>Ga0209871_1000108_pt1 | contig 26194 bp, 20 predicted proteins | sample OrgsoiDNA2013045_FD_185795 | JGI IMG/M metagenome (GOLD analysis project Ga0209871, IMG submission 185795) | Permafrost soil microbial communities from the Arctic, to analyse light accelerated degradation of dissolved organic matter (DOM) -... | ecosystem: Environmental > Terrestrial > Soil >... | reverse complement strand
CGCTGGCGCCAGGGCCCGCGCGGCGCCAGGGCCCGCTGGCGCCAGGGCCCGCGCTGGCGCCGGGGCCCGCTGGCCATCCTGGAGCTGGCCGCGTTCGACCCGGACTCCTCTGGCGGTCCACCACCTCCGCGAGTATCAAGCTGCCTATGACGGCTGAGTGCATGATCGGGCCTGGCCTGTCATAGGCTTAGGTCGCGTGATGAGCAGAGGGAGACTCCGTCGGGCTAACCGGGGGCAGGACCTGCTCGGACAGGGACGGAGTAGCGACGTGGCGGAGCCTGATCGCGAGCTGACGATTCCGGCGGGCGGGTTCTGGCCCGCGCCGGAGATCCCGCAGCCGAACATCTACCCGATGGAGTGGCGGGTCGAGACGCAGAAGCTGGCCACGATCTACCAGAAGTCCAAGCTGGCCGTCTGGAACCCGGCTGACCTGCCGTGGGACGACCTGCGCCCCGAGGACTTCACGACCGAGCAGCGTCTCGGGATCATGTACTGGTTCTCGGTGCTGGCCAACTTCGACGCCTCCGGGCCCGCTGTTTTCGCCCGGGCCACGATCCAGGCGTTCGAGCAGCACGAGGAGGACCCGGTCCGAAAGTGCTTCTTCTCGATCACGCGCGACGAGATGAACCACGAGGAGTGCTGCCAGCGCGCCATCGCGACACTGTGGCCGGGCGGCCCGCTGAGCTGGACCCCGTCGACAGATCTCGAGCGCGCCGCGCATAACAACATCGCCTGGCTGTATCACAACGGCGGCCGCTACTGGAGCGGCTACAGCAAGGCCGTCGGCAAGTACTCGCTCCCGGTGCTGTTCACCAGTTTCATGATGGGCGAGATGGCGGCATCGACGCTGTTCCGCGGCATGGCGTCGGGCACCACGCACCCGGTCTTCTCCGAGATGTTCCAGCGGATCGGCCGGGATGAGTCGCGGCACCTGCAGATCTGCATGACCATCCTGGAGAACGAGTGGCCAGGGCTGACCGATGACGTCAGGAGCACGATCACCCGCCAGCTCAGGGCAGGCTTCATCTTCCTGTCGATGATCCTCTGGGAGCCCCCGGAGGGATTCTGGGATATCCCGCCGTACTTCCTGCCCAATCACCGGGTCCTGATGAATCATGCACGGGAGGCGGGGCTGGGCGTCCTGTCCTATGCGGACCAGGCCGAGAACTGGAAGATGGCGATAGCCAAGATCCGGGTGATCGTGCAGCGCTGGGGCATCGAGTTCCCCGCCATCCCCGAGCTCGACATCGAGGGCGTGGACGTGTCGGCGGACATCAACCCCGAGGACATCATCCCGGTCTTCTGACCGGAGCCCGCGGCACTCCTCTGGCGGGAACAGCCAGTCCCGCAGCGAGTTGCGTACAACCGGTAACGCCGCGTGCAATGGCCGACGATAATGAGATAGACGCAGGCGGCGTGGGTACCCCCGAGCTCACGTCGCCGCGTCTTCCTCCGGTCGCGCCGCGCCGTCATCACCGCCCGGCCGATCCGAGGCGAACGCGGTGCGGAGCCGGCGTGATCATGGCGATGCGCCCGCGTGTCGCGCCGGCGGTACCCGCGCGGGGGCCGCGCCCGGTAGCGTTCGGTGTATGACAGCAACCGCGACGACAGCGGGCGGGAACTCCGCCCGGCTGCCCGACGCCCCGTTCGGGCGCATGATGACCGCGATGATCACGCCGATGACCAGCGAAGGGGCGCTTGACTACGGCGGCGCGGCCCGCCTCGCCGAGCACCTGGTCGGCGACATGCGCAACGACGGCCTGGTGATCAGCGGCACCACCGGCGAGTCTCCGACCACGACGGACGCCGAGAAAGACCGGCTGCTGCGCACCGTGATCGAGGCCGTGGGGGACAGGGCCTCGATCGTGGCCGGGGTCGGGACCAGCGACACGGCTCATACCTGCGAACTCGCCCAGCAGGCAGAACGAGCTGGCGCGGCGGGACTGCTCGTCGTCACGCCTTACTACAACAAGCCGCCGCAGAACGGCCTCCTGGCGCACTTCAGCAAGGTCGCGGACTCGACCGGCCTGCCGGTGCTGCTGTACGACATTCCGGGCCGGACCGGTACCCCGATTCATACCGAGACGCTGGTGCGGCTGGCCCAGCATCCGCGGATCGTCGGCGTGAAGGACGCCAAGGACGACCCCGGCCAGGCCTCCTGGGTGATGGCCCGCACCGAGCTCGCCTTCTACTGCGGCTCCGACATGATCAACCTGCCCTGGCTGTCCATCGGGGCCGTCGGGCTCATCAGCGTGGTCGGCCATGTGGTCGGCGACCGGCTGCATGAGATGATCGACGCCTACCGGGCCGGGGACGTGCGCATGGCGCTGGCCATCCACCGGGAACTGCTGCCGGTCTACACCGGGACGTTCCGCAATCAGGGAGTGATCAACACGAAGGCTGCTCTTGCCATGCTCGGCCTGCCGGGCGGGCCGGTGCGGCTGCCGCTGGCGGACGCGACACCGGCGGAGATCGAGCAGCTCCGCGCGGACCTCGCGGCTGGCGGCGTGAAGCTCCGGTGAGCCACCCGCACCCGGAACTCGGGCCGCCGCCGCCCCTTCCCGCCAACGGCCTGCGCATTCTTGCGCTGGGCGGACTCGGCGAGATCGGCCGGAACATGACCGTCTTCGAGCATGCCGGCCGGCTGCTCATCGTGGACTGCGGCGTGCTGTTCCCGGATCCTGACCAGCCCGGAGTCGACCTGATCCTGCCGGACTTCTCCGCCCTGGCGGGCAGGCTGGACCAGATCGAGGCCATCGTCTTGACGCATGCGCACGAGGACCATATCGGCGCGGTCCCCTACCTGCTGCGCCAGCGCCGGGACATTCCGCTGGTCGGGTCCAGGCTGACGCTCGGCTTTATCCGGAGCAAGCTCACCGAGCACCGGATCACGCCGGAGGTCTGCGAAGTCGGCGAAGGCACCCGGCAGCCGTTTGGGCCATTTGATCTTGAATTTTTCGCGGTGAATCACTCCATTCCCGATGCGCTGGCGGTCGGCATCCGCACCAGCGCCGGGCTGGTCCTGCACACGGGCGACTTCAAGATGGACCAGCTGCCGCTGGACGGGCGGCTGACGGATCTGGGCGGCTTCGCGCGGCTCGGCGCCGAGGGCGTCGACCTGCTGATGGCGGACTCCACCAATGCCGAGGTTCCCGGCATCGTGACCAGCGAGCGCGCGATCGGCCCGGTGCTGGCCGAGACGTTCCGGGCGGCGGACCAGCGGATCATCGTGGCCTGCTTCTCCAGCCACGTGCACCGGGTGCAGCAGGTGCTCGACACCGCGGCCGCGCACGGGCGCAAGGTCGCGCTGGTCGGCCGGTCGATGGTCCGCAACATGGGGGTCGCCCGCGAGCTCGGCTACCTCAAGGTGCCGTCGGTGCACGGCGGGCTGATCGTGGACATGCGGGACGCCGAGGAGCTGCCGCCCGACCAGATCGTGCTGATCTCCACCGGGTCGCAGGGCGAGCCGATGTCCGCGCTGTCACGGATGGCCGGGCGCGATCATCAGATCAGGATCGCCGAGGGCGACACCGTGATCCTCGCCTCCTCGCTGGTTCCGGGCAACGAGAACGCGGTATCGCGGGTGATCAACGACCTGACCCGGCTGGGCGCGCGGGTGGTGCACAAGGGCAACGCGCTGGTGCACGTGTCCGGCCACGCGCCGGCTGGCGAGCTGCTGTACGTGCTCAACCTGGTGCGGCCGAGCAACTTCATTCCCGTGCACGGCGAGTGGCGGCACCTCAAGGCGCACGCGGGCCTGGCGGCGCAGACGGGGGTGCCGCCCGAGAACATCGTGATCGCCGAGGACGGCGTCGTGATCGACCTGGTCGGCGGCAAGGCGACGGTGGTGGGCAAGGTCCAGTGCGGTTATGTGTACGTCGACGGCCTGTCGGTGGGCGAGGTGACCGAGGCGTCGCTGAAGGACCGGCTGATCCTCGGCGACGAGGGATTCGTGTCGGTGGTCATCGTGGTCGACTCCACCTCGGGCAAGCTGGTGGCGGGGCCGGAGATCCACGCCCGGGGGTCGGGTATCGACGAGTCCGCGTTCGAGGCGGTCCGGCCGCTGCTGGAGGAGGTCCTGGCGCGGGCGGCCGCCGACGGGATCAACGACGTGCATCAGCTCCGTCAGCTGGTCCGCCGGACCGTGGGCAAGTGGGTCAGCGACAACTACCGCCGCCGGCCGATGATCATCCCGGTCCTGGTCGAGGTCTGATCGCCCCCGCGCGCTCGGCTGTGCCGCGGCGCTCCTGCAGGCCACGTCTAGACGACGGTCACCGGGAGGGTGTCGAAGCCGCGCAGGACAAAGCCCTGCCTGCGCTGCGGCTCGCCGGCCGCGGCGAGTGCCGGGAAGCGGGCGAGCAGCCGCGGGAACGCCACCGTGGCCTCCAGCCGGGCCAGCGCGGCCCCGATGCAGAAGTGCGCGCCGCCGCCGAAGCTGAGCGGCCCGCCGTCGGAGCGCAGCGGGTCGAACGTGTCCGGGGCACGGAACCGGCGCGGGTCCCTGTTGCCGGCCCCGAGCAGCATCATGACCTCGTCCTTCGGGGCCGCGCGCAGGCCGGCGACCTCGGCATCGCCGCCGAGGCGGGTGGTGAGCTGCACCGGCGAGTCGTATCGCAGCACCTCCTCGACGAATGCAGCCGCCGGCACTGACCCGTCCCTGACGGCTTCGCCGGCCGGCGGATCCTGCAGGATGATGCGCAGTCCGTTGCCGAGCAGGTTGGTCGTCGTCTCGAAGCCCGCGACGAGCAGCAGCGTCAGGTTGCTGAGCAGCTCGCTGTCACTCAGCCTGCCGTCGCCGGAATCGCTGATCCCCACCAGCGCGCTCAGCAGGTCATCGCGGGGATCCTGGCGCCGCTGGGCGGCAAGATCGGTGAAGTACTCCCTGAGCTGCACCGCGGCCGCATCGGCCTGCGCCAGGAGCCCGAGCCTGGACATCTCGGTGAGGTCCAGGGTGGCCGCTATCGCCCTGGCGATCGGCCGGAAGCCCTCGCGGTCGGCCTCCGGTATCCCGATCAGCTCGCAAATGACCGTGACAGGCAGCAGGAACGCGAAGTCGTGCATGAACTCCACCGGCGTGCCGTCGCCGCCACGCTCGGCCATCGCGTCGAGCAGATGGTCGGTCATCGCGGCTATGGCCGGCTCGAGCCCGGAAACGCGGCGGTGGGTGAACGCCCGTGCGATCAGGCTCCTGATCCTCGTATGCTCCGGCGGGTTCAGGTTCAGGACCCAGTCCATGCCCTGCGCGAGCGAAGGGTGCGCCCGCCAGCTAGGGAGGTACCTGTCGAAACTGGCAGCGTCGGGGCGGCGGAACGCGGGATCTCGCAGAACCGAGTCGATGGCCTCGTAGCCGGGCACGACGATAGCTCCCGGCCCCAGCGTGACGGCCTCGCCGAGCTCGTGCAGGGCGGCGTACAGCGGATAGGGATCTGCCCGGCCCTCGGGCTCGACCAGCGCCGTCAAGATCTCCATTACGTCCATAAAGGCCTCTGCCGCCTTGCTAGGGCAGCTTCCAGTCGACGGGCTGCCCGCCATGCTGCTCGATCAGGCGGCTGGCGCGGCTGAAGGGGCGCGATCCGAAGAATCCCCGGTCGGCGGACATGGGACTGGGGTGCGCCGACTCCACGCGGGGAACGCCGTCGAGCGCAGGGGCGAGGTTGCGGGCGTCCCGTCCCCACAAGATGGCGACCAGCGGTGTGCGCCGTGCCGCCAGCGCCTGGATGGCCTGCTCGGTCACTTCCTCCCAGCCCTTGCCCCGGTGTGAGGCTGGCCTGCCGGGCTGCACGGTGAGGACCCTGTTCAAAAGCAGCACGCCGCGTTCGGTCCAGGGGGTGAGATCGCCCGTAGCGGGGGTCGGGTAGCCGAGGTCAGCGGTGTACTCGCGGAAAATGTTGACCAGGCTGCCGGGCAGCGGCGCCACGTTCGGGGCGACGGAGAAGCTCAGCCCTACCGGATGGCCTGGCGTGGGGTACGGATCCTGGCCGACGATCAGCACCCGGACGTCGTCGAATGGCTGCTGGAACGCGCGCAGGACGTCATCGCCGGCCGGCAGGTACGTGTGACCCGCTGCGACCTGCGCCCGCAGGAAGTCGCCCATCTCGCTGATCCGCCCTGCGACCGGCTGCAAGGCGGTCGCCCAGCCTGCCTCGACGATCTTCCCCAGCTCACGTTGCGCCACGGCCACACACTCTAGCGCCGCGCGCTAGCGGCCGCGGAGCCGGAAGCGCTGCAGTTTTCCGGTGTTCGTGCGAGGGAGCGCAGGCAGGAACTCGATGGCACGCGGGTACTTGTAGGGGGCGATCCGCTGCTTGACGAAGTCCTGCAGCTCGCTGACCTTTGCCTCGCCTGCGACCGCGCCATCCCGGAGCACCACGAAGGCCTTGACGATCTGGCCGCGTGCCGCGTCGGGTACCCCGACCACACCGCATTCGGCGACGTCCGGGTGGCCCAGCAGGGCTTCCTCGATCTCGGGGCCGGCGATGTTGTAGCCAGAGGAGATGATGATGTCGTCCGATCGGGCCTGGTACCAGAAGTAGCCGTCGGCGTCGCGGACGTAGGTGTCGCCGGTGAGGTTCCAGCCGTCACTGACGTAAGCGCGCTGACGGTCGTCGGCCAGGTACCGGCAGCCGGTCGGGCCCTTGACGCCCAGCTTGCCCGGCTCGCCGTCGGGGACAGGCTTGCCCGCGTCATCGAGGACGGCGGCCCGGTAGCCGGGGACTGGGCGGCCGGTCGAGCCGGGGCGGATCTCGTCGTCGGCGGACGAGATGAAGATGTGCAGCAGCTCGGTGCTGCCGATGCCGTCGATGATCTTCACGCCGGTCGCGTCATAGAAAGCCTGCCAGGTCGAGGCGGGCAGGTGCTCGCCGGCCGAGACCGGGCGGCGCAGGCCGCGCAGCTGTGACGCCTTGCCCGCCGCGATCATGGCCCGGTAGGCAGTCGGCGCCGTGAAGCAGACGGTCACGCCGTGGGCGGCGATGTGATCGGCGAGCTCGGCCGGGGTGGCCTTCTCCAGCAGCAGGGTGGCCGCGCCCGCGCGGATCGGGAAGATCACTATGCCGCCGAGGCCGAAGGTGAAGGCCAGCGGCGGCGTGCCGGTGAAGATGTCGTCGGCGGTCGGACGCAGCACGTGCTCAGAGAACGTGTCCGCGACCGCGAGCACGTCACGATGAAAATGCATGGTGGCCTTGGGCCTGCCGGTGGTACCCGAGGTAAACGCGATCATCGCGACATCGTCGGCGGCCGTCGGCACGCTGGTGAATTCACCGGGCTTCTGGCTCGCCAGCTGAGTGAGGTCGGCCGGGCCCGTGCCGCCGTAACTGACGATCCGCATCCCCGGCACCTCCGCCGCAGCAAGATCAGCGGTGAAACGGTGATCGCACAGGGCCAGGGTGACCTGGGCGATCTCGCAGATCGCCGACAGCTCCCCGGCCCGCAGCAGCGGCATCGTGGCGACCGCGATCCCGCCCGCCTTGAGCACGCCGAACCAGCACGCCACCAGCTGCGGGTTGTTCGGCCCGCGCAGCAGGACGCGGTTGCCGGGCACAAGGCCGAGATCCTCGGTCAGGACCCTGGCCACCTGGCAGGCGTTGCGCGCGAGGTCACCGTAGCTCCACCGCTGGTCCGGCGTCAGCAGGCACGCCCGGCCCGCGCCGCGGGCCGCGATCGTCGCCTCGAGCAGCTCGTCCGCACAGTTCAGCCGGTCGGGATAGCGCAGGGCGGCAAGAGTGAACTCCAGGTCAGGCCACTGATCCGCCGGCGGGAGGTTGTCCCGGCAAAAGGTGTCGACGTGGGCGGACGGCGAGAGCTGCATGGCCGGACCTCCTCGTGCATCACCGGGACGCCACCAGTATTCCGTCTCTGTGACGATAGTCAACAAATCGGGGGAACGGCAGACGGCTCGGGCGCGCGCCGCGACTGTGGCGCTATGTTCACTGGCGTGACGACGTACACGCAGGCTCCGGGAGCCGAGGCCCGGTCGCCGCAGCCGCGAGCGCTGATCGTGACGATCTACGGCCTGTACGCCCGTGCGGCCGGCGGGTGGCTGAGCGTGGCATCCCTGATCCGGCTCATGGCTGAGCTCGGTGCCGACGAGCCGGCCGTCCGGTCAGCGATCTCGCGGCTCAAGCAGCACGGCGTCCTGGAGCCGCGGCGGGAAGGCGGCGCGGCGGGCTACGCGCTGTCGGCCCGCGGTCGTGACATCCTCGCCGAGGGCGACCGTCGCATCTTTGACCGGCCGCGGGCCGCTCTGGCCGACGGCTGGCTGCTAGCGGTGTTCAGCGTCCCCGAGTCAGAGCGCGGGCGGCGGCACACGCTGCGCTCCCGCCTGGCCTGGCTCGGCTTCGGCACCGTCTCGGCGGGCCTGTGGATCGCCCCGGCGCACCTTGCTAACGAGACTACGGAGGTGCTTGAGCGATACGAGCTGGCCGGCTACGTCGACCTGTTCCGCGCCGAGTACCTGGCCTTCGGCGATGTGCGCGAGCAGGTAGGGCGGTGGTGGGACCTGGATCGCCTGGAGCAGCTATACCAGGCCTTCCTCGACTCGTGCGGGCCGGTTCTCGGCCGCTGGGACCGCCGTAGCACGACACCCAGCCCTGGTCCCGGCCCTGGTTCTGGGCCTGGTCCCGGGCCTGGTTCCGGACCTGGTCCCGGGCCTGGTTCTGGGCCTGGTTCTGGACCTGGTTCCGGGCCTGGTCCTGGCGACGAGGGAGAGGCGTTCGGCGACTACGTTCGCGCGCTCACCGCGTGGCGGCGACTGCCCTACCTCGATCCGGGCCTTCCGCCCGAGCTCCTCCCGCCGAACTGGCACGGCCTGCGGGCGGCCGAGGCTTTCGGCGTGCTACGCGACCGGCTGGCCGGACCAGCCCGTGCTCACGTCCTGGCGGTGACCGGGCCGCCGATTGTCGCGTCACGATGATGCGCGCTGCGCTGGGTCAGGGGATGACCGCGTGCCCCTGTATCTCGACTAGTGCGGCAGCATCCCAGAGCCTGGACACGCCCACCGCAGCCATCGCCGGGTACTCCCGCCCGGCCAGCCGCCGCCAGGCCGCGCCGATCTGGCGGCCGTGTGCCCGGTAGTCCTCCAGGTCCACCGCGTAGATCGTGAGGCTGGCCAGATGCTCAGGCGAGCCGCCTGCGGCGCGCAGCGCCTCGAGCAGGTTGCCGAGGGCCCGCTCGAACTGGGCCGTGACGGTGGCTCCCGCGATCGCGCCCTCGGCGTCGAGCGCCGTCTGCCCGGCGAGGAAGATCAGCCTGCCGCCGGTCACAGCCACCGCATGCGAGAAACCGGACGGCTTGGCCAGGGAGGGCGGATTGACTCGCTCGATGGTCACGAGAACACCTCCAGATCGGGCCGACCAGCTCACGGTAGAGCATTGAGGGCCAGGCCGGGGGGCCAGGCGGACTCAGCCGCTGACGCCGGAACTCGCGAGCCAGGTGTCCAGGGCTGGCGAGGAGCCCGCCATGCCGTCCCTAGCTCTGCCGAGGCCGCCACCGCGCGTGCTTGGTCCCGCCCAGGCCGAGCTCCGCCTCGCGGATGAGCTGCAACCTCGGTCGCGGACCGTCATTGCGCCCCGTCTGCGGCGCTGCGCTCCCCGCCCGCCACGGATCGGGCCACGAACCTCCTGCCCCCCGGTATCCCTGCGCAGCAGCAGCATGCAGCGTCCAGTTCGGGTCGTACAGGTGCGCCCGCCCGAGCGCGCACAGATCAGCGCGCCCGGCCAGGATCAGCGAGTTGACATCGTCATAGGAGGAGATCACCCCGACGGCGATCGTCGCGATTCCCGCCTGGTTGCGGATCGCGTCGGCGAACGGAGTCTGGTACGACCTCCCGAACGCCGGCTTCTCGTCCGGTGTCACCTGCCCGGTCGATACGTCGATGGCGTCAGCGCCCGCAGCCGAGAAGGCGCGCGCGATCTCGACCGCATCGTCGCCGGACACGCCGCCGTCCACCCAGTCGGTGGCGGAAATGCGCACCGTCATCGGCCTGTCCTGCGGCCAGGCGGCGCGCATCGCGCCGAACACCTCCAGCGGGTACCGCAGCCGTCCCTCCAGCGAGCCGCCGTAGCAGTCGGTCCGCCGGTTCGTCACCGGCGAGATGAACGACGACAGCAGGTACCCGTGCGCGCAGTGCAGCTCGATCAGGTCGAAGCCGCATCGCAGCGCGGCCCGGGTAGCCGCCACGAACTGCTCCTTGATCTGCGCCATCTCGGCCAGGTCAAGCTCGCGCGGCACCTGGCTGACGCCGCTCTTGTACGCCAGCGGCGACGGCGCGCAGACTTCCCAGTTCCCCGCCTCCAGCGGCTCGTCGATGCCCTCCCACATCAGCCTGGTCGAGCCCTTGCGGCCGGAGTGGCCGAGCTGCAGCCCGATCCTGGCGGTGGACCGCTCGTGCACGAACGACGCGATCCGCTGCCAGGCCGCCTCATGCTCGGGCGCGTACATCCCGGCGCAGCCCGGCGTGATCCGCCCGTCGGCCGATACGCACACCATCTCGGTCATCACCAGCGCGGCCCCGCCGAGGGCCTTGCCGCCGAGGTGGACCAGGTGAAAGTCCGACGGCGTCCCGGTGCCTGGCGAGGAGTACATGTCCATCGCGGAGACCACGACGCGGTTCTTGAGCTCGAGCCCGCGCAGCCGCAGCGGCTGGAACATCGGCGGCACCACATCGCCGCAGCCCATTCCGCGGCGCTTCTGGAGGCCGGCGAACCAGGCGTCGATCCGGCCGGTGAATTCCGGGTCGCGCAGCTGCAGGTTGCCGTGCGTCACCCGGCGGCTGCGGGTGATGATGTTGAACGCGAACTGCTCCGGCTCCTGGCCGGTGTACTGCCCGAGGTTCTCGAACCACTCCAGGCTGGCCTGCGCCGCACGCTGCGTCGAGGCGACGACGGGCCGCCGCTCCGCCTCGTAAGCGTCCAGCGCGGCGTTCAGCCCGGTGCCGGGCGCAGCGCCCGGCGCCCTGGCCACCGCCCGGTGCTCGTTCAGGCACGCCGCCAGCGCCAGCGCGTCCTCCATCGCCAGCTTGGTGCCGGACCCGATGGAGAAGTGCGCGGTGTGCGCCGCGTCGCCGAGCAGCACGACGTTGCCGTCCCGCCAGCTCTGGCAGCGCAGCGTGGCGAAGCTGATCCACTTGGAGTTGTTAGCGTGCACCTGATAGCCGCCGAGCACGCCGCCCAGCAGCTCGCGGATCCTCGCGATCGAACAGGTGTCGGACTCGCCCGGCGCCAGCGCGGCCGCCGCGAGCTCGCCGAACCCCGCCGCCCGCCACACGCTGTCATGCATCTCCACGATGAACGTGCTGCCCGTGGCGTCATACGGGTAGCCGTGGACCTGCATCACCCCGTAGGGCGTCTGCTCGATGTAAAACTTGAAAGCGTCGAAGACCAGGTCGGTCCCCAGCCACATGTACTTGCAGCGCCGGACCTCAAAATCAGGCCGAAACGAATCCGTCCGCGCACTGCGCACCGCCGAGTTGGCCCCGTCGGCGGCGACCACCAGGTCGTAGCCCGCCGCTAGGTCCGCTACGCCAGGCGCCTGCGTCCGGTAGCGGATCGTCACGCCCAGCTCGGCGCAGCGCTCCTGCAGGATCTGCAGCAGCCGCCGCCGGTTCATGGCGGCGAACCCGTGCCCCCCGCTAGTGATCGTCTGGCCCTTGAAGTGGACATCGATGTCGTCCCAGCGGGCGAACTCGCGCTCCATCGCGCGGTAGATGCTCCGGTCCGCGTTCTCGATGCCGCCGAGTGTCTCGTCCGAGAACACCACGCCGAAGCCGAACGTGTCGTCCGGCGCATTGCGCTCCCACACGGTGATCTCGGCGCCCGGGTCAAGCTGGCGGGCGAGCGCCGCGAAGTACAGTCCGCCGGGCCCGCCGCCGGCGACGGCGATGCGCACTAGGCCTCCCGTGGTCGCGGCAGTCGGTGTTGCCGTGAACAGACGCGACAGTATGCCGATTTCACGACGATCGTCAATACTGCACGACGACTCGCCATGATCACGCCGAGCGCGAGCTCGCGCCGGCGTCGGGGCCTAGCGACACGCCGGGCAGCGTCGTCCCCCATAGTCGCGGGAATGCTGGGTACCGTGAGCATCATGGCGACTCGTGCGCCCAAGAGCGCTGCACGCCCTCGGGGGAGCACCAGCGGACGCCCGCGGCCTGCGAGCAAGCCCAGAGGCAGTGGCGGCCCTCGGGACGGCAGCGGATCGCGGAAGGGGCGCAGTCCAAGCGCGCGGTACGAGAACCGCGGACGGTCCACGCCTCGCCCCCGCAGCAGGACAGCGAAGCGTCCCCCGCTTTCGGCGAACCCGATCGTGATCCTGCTCGGCTGGGTCAGCAATGTCATTGCCGCCGCATGGATGGCGCTCGCGCACACAGTGGGGCTCGGTGCCCGCACGCTCGGGCGCAGCGCGCGGGACCTCGACCCGGCGCACCGCAGGGACGGAGCCGGCCTTGCTGCCCTGGCCGCCGCTGTCGTCACCGCCTCGGTGGCGTGGTGGCACCTCGGCAGCGCGGTGGGCACGGTGCTGACGGCCGTGGTCCGCGGCGCATTCGGCTCCGGGGCCTGGACCATTCCCGTCCTGCTCGCGCTGCTCGCGTGGCGGCTGCTGCGGCACCCGGACAAGAACGCTGATACCGCCCGCATGGTGATCGGCTGGACGGCCCTGATCATCGGGGCTCTTGGCCTCGTGCACATGGCCAACGGCACTCCGGGGCCGCATGATGGCGCGGCGGCGATGCGGGCGGCCGGCGGACTTGTCGGGTACGCGGCATCCGCGCCCCTTGTCGCGGCGCTCACGCCATGGGCGGCGGCCCCGCTGCTCGCCCTGCTAACCGGGTTCGGCGTCCTGGTGATCACCGGAACTCCGCTGCACCGGGTGCCGGGCAGGCTCGCCGAGGTGCTCGGGTTCGTCCGGCGCGGTGGCCGGCCTGCTGACGGCAAGGCTGACGAGGCCGGTGCGGCAGCCGCTCCAGGCCAGCTGAGCCGCGGGGCGCGCCGGCGCCAGCAGGCGATCGAGGTGGGGGAGCACGAGCGGGCGTATGACACTCCGCTGCTGGGCGGGACCCTCAATCGCGGCTCGGTGACGGGCAAGAAGGCAAGCGGGCCGGCCGCGGCCCGCGCCCTGACCGCCGACGAGGACCCGGTGCCCGAAGCCCTCATGTTCGGACCAGGAGCCGGCCAGCCCGGCCTGGGCCAGCCCCGCGTCGGCCAGCCCGGCGCGGCGGCTGCGGCGGGCGGCGCGCAGGAGGCATCGTGGCGGCAGTCGTGGTTCGGTTCGCAGGATGCCGCGGCCGTCGCCACGCCGGGCGCGGCAGCCACGGCAGGCTCACCGGTCGGCGCGGCCGGCGCGGCCGGGCCGAAGAAGGCGGAGCAACTGACCCTCGCGGCCTCGAGCGACGCCAGCTACACGCTGCCGCCGGCGGCGCTGCTCAAGCCCGGCACGGCGCCGAAGGCCAGGACACGCGCGAACGACACGATGGTCGAGGCCCTGTCGGTGGTCCTGGACCAGTTCGAGGTGGATGCCCAGGTGACCGGCTTTACCAGGGGGCCTACGGTCACCAGGTACGAGATCGAGCTCGGCCCTGCGGTCAAGGTGGAGCGGGTCACCCAGCTGTCGAAGAACATTGCGTATGCGGTGAAGAGCGCGGACGTGCGTATCCTGTCGCCGATTCCCGGCAAGTCCGCGATCGGCGTGGAGATACCGAACACCGACCGGGAGATCGTCAGCCTCGGTGACGTGCTGCGCTCGCCGGTGGCGACGGCGGATCACCACCCGATGGTGGTGGCGCTCGGCAAGGACGTCGAGGGCCGCACCGTCGTGGCCAATCTCGCGAAGATGCCCCACATGCTGATTGCCGGGGCGACAGGGGCCGGGAAAGCTCTGGCGCTAGATACGCCAATCCCGACGCCCGATGGCTGGACCACGATGGGCGACGTTCAGGTGGGCAGCCGGGTTTTCGATGAGACTGGCAAGCCGTGCACCGTCTTGGCCGCTACTGATGTCATGCACGGCCGACCGTGCTACGAGGTGGAGTTCAGCGACGGCACGGTCATCGTGGCCGACGCGGAGCACCAGTGGCGCACGAGTACCGCAGTCGCACGGCGCAAACGCAAGCGCCCTGCGTGTGGCTTGCCGTACTGGCCCGCCGCAGACGTGCGGCAAGTGACCGAGCGCGCCGCCGAGGTGCTGAGTCAACCGGATCGGCTCGCGGGAACCGCAGAGGTGCTTGCTGACCTTGGTCAGCAGTTCCGCAATGTGCTCTACCAGGGCGTCGTGCCAGAATTGCCGCGCGAGAGCTCGGATGTACGGTCGGGATACCTGCGAGGAGGAAGCTCTGTCCTAAGGTGGTCTCCGGCTTATTCCCGTCACCTGATCTACAAGGCGCTCGCGGAGCGTGTCAGCAGGCCAGTCGGGTCAGGGAAGATCCCCGCCGGTGAAGGACCCGTTACAACGGAGCAGATTGCCGCATCACTTCGCGTTAGCGGCGACGGCCGCGCCAACCACTCCGTTCAGCTATGCGGACCGCTGGATTATCCCGAGCGGGAACTTCCGATTGCCCCGTACACCATGGGCGCATGGCTCGGCGATGGCAGCTCCGATTCGGCGGCCATTACCTGCGCCGATGAGGAGATTGGGGTCAGCGCCCTCCAGGTGGCGGCTCGTGGTCTGGCTGGGCAACGCAAGGTGTCAGAGATCATCCCCGAGAAGCGGCTCGCAGCTTTCGCCACTATTCACGGGCGCCTGGATCGGCTCGGGGTTCTCAAGAACAAGCACATCCCGATCAAGTACCTGCGTGCGTCCGTCTCTCAGCGCCGCGCACTGCTCGCTGGACTGCTCGATACCGATGGGCACTGCAGCCGAAGCGGTGCCGTTGAGTTTGCCAATACGAATGAGCGCCTCGCCCGTGACACACTCGAGCTGGTCCGTGGCCTGGGCTACAAGGCAACGCTGCGGACCAAGCCCTGCAAGGGCCGCTACGAGCACAGTTCAACCTGCTACACCGTTGCGTTTACCGCGCATGACACCGTGTTCGTCCTCGGCCGCAAGACGGCTCGGCAGAAGCCTGTCGGCCCGGCGAGTCCTGCGCAGTGGCGGTACATCGTCGATGTTCGGCCGGTCGAGTCCGTGCCGGTTCGATGCATTCAGGTTGATAACCCCAGCAGGCTCTATCTCGCCAGCCGCGCGTGCATTCCCACCCACAACTCGACCTGCATAAATGGGCTGATAACATCTATTTTGGTGCGGGCCACGCCGGACCAGGTGCGGATGATCCTGATCGACCCCAAGCGGGTCGAGCTGGCGTCCTACCAGGGGATACCGCATCTGATTACCCAGATCATCACCAGCCCGAAGAAGGCGGCGGACGCGCTGCAGTGGGTGGTCGGGGAGATGGACCGGCGTTATGACGACCTGGCCGCGTCCGGGTTCCGGCACATGGACGACTTCAACAAGGCGGTGCGGGCAGGCAAGCTGACCGCGCCGCCCGGCAGCGAGCGCGTGTACGTGCCCTACCCGTACCTGCTGGTCATCGTCGATGAGCTCGCGGACCTGATGATGGTCTCACCGCGCGACGTGGAGGACGCGATCGTCCGGATTACGCAGCTGGCCCGCGCGGCGGGGATCCATCTCGTGCTCGCCACTCAGCGCCCGAGCGTGGATGTGGTGACCGGCCTGATCAAGGCCAATGTGCCGTCCCGCCTGGCGTTTGCCACCTCGAGCCTGACCGACAGCCGGGTGATCCTGGATCAGCCGGGTGCGGAGAAGCTCGTCGGGCAGGGTGACTCGCTGTTCCTGCCCATGGGTGCGAGCAAGCCGCTGCGGCTGCAGAACTGCTATGTCACCGAGAAAGAGACCCGGGAGATCGTCGCGCACTGCAAGAAGCAGGCGGAGCCGCACTACCGGGAGGATGTCGCGGCACCGGAAGGCCGCCAGCGGGAGATCGACGCCGACATCGGTGACGATCTCGACCTGCTGGTCCAGGCCACAGAGCTCATCATCAGCACGCAGTTCGGCTCCACCTCGATGCTCCAGCGCAAGCTGCGGGTGGGCTTCGCGAAGGCAGGCAGGCTGATGGACCTGCTGGAAAGCCGCGGCGTCGTCGGGCCCAGCGAGGGGTCCAAGGCCCGCGACGTCCTGGTCCGGCCGGACGATCTGGCCGAGCTGCTCGACTCGCTGCGCGGCGGGTCAGGCAGCGGCGGGTCAGGCACCGGCGGGCCAGGCACCGGCGGGCCAGGCACCGGCGGGCCAGGCAGCTGAAAGGCGGCGGCCCTGGAACTTCAGGAAGCGGTGGCCGGGGCAGCTGAGAATCAGCCCGGCGACGGACGCCCAACCCCGCTGCAGGCGGTTAGCCTTGAGGGGGCCAGGCAGCGGTCTCGCGGTCGCGGGACGCCGCAGCGATGGGCCCGGACAATTACTGCTCCGGTCCTCGCCGGGTCGGTACCCGGATACCTACACTTGGTGACCGACCCCCGACAGAGGGGATCGGGAATGGTAACGTTCCGTAGCTGTGCCCGCAGACCCCGGCGGCACGCAGCGCGATAGAGCAGCGGAGGCGCGGCGTGAGTATCGGCGACGCCCTGGCGACGGCACGCCGCCAGGCGGGCCTGACCATCGCGCAGGTGAGTCAGCGAACCTGCATCAGGGAGACGATCATCCGGGGGATCGAGCGCGGCGACTATTCCGCGTGTGGCGGCGATTTCTACGCCAGGGGCCATATCCGCAGCATCGCCCGTGCCGTTGGCGCCGACCCTGAGCCGCTCGTCAGCGACTACGACGTGTCTCAGGGACCCGCGCCTGCCATCACCGCCGCCGATGTCTTCCAGCCGTCGACTCCTGTCAAGTTCAAGGAACGGCGCGGGCCCAACTGGACCGCGGCCATGGCGCTGGCCCTCGCCGTGATCGTCGGCCTCGTGGCGTACCACGTCGTGCGGCCGCAGCACGCGCCCGCCGCCAGTCACGCCGCCGGGATCCGTGGCCGGGCACACCAGGTGGGCAGCAAGAAGCAGGCAACTCCGAAGGCGCCGCCAGCCTCGCGCCCGCGCCCGCATGAGGTGGTGATCCACCTGACGGCGGTCCAGGACTGCTGGGTCCAGCTGACCAGCGCCGCAGGCCAGACGATATTCAGCGGTCTGGTGTATGCCGGGACGGCCAGATCCTGGATCGAGCGGCATGCCGTCAGCCTGCGGATTGGCGATCCGGGCGCGATCACGCTGACGGTGAACGGCAAGAGCACGTCGCCCGGCCCGCCCGGCGAGCCGGTCACGCTGAGCCTCGGGCCCGGCCAGCAGAGCTCCAGCTGACGCCACGATCGGCCTCGGGTGCCGTCGCACGTGCGCGATTACCGTAGTCTGCCGGTGTGTCGTCGAGCCAGGAAAACTCCCGCGAGACCGGGCGCACCGTCAGCCTGGTCACCCTGGGCTGCGCCCGCAACGAGGTGGACTCGGAGGAGCTCGCGGCGCGGCTGGAGGCAGCCGGCTGGGAGGTTACCGAGGACGCCGACCCCGACATCGTGCTGGTGAACACCTGCGGCTTCATCCAGGCCGCCAAGCAGGAATCCATTGACGAGCTGCTGGGCGCGGCCTCGGGCAGCGCGAAGGTTGTGGCCGCCGGCTGCCTTGCCGAGCGCTACGGCGCCGGGCTCGCTGATGCGCTCCCGGAGGCGCAGATCCTCAGCTTTGACGACTACGGGGACATCGCGGGCAGGCTCGATGAGGTACTGGCCGGCAAGCGATGGCCGGCGCACGCTCCCAGAGACCGCAGGCGCCTGCTCCCGATTTCGCCGGCGGGCAGGCCAGGAGCCGGAAGCGGGCTTGTTCCCGGACACGGCACCATGGCCGCGATCGAGGACCTGCCGCCGGGAATCGCGCCCGCTTCCGGGCCTCGAGTCCTTCGCCGCAGGCTCGGCGGCGGCGTCGTGGCTCCGCTCAAGATCGCCTCAGGATGCGATCGCAGATGCAGCTTCTGCGCCATTCCCGCCTTCCGCGGCGCGTTCGTCTCCAGGCCCCCGCAGGACCTGATCGCGGAGGCTGGCTGGCTGGCCAGCCACGGCGCACAGGAGATCCTGCTCGTCAGCGAGAACTCAACCTCCTACGGCAAGGACCTGGGCGACCTGAGGCTGCTCGAGACGCTGCTTCCCGAGCTCGCCGCCGTGCCGGGCATCGAGCGTGTCCGGGTCAGCTACCTGCAGCCGGCCGAGCTGCGGCCGGGGCTCGTCGAGGTGATGACCTCCACCCCTGGCGTGGCCCCCTACTTCGACCTGTCCTTCCAGCACGCCAGCGGCCCGGTGCTGCGCGCGATGCGCCGGTTCGGCGACCGCGAGCGTTTCTGCGCGCTGCTCGATCAGATCAGGGCGCTGGCCCCGCTGGCCGGCGTCCGGTCTAACTTCATCGTGGGCTTCCCCGGCGAGACCGACGCGGACGTTGAGGAGCTGCAGCGCTTCCTGGCCGACGCCCGGCTCGACGCAATCGGGATCTTCGGCTACTCCGATGAGGACGGCACCGAGGCGGCGTCGCTACCGGGCCAGGTGCCCGCGGCGGAGATCGCGCGCCGGGTCGAGGATCTCGCGGATCTGGCCGACGAGCTCATGGATCAGCGGGCGGCCGAGCGCATCGGCGAGACCCTCGAAGTCCTGGTCGAGGAGACTGCGGGCCCCGGACGGTATAACGGCCGGGCTGCGCACCAGGCTCCGGAAGTGGACGGAACTACCGAGGTGCGGGCCAGCAGGGCTCTCGCGGTGGGCGACCTGGTGTCGGCCAGGGTGACCGGCTCCGGTGGCGCGGACCTGGTGGCGGAGGCCATCGTGCCACCGGATCTGCGCCATCCAGACCTGCGGGAACGCTGTGAGCAGGCCTGATGCCGGTGCTGCGGGGGAGGGTGACCAGTGGGATGCCGGCATAATCCCTCCGCCTGGGCTGGTCAACATCGCCAACGCGCTGACGGTCCTGCGGCTCGCCCTGGTGCCGGTCTTCGTGCTCTTCCTGCTGGCCGGAGGTCCGGGCTGGCGGACCGCGGCCTTCGTGGCGTTCGCCATCGCGTCGATCACCGACATCCTGGACGGCGAGCTGGCCCGCCGGCGCAGCCTGATCACGGACTTCGGCAAGATCGCGGACCCGATCGCGGATAAGGCACTGACCGGGTCGGCCCTGGTCACGCTGTCGGTTCTCGGCCAGCTACCCTGGTGGATCACGGCCATCATCCTGTTCCGCGAGCTCGGGGTTACCGGCCTGCGGTTTTGGGTCATCCGGCGAGGCGTCATCGCCGCGAGCCGCGGCGGCAAGGTAAAGACGCTGCTTCAGGTGATCGCGATCAGCCTGTACGTGCTGCCGGGGGATCTCGGGGCAGCACGGGAGGTGGTCATGGCGGCGGCGCTGGTGGTGACCGTGATCACAGGCGGCGACTACGTGGCCAGGGCCGTGCGGCTGCACCGCGCTGTTCCGCCGCACCAGCTGGTCCACGGTGCCGAGACCGCGGGCGCCGGTGAACCCTCGTGACCGGCACCGGCGGCAACGCCGCCAGCACCGCCAGCACCGGCGGCAACGCCGCCAGCACCGCTAGCACCGGCGGCAACGCCGCCAGCGCGGGCGACCTCGCTGCCGAGGTCATCGGGCTGCTGATCGAGGGCGGCCAGACTGTCGCCGTGGCCGAGTCGCTGACCGGCGGGATGCTTGCCGCCGCGCTGACCGGCATTCCCGGCGCCTCGGCTGCCTTCCGCGGCGGTGTCGTGGCATATGCGACGGACCTGAAAGCGTCGTTGCTCGGCGTTCCGGCGGCACTGCTGGCCCGGCATGGCGCCGTCCACCCGGAGGTGGCCGTCGCCATGGCGGAAGGCGCGCGCCATAGGCTGGCCGCGGCAGTCGGCGTCGCTACTACGGGCGTGGCCGGCCCTGATCCGGCGGACGGCCGCCCTGTCGGCACGGTGCACATCGCGGTCAGCGCTGAAGGCCGGTCGGTCACGCGCGCGCTGGCCCTGTCCGGCGGCCGGCATGAGATCCGGGTGGCGACTGTTGAGTATGCTCTGCACCTCCTGGTCGGCGCTTTGCGGAAGAGGTAGAATGATTACATCGTTACATTATGAAACACGCGCCTATGCCCTCTCCCGCACGGTCCATGTGGCCAGGTACGGTGGAGGAGTTAGGGGCTCGGCTTCGGGAAGGGAGTGCGGCGATGGTCCTGCTTCGTCACTTGCTCGGTGACGCGCTGCGGCGGCTTCGTCTCCGGCAGGGTCGCACCCTCCGTGAAGTCTCGGCAGCAGCGCGCGTATCGCTGGGGTATCTCTCCGAGGTTGAGCGCGGTCAGAAGGAAGCATCTTCTGAGCTGCTCGCCTCCATCTGCGGCGCGCTCGGCGCGCCGCTTTCGCATGTGCTGCGAGAAGTGTCAGACAACTTCGCCCTTGCCGAATTGCAGAGCGAGCCGGTGTTCGCCGGCGTCCGGGAGCCCTCGCCGGACATGCCAGCCGGGCCGGAGACCAGCGGCGGCCCCGGAATCAAACAGCCGGTCGGCCCATCGGCCTCGCAGCGGATGGTGGTGCCCGCGGGGACCAGGCTGCCGGCACCGACCGGGACGCGGATGCCGGTACCCGCCGCCGGGACGCGGATGCCAGCGCCCGCCGGGACGAGGCTGCCGGTGTCCGCAGGGCAGCGGATGGTCGTGCCCGCGAGGCAGCAGCTGGTCTCCCGTGCTGGCCCGAGTCTCATGACTCCGCAGGAGCCCTTGCTGGACTCGGGGGCCCTGCCCGCCGCACAGCCCGTATATGACCAGGTGGCGCGCTCTGGCCTGGATATCACGAACATGGTTCCGGTCTAAGGCTGGACGAGTCCGCCGCCAGGCCCTGAGCCGCCGGGGCCGCTGCCCTGAGCCGCCGGGGCCGCTGCCGGCGGCGGCTTACGCCCAGGCGCGAGGATCGTCCGCCAGCTTGCGGACGCTGTCGGGCAGTTCACCGGCAACGATGTGCGCCAGCGTGACGTCTTCGAGGATGGCCCGCTCGTTTGCTCTTAGCGCAATCCACACTGTCTGGAGCGGCTCGGCCGCGCCAATGTAGCCGAGGTTCTCCGGGCGCTCGCCGCGCACGCCGACCAGCGGGCCGTCGATGGCCCTGATGATGTCGGCCAGGGAAATCTCGTCAGCCGGCCTGGCCAGCCAGAAGCCCCCGTCGGGCCCCCGCTGGCTGCGAACCAGGCCGCCACGGCGCAGCTGAGTCAAGATCGCCTCTAGAAACTTGCCCGGAATATTCTGCGTCCGGGCAAGCTGATCCGCCGTAACGTGACCGCCGCCCGAGGCGGCGAGCTCGATGGCGGCGCGCAAGGCGTAATCGGCACGAGCGGACAAACGCATGTCAAGCATTATGCAGGTAAACGGCCTCGGCCCGCTTGCGGGACACGGGGAGTGAGGTCCCTGTGCTGGGTTTGCGGGCCCCGGGCCTCAGCCTCAGCGGCAGAGCCTCATCGCTGGCGGGCGGCGCGGGAGCGAGCCGATGAGGTCCGACGTGCATGCAGGGCGTGCCGCGCGTGAGGTGCGAGGGCGATCAGGATCAGCCCGGCGATGGTGGCGAGGGCGTAGTGCGAGACAAGGTTCGCCGCGGCCACGCCGCGCGTGCCGAGCAGGTAGCCAAGCACGGCGAGCGATGCCGCCCACGCCGCCGAGCCGATGACGTCGAGAATGATAAACGGGATCAGCCGCAACCCGGCCCAGCCTGCCGCCGCGTAGACCAGCGGCGAGGGCACGGGCAGGAAGGCTGACAGCAGCACCGCGGGGCCCGCGAACCTTGAGCCGCGCCGCTCCGCCTGCCCGGCGAAGGCGGCGGCATGCTTGCTGCGCTGGGCGAGCATCTGCACGATCCGGTGTCCCCACAGCACGCCTGCCCACCAGAACAGCAGGTCGAATTTCATCAGGCCCGGTAGGGCCGCGGCGACGACGACGGTCAGCTGGAGCTTGCTTTCTATGTCGGAAAAGGCACCCGCGACCACGATCGAGGACGTGGAGCCGGACAGCAGCTCGAGCAGTACCGGGCGGGTGGCGATCAGCGCAGGCGTGAACGGGATCATCGCCAGCCCGTACAGTCCGCTCAGCGTGATCCCCGCCAGGCAGAGCAGGTCCCTGGCCCTGGGCCGCCCGAGCCAGGGCCGCCACCGACGTCCAGATGGCCTGGCGGCAGATGGCCTGGCGGCAGATGGCCCGGCGGCAGATGGCCCGCCGGCAGATGGCCCGGCAGCAGATGGCCCGGCAGCAGATGGCCCGCCGGCAGATGGCCCGCCGGCAGATGGCCCGGCGGCAGATGGCCCGGCAGCTAGCGGCTGGGCCACGGACGAGGGATGCGGCGCGGACACGGCAAGCACACCAGCCAGGCCCGGCGGGCCTGCAAGTTCGGGCGAGTCCAACACAGCCATCGTGCCACCTGGGCTGCTTTTCGCCCTGTCCGCAACGGTGCAGGGTCGCAGCGCACCTTGCTGCTTCCCCTGCCCGGTAAAGCGGGCCGCAAACGATTTCAGGTTGCGGTCCCGGTGTCACCCTGGCGCGGGCCGCCGGTCTGACCGGGCGAAAGCTCGTCGGCGCGTACGCGGGCCGGCCGCCAGGCCCAGGGTCTCGGCGGCCGCCTGACAGCTGGTGCGCGCGGCGCCGAAGGTCGCGATGTAGACGGCAGCGGGCGGTCGCCAGACCGGCAGGCCCATTTCCACGACTATCCCGTCCGGCCTGGCCGCGAGCAGTCTTTGGACCACCGCACGGACCGCTGGGTAGCGGTGAGCGTCGCGGACCACGATGACCAGCGAGCGGTCAGCGGCGCTGGCTACCGCCGCGTCGGCGGCGCGGGCCAGAGCCGCGGGGGCGGGCGGATCCGCGGCTGCGGTGCTCGTGCTGATCCGCCGGATGCAGTCACCGGGCACCCACGAGCTGAGTCCCCAGGGCACGGTGCCGACGGCGATATTGGACGGCGGCACCAGTTCGACGACGATCGGCTCGGTGAGCCGCCGGGGCGTCCCCTCGATTCGTACGGCCCGCCGCGCGGCGGTCAGCCCGACGTCCCGCCGCGCCGCGCTCGCCCGCGCCGCGCTCGCCCGGCCCGGCCCGGCCCCCCGGAGGGCCGTGGTCGCGCGGGCGGCCGCGGCCCAGGCTCGCAGCTCCGCCACGCGTGCTGCCGCCTCCTCGAGCCGCGCACCAGGCAGCCGCCCCGTGCCCACCGCGGCCACCAGGGCATCGCGGACCGCTAGATACGTGAGCCGGCTCGTATCCCGGCCCAAACACAGCAGGTCTGTACCTGCCGCGACCGCGAGCACAGCCGCCTCCGGGAGGCCGTAAGGCTCGCTGACCGCGCGCATTTCCAGCGCATCGGAGACGATCACGCCGGTGAAGCCGAGTTCCCCGCGCAGCAGCCCGGTCAGCGCGGCGCGCGACAGCGAGGCGGGCAGGTCGCCGGTCAGCTCGGGAACCCGCAGATGACCGGGCATCACCGCGCGGGCTCCCGCCTCGATCGCCGCGACGAACGGCGGCAGGTCCCGCCGGGCGAGCAGGGCCATCGGCGCATCCACCATCGCGATCGCGTCATGGGTATCGGTCCTGGTGCTGCCGTGGCCGGGGAAGTGCTTGGCGCACGCCGCGACTCCCGCGGACTGCAGCCCGGCCACCGCGGCCGCCGCGTGCCGGGCCACCAGGGGCGTATCGGAGCCGAAGGACCGGGTTCCGATGACCGGGTTGTCGGCGGCTGAGTTAACGTCCACCGACGGCGCCAGGTCCAGGTTGACGCCGAGCGCCGCGAGGTCGCCGCCCAGCGCGCCGTACACCGCCTCGGTCAAGGCGACGTCGTCGACCGCGCCGAGGGCGGCATTGCCCGGGTAGGGGCTGCCGCTGCGGTGCGCGATCCTGGTGACATCGCCGCCTTCCTCGTCGATCGCGATCAGCGGCTCGTCCGCGCAGCCGCGCAGCCGCGCTATCAGGGCGCCGAGCTGCGCAAGGTCAGCGATGTTCGGGCCAAAGACGGTGACCCCGCCCAGGCCCTCGCCCAGCGCGGCCAGCACCCAGGCCGGCGCCTGGCGGCCGGGAAACGGCGGAATCAGGATCGCGTCGGCTAGCCGGCCCAGTGACGGGTCGGCGGCGACTCCCGCGCTCACCCCTTCACCGCTCCCGCGGTGAGGCCGTCGACCATCCGGCGCCGGACGATCAGGAAGAAGATCATCACCGGGATCGTGTACAGGGTGGAGGCGGCCATGATCGGCCCCCACTGCGCGCCGCCGCGGTCGAAGAAGTACGTCACGTAGATCGGCAGCGTGTAGGTGGAGTGGGCCTGGCCGAGGAACGTGAGCGCCACTATGAACTCGTTGTAGGCGGTTATGAACGAGAAGATGCTCGTCGCCACCAGGCCAGGCGCGACGAGCGGGAACAGGATCCGCCAGAAGATCCGCATCGGGCTGGCGCCGTCGATGGCCGCCGCCTCCTCAAGCTCCCTGGGCACCGTGGCCACGAAGTTGCGCAGCATCCAGATCGACACCGGCAGCGCCTGGGCGGCGTACACGATGATCAGGCCGGTCAGGTTCTGCAGCAGGTTGAGCTTGTTGAAGTCAACGAACAGCGCGATGATCAGCGCCTGGCCGGGAATCATCTGCACGATCAGCAGCATGATCAGGAACGACGCGCGGAAGCGGAACCTGAACCTGGCCACCGCCACCGAGGCCAGCAGCGACAGCACCGACGCCAGCAGGACCGTGGCCAGGGTCACCGACAGGCTGTTGCGGAAGAACAGCAGGACCGACCCGATCCCGGAGGCCTTACCGCCGATCACGTTGGAGAAGTTGCCGAGAGTCGGGTGGGCGGGCAGGAGGCTGGGGGTCAGCGAGTAGATCTCCTGCGACGGCTTGAACGCCGTGGAGATCATCCAGAAGATCGGGAATAGCGTGACGAGGGCGACCAGCAGGCCGATGCCGTTAAGGCTTATGGTCTTGGTTCTTTTCACGGCCCTGGCGCTGATCATGGAGGTACTCATGTCAGTGCCCCCTGCCGGACGGAGGATCGTACGTAGCCGACGGTAACGACGAGCAGGATGAGCGTGAAGATCAGCGCGAGCGCGCCGCCGAGGCCGTAGCTGGGCGGGAACTGGAACGCCTTGTCGTAGATGTACAGCGAGAGGTTGAACTCGTCACGGTTGCCGAGCCCGCCGGTGAGCAGGTACGTCTGGGTGAAGACGTTGAAGTCCCAGATGACCGACAGCAGCAGGAGGACCAGGAAGATCGGCTTGAGCAGCGGGTAGGTGATCTTCCAGAACACCCGCCACGGCGCCGCCCCGTCGACCCGTGCTGCCTCGTACAGCTCGGCCGGGACGGTCTTGAGCCCGGCCAGCGTGGCCACCGCGATGAACGGGAACGACTGCCAGACCACGAGCAGGGTGAGCACGGCGTATGCCTGCAGCGCCCCGGTCGTGGTCCAGTTGAAGCTGGCCCAGTTCGTGCTGCCGACCAGCCAGTGCGGCAGCTTGCTCAGCGTCCAGTCGACCAGGCCGCCGTCCGGGTTGAACAGCCAGTAGAACAGCACGCTGGCCGAGACCGGGGGAGTGGCCCAGGCCAGCAGCGCCGCAGTACTGACGAAGACCGACATCTTCTTGCCGAGCCGGTTCAGCAGCAGGCCGACGAGCGTGCCCGTGATCAGGGTGAGCGGGACGGCCACCACCGCGAACAGCACGGTGATCCGCAGCGACAGCCAGAACTCCGGGTCAGCGAAGGTGCTGGTGAAGTTGGACAGCCCGACCCACTGGGTGGGCGCGGCGCCGGTGAGCTGCGGCAGGCCGTAGTTCTGGAAGGAGAAGATCATCACCTGGGCCAGCGGCCACAGCAGCACCAGCGCGATGCCGGCCAGCGCGGGCGCGAGCAGCAGGTAGGGCGCCAGCTTGTGCCGCCGGACGAAGGCTCCGACACGCGCGCCGGGCGGGACGCCGCCGCTCCTGGCCGGCCTGGGCGTCGGCCGCAGGCCCGCCGGACGCTGGACCGTGTCAGCCATGAGTGGGGCCAATCTCCTCGGGGATAGTTATCCCGGCCGGCCTGGGAGTGCGCGGGCCGGCCGGGATGGCTAGCCGATGATCAGGACTCGCTGCCGGTGTTGAGCACGTTCTGCAGTTCCGTGTTGGCCTTATTCACCGTGGCGGTGAAGTTGGCGCCTTGCATGAGCGACTTCATCATCGTCGGGATGATCGCGTCGGTGGCGTCCGCGGTCGCCCAGTTCTTGGAGTTAA
>Ga0209871_1000107_pt1 | contig 26345 bp, 22 predicted proteins | sample OrgsoiDNA2013045_FD_185795 | JGI IMG/M metagenome (GOLD analysis project Ga0209871, IMG submission 185795) | Permafrost soil microbial communities from the Arctic, to analyse light accelerated degradation of dissolved organic matter (DOM) -... | ecosystem: Environmental > Terrestrial > Soil >... | reverse complement strand
GGAGGTCTTCACCTTTGACCTGGCACTATCTTCACGTTTGGCTCTGACAGTTTGCTTGCCTGGCTGCCCGGCCTTGAGGTGGTCTCTGGGCGCTGGTTTTACTCGCTGGTGACGCTAGTTTGCCTGGGTTGGAGCATGCGGCGGCGAGGGCTGGCTGTGACGGTGATCAGCGCTGCCGGGTGGCTGCGCATGCGGGGAATTGCTGCCCGGTTATGGCGGGGCGGCTGCGAGGCTGGCCAGTGTCTTGCGGCGCCGCCGGCGGGTTTTCGGGGGGAGGCCGGCTGCGGCGCGCTGGTTGTTCTGGTCCTGGCGGGCGTCGTAGGCCATGAGGATGCGCTGGTTGCGGACGATGAGCAGGCAGGCGGCGAACAGCGCGATCGGGGTCAGGCCCATCAGGCGGCACCAGCCGCGGCTGATGTCGTTGCTGGCGGGGTCCTTGGCGGTCGAGAACGTCCGCTCGGCGGCGGAGCGCCGCGCGTAGGACCGGCGGTGTGCTCTGGAGGGGTAGTCGTGTTTTTGTGCGGTCTTTGCGTGTACCTCGGGGGGGACGGTGACGGTCTGCTGGGTGCAGCACGCGGGCGGGTGCTCGGGCGGGGCGAGGATCTGGGGCCGCTGGTAGTCCAGGGACATGGACTGGGGCCGGAGCGGACAGCGGAGTTTGCCCATGGCGGCGGGGCACATGACGCGGTGGTATCCGTCGTGGTCGTCGGCGGTGATCTTGCCGAGCTTGTGGCGGGCGGTCTCGGCGGTCTGGTGGTCGTGGGCGGCGGTTTCCTTGTCGGTGGCGTCGCGGGCGAGGGGGCCGAGTTCGAGCAGCGGCCGGGGGGTGGCGGGGCAGTACAGGTTGCCGTTGGAGATGATCGCCCCGGCGTGGGTGCCGCGGGGGCCGCGGTCGCTGGGGTGCAGGTCCTGGATGAGCTGGGCTCCGGCGGTCCGCAGCGGCGCGGCCCAGTTCCCGGGGACCCGGTGGGCGTACCCGGAGTCATCCAGGACGTCGCCGAGGGGGATGCCGTCTGCGGTCATGCGCTGCAGGACCGGGACCATGGCCCGGGCGGGGTCCAGGTGGCAGGAGGTCTGGGTCATCCGGCGGGCCAGCTCCGGGACGGGGGGCCCGTTTTCCTCTGTGACCATGGTGGCGGCCGAGATGTAGTAACCGTAGAAGAGCTCGTCGGTCTGGCCGGGGCTGTCGCCGCGGCGGTGTCCCCAGGAGGCTTCGGGGTCGGCGCAGTCGCTGCTGCCGCGGGACGGCGGGCGGGAGAAGGTTTCCAGGTCGCTCCAGTCGACGGCCAGCGCCCTGGTCGTGTCCTTGTGCCCGGGCGGGATGCTGGCTTCCAGCAGCGCGCCGAGGATGCCGGCCAGGCCGGGCGAGGGGGCGCCGTCGGGGTGGTCTTTGGCCAGCGCGGTGACCATCAGGTGGAAGGTGCGCTCGACCTGCCGGTAGGTGAGCAGGTGCGGGCCGTGTTTCCAGCCGGCTACCACGCCCAGGCGGATCCGGTCGGTCTCGGGCAGGCCTGTCAGAGCCTGGTGCACCCTGGTCAGGTGCGCGGGGCGGTGGTCGGCCAGGGTGAGCAGCATGCCGATCAGCAGGGTCCGGACGAGCAGCTGGCGGGGCCGGATCCCGACGGGCAGCCTTGCCTCGATCCGCCCGGCGACCCGGGAGCGGTCGATGATCGCCTCCAGCCGCTGCAGCGGGACCGGCGCGCTCACCGGGTCCCTCCGAGCAGGGCCACCGCCTGTGCCTCGCCGGCGGGGTCCAGGGCGGCGATCAGGTCGCCGAGCCGCTGGGAGCAGGTGATCCCGGCGGCGTGCATGAAGGTGGCCAGCCCGAGCCGCTCGGCGCAGTCGGCCAGCCAGGTGGCCCGCAGCCGCCCGGTGTCGAGGCGGGGCAGGCCGGTCCCCCCGGCCAGCGAGCTGATCAGCGGGGTGGTCACGTTCCGCCGCCCGGGATCGCGCCCGCCGGTGAGCAGGCGGGTTCCGGCGAAGCTCGCGGAGGCCAGCAGCTGGTCGTGGTAACGGGACAGGACCGGCACCACCCGGGGCCGGCGGCCGCGTACCTGCACCAGGACCCCGCCGGACCGGCAGGTGATGTCGCTGCCGCGGGCCTGGCGCAGGTCAGCGCCGGTCAGCCCGGCGCCGGCGCCCAGGCAGATCAGGGCGCCGGCGCGCATCCGCCGCCCGCGCGTCGGCTGGGCATCGGCCAGGGCCAGGTAGGCGGTGATCTCCGCGGCGCTGTACGGGGCCTTGGCCCGCTCCCGCGGCAGCGACACCGGCGCGGGGCCGAGCTGCGGCCCGGCCCGGCGGGCGGCGTAGCGCAGGCTGGTGCGCAGCGTCCGGCGGGTCGGCGCGGACACCTCACGGCCGGCGGTGAGGATGAACCGCTCGATCACCGAGGGGTGCAGGCACACCTGCGGGTCCAGTTCCAGCCCGGCCGCTGAGGCGAACGCGCCGAGCTTGCCGCAGGCGAACAGCAGCGCCTTGGCCCGCGCGGGGTCGAGGGGCGCGCACCCGGCCGCGGCCTGGCGCGCGAAGCCCGCGGCGGCCTCGCTCAGCGACGGCGGCCGGTAGCCGGCGATCAGCTCGGCAGCCTCCCGCGCTGGCGCTGGCGCTGTCCGGCCCGGTGGAGTCACACTGTAGGTATACAGTGGGATATGGCTGAGATGGGGGACCTGTGCCAGCCTGAGACCGTGCGTGTCGCCGCCGGACATCAGGCCGAAGCCCGCAAGATCGCCGCGGAGCTCGCGGCGATCGCCCGCACGGGCCAGGTGCTGCCCGGCTCGCTCATCGAGCGGCGCACCCGCTGCGGCCGGTCCAACTGCGGCTGCCACGCCGACCCGCCCCGGCTGCACGGCCCGTACTGGCAGTGGACCCGCAAAGTCGCCGCCAGGACCATCTGCCGGTGGCTGAGCAAAGAGCAGCACGGCGACTACCAGGCCTGGATCGACAACGACCGGCGGCTGCGCGAGCTGCTGGCCCGCCTGGAAGCCCTGGGAGCCGCCGCCCTGGAAGCCGACCCGCGCATGCACCGGCAGCGCCGCAGCCCCGCTGACCGGGCCAGCTGACCACAGATCCGCTGTGAGCGCCGAACCCGGGGAACACCAGCCTGGCCGTGCCCGAGGCCAACCCACCGCAAGAAGGACTAAGCGCCCAAAACACTGTGGGCGCAGCCCGCTTAACCTGTGGGTGACCTCCGCATCAACGCCCGTTCGGCCAGGTCAGGCTCAAAGGTGAAGACCTCACCCGTTCCTGAGCTGCGATAACTGCCGCTGCCTGGCAGTAGATCTGGCCTGGCGTGGAACGAACGTGGTCCGCTGCTTCGCTGTGCTCATCGTGCTGAGCGCTCACAACGCACACGCATCGTGCACGGACTGTGACCGTAAGGCCCCCGCCCAAAGACGACACCGGCGACAATGAGCCGGGCGGCCTGCGATGGCAGTACAACCTCCGGAGCAACCGCGCGAGGACCGCCATCGTGCGCTGCCCTGAGGCATCTGAATGTCAGACCGGGCCCTGGCGCACCAAGGGCTGCGAACGCTACGTACGTGACGTACAGTAGGAGCATGAGCGAGAGCGCGGTGCCGTTGCCGTACGAGGTCCAGGAGATGACCACGACCGAGGCGCGCAAGCACCTCCCGGAACTGGTCAACATGGCCGCCTACGGTCATGTCACCACCGTGCTCACCCGCGACGGCCGCCGACTCGCCCGCATCGTTCCCGAGGAGGACGCCTGGGTCTACAGCCGGGCCTGGCAGGACAAGCTCCGCGACGCCGAGGCGGACCTGGCCGCCGGGCGCGTCCGCCGGTTCGCCGACGGCGACGAGTTCCTCGGGCACCTGGAAGCCCTCGACGATGAGGCAGGCGGGTGAGGTACCAGACCACCGCAGGATTCGACAACGCACTAGCCAAGCTCCCCCGAGAACACCGCAAGATGTTCATCGACGCCGTCCGAACTCACCTGATCCCAGGGCTGGCAGCCGGGGCACACCGCGGCGAGGCACCATGGCCGAAACGTCTCCGCGTGCACAAGGTCGGCGAGGTCTATTCGCTGACCTGGAGCTTCTCAAGCCCAGATGGCAGGGCGCTGTTCACCATCGGCCCGGACACCGACGGTGAACCGCTCCTGACCTGGCTCGCCATCGGCCACCACGACATCTACCAGTAGTCGGCAGCCGGAGATCGCCATGTTGACCATAGAGATGAGTCAGGGCAGGCCGGGAAGGTCACAGCTGATGAGTGAGTCTGTTCAGGTTCGTGCGACCGCACCGGCGCGACATGACAGGTCGGCGGGTGCCGCCGATTTCGGTGCCGACCGACATGGACCACTTCCACCACGACTCCGCTGCGCACTAATTGAGCCAAGTCAGGTCATAACCCAAGGATAGCCCACCTGCATGCACAATGCATGCGCTGACGGGCGCAGCAGGCGGGCGGCATCGCTGGCCCAGGCGGCCAGGTCCCGCATCCAGATCAGCGCTGCCGGGCGGCCAGCAGAAGATCCTTGTACTCGCGGACGTGCTTCTCCGAAGCCGCCTCCCAGGCCATGCGATTAGACTCCACGTCCGGATCCATGCAGCTACTTACCGTCCAATCTGGGGTGATGCCAGTTGGGTCCGCTGCGACTTACGTCCGCGCCCGGGGCAAGCCGCGCATCGGACCAGGCTATGGTCAGCGGGGTGGTTTCCTGGCCACGAACACATACTCGCGGCTGTTGTCGGTGAACGGTTCCCCCGCGAACCCGCCGTAAAGCGCCTCCAGTTCCAGGCCTGCCACGTCTATCAGGCCGAGCCATTCGTTCTTGGTGGCCCACCACAGGCTGGACCTGGCGCCGTCGTCGCGGATCAGGTCGATGCGGTTGTCCCCGACCGCATAGGAGATAGTGACCGGGACGGGGGCATCTTCATCGTGGCGGCCGTCGAGTGTGACCGCGCGGTGATGGTCGAAGGCGAACGCGTTCCACGCGAACCGGCCACCCGGCGCCAGGTGCTCGGCCACGCGCTGGAACACGGCGCGGCGATCCGCCCAGGTAGGAAGGTGCAGCAGGGCGCGGAACGGGCAGTAGATCAGCGCCGCGCTGGTGCCCGTGCTGAAGGCGCGCATGTCTTCTTGGCGCAGGTCCAGTTCCACACCGGCGCGGCAGGCGTTGTCCTGGGCCTGGGCCAGCATCGCCGGGGAGGAGTCCACCCCGGTGATCCGCGTGCCGGTGGCCCGGGCGACCGGGATCGCCACCCGGCCGTTGCCGACCGCCAGCTCACAGATGTCGCCCTGCCCGGCGGCTTCCACCGCGAGTCCCACGTAGAAGGGGATGTCGGCGGTCATGTGCGCCGACCACTGCTCATAGCCCTCAGCGAATGCCTCGTCCCATGTGCCTGACGCTCCAGCGCTCATAGCTGCCTGCCCTCGACGGACAACACCCGGTGCCGGCCGGCACCGGACCCACCATCGCATCCGCACCGGGCTGCCGGGAAACGGATTCGCGCCGGCGGCGACGACGAAGCCTGATGCCTACCTTCGAACTGACGCCCAGATTCGAGCTGACGCCCAGATTCGAGCTGACGCCCAGATTCGAGCTGACGCCCAGATTCGAGCGGGACTGGCGCAAGCTCACCTCGCAGCAAAGGAACGCCTTCCGTAAGACGATCCGGGAGGCGTTCGTCGCCGACCTGGACGCCCCGGACCAGCCGTTCCGGCCTGGCCTGCGGGTCAAGGGCGTCCTAGCCACCCGGACGTATTCGAGATGACATGGGCACCCGACGGCCGTGCCACCTTCAGCTACGGCGAGGAGCGCATCGCAGGGAAGCCGCACGTCATCTGGCGGCAGACAGGAACCCACTCCATCTTCGCCCCGCCCCCAGGGTCCTGACGCCCGCCCCCAGGGTCCTGACGCCCGCCCCCGGCAACCGCGGAGCGCAATGCGGGACTGACCGGCGCGGAAAACAGGCGAATTCTGCCGGACACGCCAGCGGGCCTGCAAGCCGACGCCAGGGCGGCTCCGTGCCGCCGAAGTCCCGCCATACCGATGCTGAGTTACGCTCAGTGCCAGACTTCTCCGGGCGTCGCACAGCTGCCGTGGAAGATTCGTGGAACGCGCATCACGAGATCACGGTGCAATATGTGCTTTCCGAGCGTTCCGTACGCGGCGTCAGTGCAGGCAGAGCGCCCAGGGACGGCCTAACGGTCTTCTCTTAATCCGCGGTTCGGGGTTCATGTCCCTGGCGGCGCACCCGACTGACCTGCTGAAATGCTGTCTCCGCACCGCAGAGTCGCGGAACGAGCAGTCGTTCCACGACGGCTTTCCTGTGCGGCCGGCAGTGCGGCCGGCAGCCGCACGCGGTGCACTGACTGCACAATGGGGCGGCTTCGCCGGCAGCTTACGCTAAGTAATCCTTGCCCAAGTTGACGATGCGCCCATCGCCGCCTGATTACGGGCATTTACGTCGTTTGCGGACTACAGGTCACACGCGCTGGCCGCCTGTACAATAAGCGCGGTGCGCATCCACGGAAACTAGCAGAGGTAAGGTTCATCTGACTCTGGGGCCAGTTACCGTTTTGCAATGATACCGACGTGAAACAGGGACTGCTCTCGCGCGTCTACTTTAGGGCGGGTCGTTCGCCTCTCTTACCATCTTCGAGGTTCCTTGGCTCGGATCCGATGAAAGGGTTAGCAATAATGAGTCATCCTTCCTCAGGGCCCCGCAGAGGTCCGCTGGATCGCTTCCTTAATCCTCGTCATGTCGCTTTCTGGTCAGTGCTTGGTTCGATGGCAGCGGTGATCGCCTTAATCGTGACGCTCACTGGCACGTCATCCCCCTCTAACAAGGCTGCGGCCGCTAATAGCCGCACACCCCCCGCTTCTACGCCGAGTGCGCCTCAGTCTTCACAAGCCTCGGGCGGAGCCACGCCGACAGCCGCCGCAGGAGTGTCTTCAGTCAGGGCCGGGACCGAACTCACGCATTATCACGTCACGGTAGCCGTTGGATATGGTATTAGTTTTACGAACAGCCCATCACAGCCGATAAGCTTGGCAAATGGCAGCGAGGCCGACCTTGAGTACGCTGGAGGGGTTTACCTCGAGGTCGGCACAAGCGGGCAGATTTCCGAACCAAGCACCGCCAGCCCAAGCTATAATGCGTGCCTAAACGATACTGCTTACACCACAAAGGTAATTGTCCCAACCACCGGAACCACAATCTGCTTTACGGGCCCGGGGGTTATCGCCGCTGCGATCATCAAGGCTCAGGTCACGCAGCCGATACAATCCATCACATTCGACGTTAGTGTGTGGAAACGATGAGGCTAGCCCCTCGGCGCTTCCGAACGGCAGTTGTTGTCTATGCAGCGACAGTGTCGATGCCGAGGTGATGAAAGGAAGTATGGACCAAGCGTCCGCTCAGCAGATCCTGCTCTCGAGGGTGCCTCGACGCGGAACCGACGCCTTGGCGCGGGGCCTGGCCGGTGGCGCGCTCGGCATGGTGATCACCGTCCCCGCACCCGGTCGAGCGTGGCGACCCTATCCGGCCTGACGTAGAAGTCGGTGACCAGAACCCCAGAGCGGCAGGAACCGTGCACCCACCCCGTGTCACCGGTCCGTGCCTCTGGCAGAACTGCCAGGCTTCTTCGTTCCGCGGTCGGGTGATCCTGCTCGTCGCCTGCGACAAGTCCGGGCAGTGGACACGGTGGTACCGTGCGGCGATCCCGCAGGCGGAGCAGATGTACGCCGACTACCTGGCCGAACGCGAGAAGGAGATGGGATTGTGAGTAACGTGTCGCGCTGGCGGGACTCTGGCCACCTGGAGCGCGCGGTGCAGACCGCCGGCGGCCAGGAGAGGTTCGACGCTGCTGTCGCCGCGATGCTGGACGACGCCCGCGGCTGGCGGCTGGCCGAACTGCGCAAGCGGCGCGGGATGACCCAGGAGCAGGTAGCCACCCGGATGGGCGTCTCAGTCGCCCGGGTCTCCCAGATCGAAAGCGGCGACGTCTCCACTCAGGACGTCCTGAACCGCTTCATCACCGCGCTCGGCGGCACCCCTCAAGCTCATCGCCGACTTCGGCGACGAGCAGCTCAAGATCGCGTGATCAGGTCAGGCGTCCGGTTACGCCTGGTGACGGAGCTCGCGGGCCGATGGAGGATCTCGTGGAACGACTCGTGGAACGAATCCTGCGGGATCGTGGTGCGATGTGTGCTTTCAGCGCGTTCGCGCGTGCCATCAGTGCAGGCAGTGCGCTCGGGGCGGCCGAGCGGTCTTCTCTTAATCCGCGGGTTCGGGGTTCAAGTCCCTGGCGGCGCACCCGTACTGACCTGGCACTTCTTAGCTCCGATTGCTCCTGGTGGCTGTCGGCGTGGAACGAGCCAATCCGCTGCTTCGCTGGCGCCAGTAGACCAGCCCACTATTTCCGTGCCTCTGCCGACGGGTCAGCACCGCCCATCACCTCGTCGACGGCTCCGATACGGCCGTCACACTCAGTTACAGGGATCTGCTGCGCTTTGGCACGCCGGGTCCACCTGATTGAAGAATCGACGTAGGCGTACGATCGTGACCTCCTGCTCACAGAAAGAGCACGCCGCTGCCACGCGGGAGACAACCTCCGGCCATCACCGGCCTGGCCGTCTTGGCTGGCCACGGCGCCGAGGGCACCGGGGCACCGCCGCTTCCTGCGCACGCCAGTTCCCCCTCTCTCCGCAAAACCAGGCGTCCGGGGCAGCCGACGTGCCAGCAGCCTCCCGGCTCAGTCCCACCAGAAGGTCCACACGGGCGCGCCGAACCGGTCCTCCCCCGAGCGCAGCACCGCGGTCAGCCGCAGCAGGGACTCCCCTCGGTTGACTAGACCGCCCCCAGCCGATCACCGGCAGCACATCGGCAGGCCGGCGGCGACCAGGCCGACACGAGCCGACGGCGTCGCCGAGCGCGCCAGCCTGATCCGCGGCAGCACCACGTCCAGGGCCCGCTGCCGCTCGGCCGGGGTCAGCGGCATGCGCTCGGCGCGGCCAGCCCGGGCCACTCCGGCGTGAACGGCGCCCGCATCTCGACCCACGCGGGGTCGTCCTCGCGCGGGGTCGGCACCCAGCAGCGCCACTCGGCCGCCAGCCAAGCCGGCATCCAGTCCGTCCGCTTCGCGCGGATCCTCCGGCCTGACGAAGTCCGCGCCGTCCAGCTGGATCGGCACCAAGCCCGTCCGGGGATGCAGTTCCGACAGGGCAGCCCAGACCCGGCCCGACTCGGGCACGGGATCCATCGTCGCCCACGCGGCATGATCCCTCCCGGGGTAGCCGGTGATCAGCCTCCAGGCCGGCAAGGCCACCGGCCCGAGCGGGACCGGCCCTTCGTCCGGCAAGGCGTCCTCTGGCCATCGCCCGCCTTCAGTCATGCCCGGTCCAGCGTAACGATCACAGGAGGGCTAGCCTCGGGCATGCCGACGCCGTGCCACCAGCCCGGCCAGGGAATGAATGTATAGTATTTGGACAATTAGTACACATGCAGTGCGTTCTAAATCGTCAGAGTTCAGGCCTATTGACAGTCAGGCTGGTGCCGATCAAGCTTCTGGTTGGCAGCAAAGGCCGTTCTCCTGTGGACAAAGGACCTGCTGGAGAAGGTGCGATTCCGGCGGCAGGCCGGTGAGTTATCTACGGCGCAGCGCCGCGACCGGTTTGCGGAGCCTGAGCTGCACAGCAGCGAGTGGGCGGGGCGGTGGTCCGCCACGACGAGCGGGCCCGTGCCGTGGGTGAGGGGCTGACCGTGAGCGCACGGAAGCTGGACTTTCGCATCCTCGGGCCTGTCGAGGTGGTCAGTGGCGAACGCCGGGTGGTGATCGAAGGCCGGCGGACGCGGGTCTTACTGGCCATTCTGCTCGTGTGGCGCAATCAGACCGTGAGCCTGGACGCTCTTATCGATGGGTTGTGGCCGCACGGGCCGCCGTCGAGCGCCACGGGCACGCTGCACGTCTATATCTCCCGGCTCCGCAGCGCCCTGGCCGCGGCGGGCACTCTTAGCGGCAACGAGCGCATCAACCGCAGGCCGCCCGGCTACGAGCTGCGCACGCTCGACGGTGAGGTTGACGCTGACCGCTTTGAGCGAATGCTGGCGGCGGCCGAGGCTGCCATGCAGGACAGGCGTTTCGCCAGCGCCTCGTCGACTTTGCGCAAGGCCCTGATGCTGGTGCGTGGGCCCGTGCTCGGCGAATGCCGTGACGATCCCTTCGCGCAGGCCGAGGTGGCTCGCCTGGAGGCTATGAAAGTGCGAGCCGTTGAACGGCGGGTCGACGCCGGCCTCGCCCTCGGCCGCCACGCCGTTCTGGTCGGTGAGATCGAGGGCCTCGTGGCTGCTCACCCCCTGCGTGAGCGATTCCGGGAACAGCTCATGCTCGCCTTGTACCGGTCCGGCCGCCAGGCCGACGCCCTGTCCGCTTACCAGGACGCCTACCAGGTGCTGGCCGGGGAGCTGGGCGTGGTGCCGGGGCCTGGCCTGCGCAGCATGGAAGCGGCGATCTTGCACCAGGACCCGGCCATCGGCTACGTGTCACCGGAACCCGAAATGGGCCCGGTAGCCCGCGGCCGCCTCCCCTTCGTCGGCCGCAAGCGCGCGCGGCAGGTCCTGGACACAGCGTGGCGCCGGGCGAGAAATGGCGAGCGCCAGCTGGTCGTTGTCGAGGGCGACTCCGGCATCGGCAAGACCCGCCTGGCCACTGAGATGGCGGCGGCCGCCGAATCCGAAGGTGGCAAGATCCTTCTCGGAAGGGCGGTCGGGGACGCCCTGGTCCCGTTTTTCCCGTTCGTGGAGGCCCTCAGCCCCTACGCCGCCCGGCTGGACCCTAACCAGCTCCGGTCGATCGCCGGCCCTGGCGCGCCCTATCTGGCCTATCTGCTGCCCGGGCTGCCGGCCTCCGAGCGCCACGGCCGGCGCGGCGAAGCCGAAGCCAGCTCCCACCGGTACCTGATGTTCGAGGCGGTGGTTGCCGTGCTCAGCGCCATCGCCGCCCCAGCAGGCGCCATGTTGATTCTCGACGACCTTCACCAGGCCGACCCGTCGACGATGCAGTTGCTCGAGCACGTGGCGCGCCATCAGAGCCGGGCACGTCTGCTCATCATCGGGACGGTCACCACCCCCTCGCCGGTGGCCGGGGTCCTGTCGGATCTGGCCGCTGGCGATCTGTCGGACCGGATCACCCTGGACGGGCTCTCCAGCGGCGAGGTCAGTGAGCTGCTGGTGGCGGTGACGGGTCGCAATGGTGCCACGCCGATGGGGCTGGCCAGGGCGATCACCGATCTCACGGCCGGTGTTCCGCTGTTCGTTGTCGAGATGGGCAAGGGGCTCGCCGAGCTCAGCACCCGCCAGGCGGAAGCACTGGCCGCCGACCTGCCCATACCGGATCGGATCCAGGCTATCCTCGAACGGCGCCTGAGCCGGGTTGCTCCGTTCGTGACCAACCTGCTGGCAACCGCCTCGGTCATCGGCGCCTCCTTCGATGCCGGCGTCCTCGCCGCCCTGTGCCGCCAGCCCGAGTCTGCGGTCGCCGGCCAGCTCGAGGCCGCGGTAGCCGCCGGGCTGGTACACCAGGACGCGGCGGCGGGACAGTACCGCTTTGCCCACCAGCTCATCCGGCGGGCACTGCTCGAACGGGTCGGCGCCCCTAGCCGGGCCCGGCTTCAGGGTGAGCTCGCCAACATCCTGATCGGGCCGCACGCCCCGGCCGGCACTTCTCTAGCCCTGGTCGCCCATCACTTCGCGCAGGCGGCCCGCTTTCACGCCCACCAGGCCGTCACCTACGCGATGCAGGCGGGCGATCATGCTATGTCATTGCTCGCCTTCGAGGATGCCGCCGCCCTCTACCGGAGCGCGGTGGCGTCCCTGCGCAGCTTCGGCGACCCCGACCCCCGCCTGGAGTCCAGGATCCAGGTTGCCCTCGGCCGGGCTCATCAAGCCGCCTACCAGCGATCCGAGGCCATGGTTGCGTTCCGCCGGGCCGGCCAGGTGGCGGTCGAGCAGGCCGACGGCGAGACCCTCGCCGATGCGGCGTGGGGCCTCATGGTGAGCGCGGAGTTTTCCAATACCGACGACGAAGCAGCCGACCTCCTCCGCCACGCCCTCGCGACGTTTGATACCGCCGACGGGTCGTTGCGAGCCCGGCTGACCGCGGGGCTGGCCCGGGTTCTCCCCTCCGGCGATCCCGAAGCCGCCAGCCTGGCCCAGACGGCGGTGGACATGGCCCGCCGGGTGAACCAGCCGGCAACCCTTGCGTGGGTCCTGTCGGCGGCGGTCCTTGTCACCTGGAGCCCCGGAAACCTGGCCTGGCGGCAAGCGATCACCGGCGAGGTGATCGCCCTGGCCGGCGAACTGGGCTGGGTCGAGCTCGCCATGGACGCCCGCAACTTGCGATCAGCAATGCTCGAGGAGCTGGCCGACTTCGAGCAAGCCGACGCCGACCGGGCCAGCGTCGAGCGCTGGGCCACCGAATCCCGGCGCCCGTTCTTCACCGCCCTGGCTGCCATGCGACGGGCCGAACGGGCCCTGCTCGAGGGCCGCTACCACGACGCCGAAGACGATGCTGGCCGGATGCTGGCCGCCGGGTCCGAAAGTCCCGACTTCATCGCCGCCTACGGGGCGCAGCTCCTGCTGCTGCGCCGGGACCAGGGCCGGCTGGCGGAGATCGACGCTCTGGTTGGCGGGCAACTCGCCGCAGCACCTCATATTCCGGCCTGGCAGGTGGCCCAGGCGGTCGTGGACAATGGGCTTGGCCGGCGATCTGCTGCCCGCCGCCGGCTGGCGGCGCTGGCGGCCGGCCGCGTCGCCGGGCTGCCACGGGACTGGCTGTGGCTGCTGACCACGACACTTCTCGCCAACGTGTGTGCCGACCTGGGCGCGCTCGACGTGGCGCAGGAGCTGCTGGCCGCCCTGTCCCCGTTCTCCGGCAAGGTCGCCGTGCTCGGCCACGGCATCGCCGCCAGCGGGGCGGTCGACGGGCCCCTGGGACGGCTCACGACCATGCGGCAGGAGTGGGCGGCGGCCGAGCGGTATCTGGCCAATGCCATCGCGCTGAACCGCCACATCGGCGCCGCTCCCGCCCTGGCCCGCACGCAGCTGAGCTACGCCGAGCTGCTACTGCGCCGGGATGGCCCCGGTGACCGCGGCCACGCGGCCAGGCTGCTCGACGAGGCGTCCGCCACCGCCAGCCGCCTCGGCATGGCCGGCCTCGAACCTGCCCTGCAGCAGGTTCGGGCCTTCTGACGCCCCGCAAGAAAACCGCAAGCACCCCTGGCGATCCTGATCGCGTCGCATCGAGTTCTATCCAAGGGCCCTGGCCGTGTCTGTCCGCCGCAAGATCTTTACCGCTGATTGGTGGCGCTGGCCGTCACCGCCCCGCTGCGGATCGGTGAGCCGGCCAGAACCGGGTGGGGCACGGGAAGCCGGTCGCCGGTTCCGGTCCTAGTGAGGTAGCCCTCAGAAGGGGGTCTGTAATGACGAGGAGCATGTTCCTATCTTGTTCTGGGCTGGCTGAGCTGAGGACCGGCGGACAGCGGGCAGCTCTCAGGTTCGGGGCGGGGGTGCTGGCGTGCGCGGTGGCCAGCGCGGTGGTGTCGGCGGGGGGCGGTGCCGTCGCCCAGGCGAGCACGATCACTTACCTGTCGCAGTTCGGCAGCCAGGGCAGCGGCCCGGGCCAGTTCGGGTCTCCGGCTGATGTGGCGTTCGACCCGGGCACGGGCCACGTGTATGTCACTGATGTCGTGAACGACGTGGTGGAGGTGTTCGACTCCGCTGGCAGCTACCTGTCCGAGTTCGGTGGCCCGGCTGGCGGTAATGGCCCGTTCACCCCGGCATCGATCGCGGCCGACCCGAAAACGGGCGACATCTACGTCGTGGACGCCACTAATAATCAGATCGATAAATTCGGCTCCTCGGGGAACTTCCTGTTGTCGTGGAATGGCTCCTTCAACACTCCGAGCTCGGTTGCGGTCGATCCAGCGACCGGCGATGTCTACATCACCGACTACTACGAATACCGGGTCGTGAAATTCGACTCCTCGGGTAACTTCCTGCTCACCTGGGGCTGGGGCGTCACCGACAGCGCAGCTCGGCTGGAGACCTGCACCTCGTCCTGCCAGCCGGGGATTCAAGGCGACGGGAACGGTCAGTTCAACTTCCCGACCACGATCGCGGTCGATACTGGCACGGGGGACGTCTATGTGGCGGACAACGACAGCCGCATTCAGGAGTTCGACTCCGCTGGCGACTACCTCACCCAATTCGGGAGTTACGGCAGTGGTGACGGGCAATTCGGTAACAACACCGAAGAGATCCTCTCCCCCGCCGGGATCGCGGTCGACCCCGCAACGCGCGACGTCTACGCCGTCGACGGGGGCAACAACCGTGTCGAGGCGTTCGACTCCGCTGGCAACTATCTCTACCAGTTCGGCAGTCCGGGCAGCGGTAACGGCCAGTTCAGCTTCCCCGGCGGGGACGCACTGGACCCCGGCACCGGCGACCTCTACGTGGCCGACGGCAGCAACCACCGGGTCGAGGTGTTCGGATCCGGGGCCAGCGGGACCACCATTACCGTTTCCTCGTCTGCGAACCCGTCGGTGTCCGGGCAATCGGTGACCTACACCGCTGCCGCCAGCCCGGTTCCCAGCGCAGGAACCGTAGCCTCCTTCTCCGATAACGGTAAGCCGATCACGTCCTGCAGCAGCCAGCCGGTCAGCTCAACGGGGAACGCGACCTGCACCGTCGGCTACGCAGATACTGGTTCGCACCGGATCATCGCGTCCCTCAGCGGCTCGGAATCTCAGATCCTGGCCCAGACCGTGAAGCCGGACGCCACCACCACCCAGGTCACGTCATCCGCAAGCCCCCCACCCTGCAACTTCTCGTGTCCGGTCACTTTTACCGCCACGGTGTCGGCGAACGCCCCGGGGGCAGGGATCCCGACTGGGACGGTCAGCTTCGCCTCGAACGGCTCTGGCGTCTTCACCGGCCGCCAGTGCACGCTCAGCCCGGCCGGCAGCAGCGCGGCGAGCTGCCAGGTCACCTACACGCCCCGTGGATCGGGGTCGCAAACGATCACCGCCACTTACAGCGGCGTCTCGGCATACCTCACCAGCAGCGGCACCGCAAGCGTGACGGCCGTGAGCGGCACCTACGTTGCCCTGGGGGACAGCTACTCAGCAGGCACCGGCGCGCCCCCTTATCTTTCCAGCGACGGCTGTTACCGGTCTGCTCTCTCATGGCCGTATCTGATCAGCGCCGACCTCGGGTTCACCGGGTCTAGTTTCAGTTTCCACCCATGCGCTGGCGCTATAATTCAGAACCTGACGACGCAACCCCAGAAAGTCGCAAGTGGCCTGGAGCCGCCGCAAGAACAATGGCTTTCTCCCAGCACGCAGCTCGTGACACTTACCGTGGGCGGGAACGACGCGGACTTTGCGCAAGTCATGGCAACATGTGTTTTTATCGAGGCGTGCCAGGTCGATTGGCAAAAAGCCGTGAATCTCCGCATTTCTCAGCTAGGGAGTCCGCTCGCCAGTCTCTACGAGACAATTGCCGCGAAGGCCCCGAACGCGACAATTATTGTCATGGGGTACCCGCGGTTCTTCCCCGTAGTCCCGCCGCTGGCCTGCAGCACTGGTCTAGGCCTCCTCCTCTTCGTCCGCCCGCAGATGATATGGATCAACAGCGAGATACAGAGCATGGACAACACTATCGCGAACGCCGTCGCTGCCGCCCGGCAGGACGGCTATAAAAGCGTCCGGTACGTGAGCGGGTCGTATGATGCCTTCACCGGGCACGAAATGTGCACGGCCGACCCGTATTACAACGTTTTTGTGCCTTCGCTTTCGCAGATTCCGTCCAGCTTCCACCCAAACCAGTCCGGTAACGCCCAAATGGCGCAACTTGCGGAGCAGGCTTATCAGGCGCCCTAGCGATTGTACGTTCCGGCGATAATGCCGGGAAGGCGGCTAGCGACGCATCAATAAACCCGCGAGGCTAGAACGGGGACAATTCAAATGCATTCCAACCATCATGAATCGGCCAGGCGGACGCCACTGCAAGCGACTGTCAGCCTGGCGGTCTTATCAGCACTGCTCCTGGTCACCCTGGTTGCCGCTTGCGGATCCGGCGGCGGCTCAGCCGGCGGCGGGTCGTCTGACTCGCTCGGGTTCGGGTCCCCGACCGCACAGCAGCAGGCCCAGCTTCCCGCGACGCCGGCGGACATACCCTCGGGACCTCCCCAATGCACTGGCTCCGCTGACACGTTCACGCCAGTGCCCGCAAGCCTGTCTCCCCTGGTCAGCGCTTGCGCCAGCCAGTCCGGAGACGAGATGGTGGTCACCAACCTCTCGCAATTCGTGCTCGACATCAGCCCAGCCAACGGCACCAGCGTCCAGCTGCAGCCCGGGCAATATGACACATCGGCCGGATTACTGCCAGCCGGGGACGAACTCGAGGTAACAGAGCAGAACGCGGCGGTCGCAGAGTTGGCGCCGTCAGATCCATCAACAGTCCTGCTGCCAGTCGGCGGCCAGGTCATCGCGACCTCAGACCAGCCCGTGCAGCTTACGGTGCAGGTGGATTCATCGGCCTCGGCGGCGAGCTATGGCGCTGAACTCATGACCAGCTATGTGGTGGACAACCTCACAGAAAACGGCATCGGGTCCTACTACGACAGTATCGCCAATTGCGTTAACGATGCTTACTCGCTTTGGCAGAAGCTCTACCAACAGCCTCCTCCCAGCGCGGATGACCTGATTCAACAGGCGCTTCAGACGTACGGCTCTTGCCTAGAGCTGAATCGCAAGCTAACCGAAGATCTCGCAGCGGAACACCCGGATAGTCAAGGCCTGCAGCCCGACCTGGCCACCGTGGCCGAGGGCGCCAGAGAGCCCAATTGGGAGTCGAAATCTGCCAGCGTGGACAACGTCGACGCCGACATCGTCATCCGCTGAATAGCAGGAACATCACGCCCTCACGGGACCGGTCGGCGGCCCTGTTGGGTTCCAGAACTGTGTCACAGCTCCTGACCTGCGGCATTCCCGGATCATCTGGTGATCTTCATGCCGCCCGCTCATACTCGTTGATCAGTCCGCCCAGGACCCTGCGACGTCTCCACGCAGGACGTCCTGAACCGCTTCATCACCGCGCTCGGCGGCACCCTCAGACTCGTCGCCGACTTCGGCGACGAGCAGCTCAAGATCGCGTGACCAGGCTAGGCGTTCGGTTACGCTTGGTAATGGAACTCGCGAGCCTGCGACGGATCTCGTGGAACGGCTCATGGAACGAACGCTGCGGGATCGTGGTGCGATGTTTGCTGTCCGGGCGTTCGCGTGCCATCAGTTCAGGCAGGGGCGCTCGGGGCGGCGTAGCGGTCTTCTCTTAATCCGCGGGTTCGGGGTTCAAGTCCCTGGCGGCGCACCTACCTATTCTGACCTGCTGAAATACTGTCCCAGCACCGCAGAGTCGTGGAACGACTGCTCGTTCCACGACGGCCTTCCTGTGGGCCGGCCGCCGCACACTGCGCACTGACTGCACATTGGGGCGGTTTCGCCTGCTTACGTTGAGTAGTCCTTGCCCAAGTACGCGATGCGCACATCGCCGCCGTTATTTGCGCCTCTACGCCATTGGACGGTGGCAGCCAGGACGACGCTGAAGAGGGTGATCTGCGCGCTCGGGGTCAGCGCGGCCTGGGAAGCCACTGGGACACGTTCGGGGAGCGCTCATCTGGATGCGGTGGGCGGCGGTCCGGCGAGCAGGTTGCGCAGCTGGGTGGCCCGCAGCCGGGCCCGCCCGCTGGCGGGTGAGTCGTTGCGCCCGGGACCAAGCCAGAGCGAGAGCTGGCGCAGGCCGGACACGATGGCCGACCGCCATATCAGATCGCGGTGATCCTCGGCCAGTGCGGCGGCCTCGGCATAGCCGGCGAGGAAGTCCTCGAACAGCGGAACGGGACGGGCCGCACGGTCGTGCAGCAGGAAGTGGCCAAGGTCGAAGTGGCGGTCGGCGCCGCGCATTTCGCCGAAGTCGATGATGCCGGCATACCGGCCGTGGTCATCGAGCCAGATGTGAGTGGCATCGAAGTCGCCGTGAGCCAGGTGCCCCCTGCGGACGGGCCGCTGCCGCTCCTGGTCGACGACGGCCTGCAGCGCGTCGAGCTGCCCGGCAGTGAAAGCGCGGGCCAGCCACCCCGGCCACCGCCCGGGCAGGTCACTGGCCACGAAATCGGCGTAGCGGGCCAGCTCGGCGCGCAGCCCGGGCGAGCCGTCCCGGCGCAGCCAGCCGAAGCCCTCAACCTCGATAGCGTTGATCAGGGCGGCATCACGCCCGGCCGCCCGCGCCACCCGGCGCGCCTGCTCGTCCGTTCCATGGCTGGCCAGGCTCTGCCCGGCCAGGGCAGCGACGACCAGGAACGAGCGATCCAGATCACCCGGCTCGGACTCGACGTGCACGACCGCCGGCACCCGCACGCCCAGCCCCGCCAGGCGCGCCAGCACCCGAGCGTCAGTGGTCAGGTCCTCGCCCGCTTCCTCGGCGACCCTGAGGTAATAGATCACGCCGTCAGCGCGGACCCGGTACACCACCAGCAGCCGGCCAGGCGACGCCGGCTCGACCGACATCGAACGGACACCGGGAAACACCCTGCGCGCCACCGGCCCCAGCAACGCGATGTCCACGACATGCTGCTGCGGCACGACACATCCCTTGCGAGGCCGTCCCGGGCGACCCGGCTGTCGCCGCCAACTCTGCCTCGCTGGCGGGCACGCCACCAGTGCCAGCGGCCACCCGCTCCAAGCCACCGCCAAGCCAGGACCGCCTGCCCAGATCGGTAACGACAAGCGACTGCGGCTGCCGCTGGCCGAGCACAGCTCACCCACGTAGCGGCATTCGTAACGTCCGCACTGTCGTCACGGAGCGTGCTGGTGAGTACTCGACGTCAAGTGCGCGAGCCGCCGATCTGTATCGGATCGGCAACTCCATAGTTGCTGAGTCCGCGAGCGCAGAACTGGGTGGTCGGAGCTGTCGCATCGATGGCTGCCTGGCCTCGCAACGGTCGCGCTGTGGTCGTGGACCGGGGACACTGATGCGGTGCCGTATGACCCGACCATCTACCTCGGCGCTGCTGCCCACTATCGCTACGGCCGCCCCGCGTACTCACCGGAGCTCGAGGCTGTCCTGACGCAGGAGGCGGGTCTGGATGGGAACGGCCGGCTTCTGGATGCCGGCTGCGGCCCTGGCGTGCTTACCGTCCGCCTCGCTCATCTGTTCACCCGCGCGGTCGGTCTGGACCCTGACGCCGACATGCTTGCGGAGGGCTGTCGCGCAGCCGGGGAAAAAACAGTCATGAACATCCGGTGGGTCCAGGGCCTGGCCGAGGACCTGCCCGCGGTCGCGCCAGGACCGTACAGGCTGGTGACCTTCGGCCAGTCCTTCCACTGGACCGACGAGCAGCCAGTGGCCGAGACCGTCTACGACATGCTGGAGCCCGGCGGTGCGCTGGCACTCATCGTCCACACGGTGAGGGGGCGGCCCCGGCCACCAGGCCCCGGGGTGCCTGCGATCCCTCATGATGAGATCAAGGCGCTGGCGGAGAAATATCTCGGATCGACCCGGCGCGCCGGCCAGGGCACCGCCCCGCAACGAACTCACCGCTTCGAGGATGTGCTGGCCCGGACTCGCTTTGGTGTTCCGCAGCAGTTCTTCGTCCCGGGCATCCCCGACCTGCTGCGAGATAGCCAGAGCGTCCTGTCCGGCTATTTTTCCCTCTCATCCTCGGCGCCGCACCTGTTTGGTGATCGTCTTGACGACTTCGCCGGGGAAGTGCGGGCGCTGCTCGCGAGCCGTTCTGCCGAGGGCATTTTCTGGGACTGGCCGGGCGACACCGAGGTGGTAATGGCCCGCAAGCCCGGCTGAACAAGTGGGCGGTGGCATCTCCTGCGGTGGGCAGGCCGGCGTGCTGGCCAGGACGCGGTGCTGACACTTTCCGCACCTGGCCAATGCTACAGTAGGAGAGTCGGAAAATCGCAACGAACAGAGGTGTGATGACTCTCGCCGCCAAGCTGGAGCCAGAGCCGAGACTGACCGCTCGCGTCAAGGTGCGGCCCAAGGCGCAGCTCACCCTGCCCGAGGAGATCCGCCGGGCGCTGCACATCAGCGAAGGCGACGACGTCGAGTTCGCCGTGCATGACGACGGCACCGTCACCGTGCGCGGATTCATCTCCATCCCCACCGACCAGGCATGGTTCTTCACCCCCGACTGGCTCGCGGGCGAGCGCGAAGCCGACGAGCAGATCGCGTCCGGGGCCGGGCAGGTCTTCCACTCAGCCGACGAGATGTTCGCCCATCTGGACGCCCTCGCCGCCGACGGCGACGGCGCCTGATGCCCACCTTCGAGATGGCACCCAGATTCGAGCGGGACTGGCGCAAGCTCACCTCTGGTCAAAGGGAGGCCTTCCGTAAGACGATCCAGGAGGCGTTCGTCCCCGACCTGGACACCCCCGACCAGCCGTTCCGGCCAGGGCTGCGAGTGAAGGGCGTCACTGCGCACCCTGGCGTATTCGAGATGACCTGGGCACCCGACGGCCGCGCCACCTTCAGCTACGGCGAGGAACGCATCGCCGGGAAGCCGCACGTCATCTGGCGGCGGATAGGAACCCACTCCATCTTCACCCCGCCTCCAGGACCCTGACCAGACCCGCAAGAAGGCTCGCAATCCGAGTCCCGCCCTGGGCGGCCTTGTCGTCGTTGATCTTCCGTGCCAGCCGGCCGACCTGACGGCGCGAGACCGCGTTCTCATGCCGCAGCACCAGGAGTTCGGCATCCTTGGACGCCTGGTGCCGGGTCAGCACCCTCAGGCAACTGAGCAGACAGCGTACGAGCAGGTAGACAACCGAAATGATCACTCACCGATGAGCCCAGCCGGGAAGTCCGCCGAGGCCAGATCCAGTAATCGAGGCCTGGTTGCTGGCCAGGTCAGCGGCGAGGTCGAGGTTAGCGGCCTGTGACGGCGGGCAGCGCCAGCGCCACTGCAAGCGAGTCGTCGCGGAACATGAGCCCACGCCGCTGGAACTCGTCGAACACCTCCTCGACAAAGCCGACGGGCCGCCCCAGCCGCAGCCTGCGCCGTATCGCAGCCGCAGTTGCTGGCCGGTCCGTACATGCGAGGTAGATGTCGGCGAGCGTGCCTTCGAAGGTGTACGTTCCTCCTCGCCCGGGGTACCGGCCATCGTGGATCTGCAGGAAGCCCGGCGCCGACCAGTATGTCAGCGTCGGCTGCGGTTCGGACCGCCACGCATCGGCCCATGCGGCGAGCGCCCGCCGCAAGGGCTCGTAGGTGCTTTCGGGCAGGGCGCCGTCGACCTCGTAGTCGAAGAAGTAGGCGATCCGGTCGAGGTCGACCCGTTCCGGGTACACGTACCGGTAGCTCCGTTCGGGTTCGCGGCGCGACAGTCCGAACCGCTCCGGCTCGGTGTACAAGGGACTGAAGCGTTCCAGCCAGATCCGGCCGGAGCCTTCCGGGGGCTGCAGGTGTATCAGATGCGCTGCGGCAGTTACCTGCGCGGTGTAGTCCTCCACGGTCTCGCCGGGAAAGCCCCACAGGATGCTCCACGCTACGTCAATGCCGTAGTACCGGGCCCAGCGCAGGAGGTTCACGTTCTGCGCGGCCCGTACGCCCTTGTCCATGAGGCGCAGCACGTCGGAACTCAGCGACTCCAGGCCGGGCTGCAGGTGGGTTACCCCGCCGCGGGCCAGCAAGTGCAGCTGCGCGCGGGTGAGGTTGGCCTTGGCTTCGTAGAAGATCTGGTAGTCCGAGGCGCTGTCGGCGATCGCGGGGAACAGTTCCTTCAGGTAGCGCATGTCGAGGATGTTGTCCACCGCCTCGAAGCGGAAGCTGCGGTACCGTCGGGCCAGGTCCGCCAGCTCGTCCAGGACCCGTTGCGGTGACTTGGCGCGGAACCGCATCGTCGTCCCGTTGAGGCCGCAGAACGTGCAGTGGTGCTTGGCGCCCCACCAGCACCCGCGGGCGCTCTCGAATGGGATCCATACCTCACGGTGGGCGGCGCGGGGCAGCAGGTTCAGGCGCTCCGCCCGTTCGAAGTACTCACTGTAGTCGGGTGCCGGCAGGTCATCGAGGTCACTGTTCGGAGGTTCGGGCGCCGCCGCGACGAGCCGGTCGCCGACTCGGCGGGAGACTCCGGGTACGGTTGCCGGATCGGCTCCGATGGCCAGCGTGCGCAACAGGCGCGGGAAGGACGCATCGGCCTCGCCGGTGACGGCGAGGTCGATGGACTCGATGGAGCGGACAAGCTCCAGGCCCATCTCGCCGTCGAAGTTCGCCCCGCCGAACACGGTCACAAGGTGCGGGTACCGTCGCTTCAACCGTCGCGCCAGCGCGAACGACGCGGTGTTCTGCTGGAACGTGCAACTGAAGCCAGCCACGCGCACCTCGTCCCACGGATACGAGTCGACCAGCGAGTCGAGCAACGCGGGGACGTCGTTGTCACGGGTACGCAGCAGCCGGTCACGCACCTCCTGCCGGGTCCCGGTCAGGTACGACAATTCCTCGGCGAACTCGTCCAGCAGGCGGCCGTCGGGATCGGGCGCCTCCGCGCCGAACGCCGCGACCGAGAAGAGCCAGTCGCCAACCAGCGGTCCGCGCTTCTCGGCGAGCGTGCGGTAGTAATCCGCGCCGATCCGCGCCGCGAAGTCGAGGTTCGCGTGCAGGGTGCGTACCGCAAAGCCGTGTTCTTCGCCGATCGCCTTGAGCAGCCCCAGTTGGATCGACGGGCGGTCCAGGCCCATGAACGGCATCGAGACGAGGACGGTACGCATGCCGTGACGTCAGCGGCCGATCTTCGAAAACGTCACGCGGACCTGCTGTCCGGGAGCGGGGCCTCCCGGCGCCGGATCCGGGGTGAACGCGGCGTCGAACGTGTCCTGCAGCGACTCGACGACCTCCACGCTCACGGTGATTGACTGCTCATCTCCTGACGCTGTGCGGATGGCGGTGACGAGGGACCGCAGCAAGTCCTTCGCGGGTAGGGTACCGGTGTCGAGAGCATGTTCGAGGGCGTCGATGTCGTCACGGTTGACGGATATGCTGTCCATTGCCGACCTCCGGGCTGGGCTGTTCTCCTTGGTGGGTGCGGTCGCCGGCTTCGCACCCGCCGCCGGACCGCTGGGTGTCCGTGAGCTTAGCGCGGACCTTGTCTGCGTCCGGGTGGCGTAGCAGGTCGAGAATGTCGGCGGCGTGCCGCCATGCGGTCCGGGCGGAAGCGACGTCGCCTGCCGCGTAGTGCGCGTCACCGAGTGACGCGGTACTGTCGGCTGCGTTGTACCGGTCGTCGAACGCCTGGTAAAGCCCGACCGCAGTGCGGTAACACGAGATGGCCGCCGCATGCCGGCCGAGTCGCTGGCTGGCGTATCCGAGGCTGTCCCACGTCTCAGCCTGACCGAACCGGTCGCTGAGTTCCCGTTGCAGTTGGAGAGCCTGCTGGCAGTACGCGACGGCCTCCGCGTAGTCGCCGAGCATGGCGTGAAACCAGCCGACCGCGTTGAGCGCTCTGGCCTGTCCGGCCCGGTGGCCGGCGGTACGGAACAGGTCAAGGGCCTGCCGCGCGTGCACGAGCGCCTCCCGGTAGCGGCCCTGACGCTCCAGCAGCCAGGCGTGATGGCGGTGGGTGTGAGCCTCACCGGCGGCGTCACCGGCCGCGTGGTACAGGTTCAGAGCATCGCGAAGGCGGACGTCCGCGTCGCCGAAGCGGCCCAATTGAACGTAGGCGCAGCCCAGGAAGCGGTGCGCGAAAGCCTCCTTGAGCGGATCGGCCAGGCGCCGGGCGGCCCGCATCGCGGCGGTGAGCGCGTCGATCGAGTCGTGCCAGTGCCCGTGGTACGCGAAGAATCTGATCAGGGTCCAGGCCAGTTGCCAGGAAAGCGTGTCGTCGCTGGCCTGGCGGATCATCGCCAGCAGCACCTGGTGCTCGGCGACGAACCACGCCAGCGCCTGCCGCTGGTCGACGGCGTGTTCCGGGGTGACCCCGGCTGGGATCGGCGGCGGCGTCACGGGATCGTCCCGGTGCGGGTTGAGTAGCTGGTCAGCCGGATAAGCGCTATGCGCGTAGTGGCTGAGCGCCCGGTGCAGCGCCGCGGCCCGCTGCACGCCGGTGTCGAGCGTCAGGGCGAGTTCCGTGGCGTATGCGCGCAGCAGGTCGTGCAAGGCGTACCGGCCTGCGGCGCGTTCGACCAGGCTGGCCCGGGCCAGTTCGGCCAGCAGGGGCCGCATCTCGGCGACCGGCTGCCCGGCGAGGCTGGCCGCGGCCGGCATGCCGATGTCGGGTCCGGGGTGCAGCCCCAGCAGCCGGAACACTCGCGCGGCCGCCGGGCTGAGCTGCCGGTACGACCAGGAGAACACCGCCCGCACGTCGCTGGCCAGGTCAGGATCGGTGAACTCCGCCAGGCCGCCCTTGGCCTCGTGCAGTTCGGCCGCGAGTACGGCGAGCGGCAGGCTGGGCTGGGTGGCCGCTCGGGTGGCCACGATGGCCAGCGCCAGCGGCAGCCGCGCGCACATCGCGACTAATTGGTCCACCGTGGACGATTCGGCCGCGACCCGGGCGGCGCCCAGCCGATGTTCCAGAAGCTCGCGCGCCTCGTCGGCCGACGGCAGATCCAGTGTCATCGGGTACGCGCCTGCCGTGGTGACCAGGCCGGCGAGCTGGTTGCGGCTGGTCGCCACCGCCATGCAGCCGGGCGCCCCGGGCAGCAGGGGGCGCACCTGCTCGGCGTCGCTCGCATTGTCCAGCAGTACCAGGACCGGCCGGCCCGCCAGCAGGCTCCGGTATAGCCCCACCTGTGCCTCCAGCGTGGCCGGAATCCGCTCGGGCGGCACGTCGAGCGCGTCGAGGAATCCGCGTACCGCCTCATCCGGCGTCACCGGCGAGCGGTTCGGGTCGAACCCGCGCAGGTTCACGTAGAGCTGCCCACCGGCGAACCGCGGGGCCGCCCGGTGCGCCCAGTGCACCGCCAGGGCTGTCTTGCCGACACCGGCCATCCCGTCGATCGCCACGATCACCACCTTTCCGGGCGCGTCCGGCGCCGGGGACACGGTGGCCGCGATGGCGTTCAGCTGCCGCAGCTGCGCCTCGCGCCCGGTGAAGCCGTACACATCAGGCGGCAGCTGAGCCGGCGCTACCACGCTCGCGGCGGCGGCGGCCGCGTGGCCGGGACGAGGAGCGGACAGCAGCTCGCCGCGCAGGATCGCCTCGTACACCGCGCGCAGCTCCGGACCGGGATCGGCGCCCAGTGCCTCGGCCAGCCGCTCCCGTACCGTCGCATAGCGGTCGATGGCCTCCGCGTCGCGGCCGGCCGCGTGCAGTCCCTCCAGCAGCAGGCACTCCAGCGGCTCGGCGAGCGGGTACTCGGTGATCAGGTCGGGCAAAGTGCTGATCACCACCTCGGCGTGGCCCAGGCGAAGCTCAGCGCGCGCCCAGCGGACGGCGGCGTCCAGGCGGCGCCGGTGCCAGCTCTGGCGTACGCTCGCCGCCCACTCACCCGACAGCGCGGCCACAGGGGTGCCCCGCCACAGGCCCAGCGCCTCCGCGAGCGCGCTCGCCCGTTCGGCACTGGTGCGCGACGGGTCGCGACCCTGGTCAGCCAGGCGCCCGAACCGGTGCAGGTCAACCAGGTCCGGGTCGATGGTGAGCACGTACCCGGCGTGCCGGCGCTCGAGCCGCACGGCGGTGCCGTCGCCCAGGCCGGCCGCCTGCTTAAGCAGCTGACGGATCCGGCTCACATGCGAGTAGAGCACGTTGCGCGCCTCGGCCGGCGGCTCATCTCCCCAGACCCGGTCGATGAGCGTCTCGATGGATACCGGCCGCCCGGGATCCACCGCCAGCGCCGCAAGCACGGCCTGCTGCCGGGGCGTACCGACGTCCAGTATCCGGCCCGCGGCGGACACCTGGACCTCCCCGAGCAACCGGAACTCCATCAGCACCCTCGATGATCAATCTGTAACCGACCGTCTATCGCCATGCTGGCCTGGGTCGCAAGGTCACCGCAAGGTCCGCGAGCAGCCCCCCGGGTCAGAGTTCAGACATGGCTCACCAAAGCGCCGCCACCCGGCCAGCACACGCCTGCCAGGGACACACGTCCGTCAAGGCGGCGCCATGACCAGCGAGCACAACCACGACAGCGGTCACCACCACGGACCTGGCGGATGCGACACCACGGGCCGTCACGGCATGCTGCTGTTCGGCGAGGACCCGGTGTACCTGTCGCACCTGATGATGTACGCCTGCCCGCACAACTTCCAGGTACTGCTGGAGGTCGGGCTCGCCAGTCCGGCACTCGACGCCCTGCGCGCCGACCGCGCGCGGCACG
>Ga0209871_1000106_pt1 | contig 26346 bp, 18 predicted proteins | sample OrgsoiDNA2013045_FD_185795 | JGI IMG/M metagenome (GOLD analysis project Ga0209871, IMG submission 185795) | Permafrost soil microbial communities from the Arctic, to analyse light accelerated degradation of dissolved organic matter (DOM) -... | ecosystem: Environmental > Terrestrial > Soil >... | reverse complement strand
ATCTTGGCCGTCATGTCGGGATTGGCCTTGAGAAACGCCTTCGAGTTCTCGCGGCCCTGGCCGAGCCTTTGGCTGTCATAGGAGAACCAGGCGCCGGACTTTTCGACGATGCCGGCCTTGACGCCGAGATCGAGAATTTAGCCCATCTTGGAGACGCCCTCGCCGTACATGATGTCGAATTCGACCTGCTTGAACGGCGGCGCCAGCTTGTTCTTCACCACCTTGACGCGAGTCTGGTTGCCGACCACCTCGTCGCGCTCCTTGATCGCGCCGATGCGACGGATATCGAGCCGGACCGAGGCGTAGAATTTAAGCGCGTTGCCGCCGGTGGTGGTCTCCGGCGAGCCGTACATCACGCCGATCTTCATCCGGATCTGGTTGATGAAGATCACCATGGTGTTGGATTTGTTGATCGAGGCGGTGAGCTTGCGCAGCGCCTGGCTCATCAGCCGCGCCTGCAGACCGGGCAAGGCATCGCCCATCTCGCCTTCGAGTTCGGCGCGCGGCACCAGGGCCGCCACCGAATCGATCACCAGCACGTCGACCGCGCCGGAGCGCACCAGGGTGTCGCAGATTTCCAACGCCTGCTCGCCGGTGTCGGGTTGCGAGATCAGGAGTTCGTCGATGTTGACACCGAGCTTTCTGGCATAGACCGGGTCGAGCGCGTGTTCGGCGTCGATGAAGGCGCAGATGCCGCCCTTTTTCTGGCCCTCGGCCACGGTGTGCAGCGCCAGCGTGGTTTTGCCGGAGGATTCCGGCCCGTAGATTTCCACCACCCGGCCGCGCGGCAGGCCGCCGACGCCGAGCGCGATGTCGAGCCCGAGCGAGCCCGAGGAAATGGTCTCGATATCCATCGAGCGGTCGTTTTTGCCCAGCCGCATCACCGAGCCCTTGCCGAACTGGCGCTCGATCTGGGAGAGCGCGGCGGACAGGGCCTTGGTCTTGTCCATGGAGGATCCTTCGACGATACGCAGCGCGGTGGTGGGGGCGGCCATTGGTGGTGCTCCTTATGACGGGGATTCGCTAGCGGGACAAATGGGTGGCAGGATTGACGAGCCGACGATTGGTCAGCGACGGCCAATCCGCAACTGATGGAACCTTGTACCTCATCTGTTCTTTGTTCGCAATATGTTCTTTTCAAACTTGCATAAACCGCTGGTTTCTACCTCGAGTGGTGCAAAAGTGTCGCAATTTGAATTTGTTAGCGATCTTTTCTGCCAAAAACGATCACCCGGTGCCCACGCCAAACTACGTAGAACTACGGAGTGTTCCGCTCGTGGAACACTTTGTTGGTAGTCCTTTGAGGTATCCTGCCTGATGCCTGAGAAACGGACCAACGCACGGCACCGCGTGTTGAAGGCCGCAACGATCGAGTTCGGCGGCGGCGCTATCGATTGCATGGTTCGCAATATGTCGGGGCGCCGGGGCGGCGCTGGACGTCAGCAGCCCGATTGGCATCCCCGAACATTTCACGCTGGTGCTCGCCGCAGACGGGCACCACAAGCCCTGTCATGTCGTCTGGCGCAAGGAAAAGCGGATCGGCGTGGCATTCGACTGGCAGCCAGTTCTTGCCAGTCCGTGTCCGGATCCGAATCGACCACGAACTGAAAGAATCATGATCGGCCCACCCACGCCCGTTCCCAACAGTCGAACCGAAATATACGACTGATATTCCACGGCAGACTTTTGATAGGGGTGATGGCCTCGCAGGAATACAGCGCCCGCGCTCCCTTCCAAAACAGAGCCATATTGAACAGATGCAACCTCAAGTTCATGCTTAGGTGGCATCGGACGAGTCGAGGCGGGGATTTTCGCATGATGCACAAGGGCGTGGAATACACGGTAGCAGTGACGGCCGTGCCGAGCATCTGGAGGTGGCAATTCCAGATCGGCGAGACCGTCAAAACCGGCAAGACGGAAACGAAGATTGATCTCCTGGCAATCCGCCGCGTTCAGCTGCGAATTGACCGCGAGCTCAAGAAGACTACGTACGGCGCTGCTCCGTAGTTCTACGGAGCGGACGCGTTCCGGTTTAAGAATCCGTCAATCATTGTGGCAGCGCACTGACTGGCCGAGTGTGCGCGCGCGAATTCATCTTGTCGAGGAAACGATCGATCGGGTCGCTCCTTGCGAAAGATGCCAGCTCGGCGCCCTCTTTCATTTCAATAGCTTGTTTGACTTTCACGAAGTGCCGCCTTCGAGGCGAAGATTGCACACCTCGCGCTGTCCGACATTGACTGGGATCAATTCGGAACACCTTCCAGTCGTTAGACTGGCAGACCGGATGGATAGCTTCGTCTTCAAATGTCCCCGTACCGGCATGAACGTGCAGCACCGGTTCGCGGATGAATCCGCACCGGACGGTCCGCACTGCACCTACGAAACCGTACTCTGCCAGGCCTGCAGCCGGCTTCATTTCATCAACCGGTCGAGCCGCAAATTGCTGGGCGAACCAAAAGAATAGTTCAGGCCGCGGGTCGGCCCCCGTTTCGATGCTATCGAACGGAACAGACCTCTAGTCGGCGCTGCGCAGCCGTCGCATCGTGAATTCGATGTCGCCGTCGGGCAGTTCGCGCCAGCTTTCGACTCCGCTCATGTAGGCGGCCTTGGGATAGCGGGTGAGGAAGTCGCGCGCCTTGGACCGCGCCTTGTCGCGCGGCAGGGTAAAGGTTTCGCGCAGATAACCGTCGTCCAGCTTCCGCCGGCCGGCCATGCGGTCGGCGAGATCGCGCGGGCGAAAGGCCATGTCGCAACTCCAGCACAGACAACGACCAGCTCAATATAGGGGTTTTGGGGAACCGATCCGAGTCCCCTGGAACTCGCGCCAGGAAGGAATTGAGTCGCCTATCCGACATAACGCTGATACACTCCGAACATTGCCGGCAGAGAAACTCAGGCACCGGCGACTGAGAGCCCCCCAAAGGGACTCCCGCCTCGTTGCGGGAGAGTCCGATGGATCAACGTTTCTACCATCTGGGACAGGCCGAGCGTTGCCGCCGCCTCGCCCGCGATTCCACCGATGCCGGCTTGAGTGATAGTCTTCTAAAACTCGCCGGGGGAATACGCCGCGCGGGCCGGTGCCGGGGAAAATGACGGCACGGCGGCTCGGCTGGCCGACGCGGACGACCAGGGCGCCGAATGGCTTGCCTGAAGCCATCGAGCCGGAGAACCAAAGGGCATGCCCTATCGACGGACGAATCGGCTTCTCTCGCTGCTGTCGGATGACGATTACGAGCGGCTGCGCCCGCATTTGTCGCATGTCGTGTTCGACTACAAAAAAAGCCTCTACGAGGCATCACGGCCAATCGATCATGTGTATTTTCCGATCGACGGGGTGGCGTCGCTGGTGCTCACCACCGCCGAAGGTACCAGTGCGGAAGTCGGCACCATTGGCAACGAAGGATTGGTGGGATTGCCGATTTGCCTTGGGGACCGCGATGCGCCGTCATCGGTTTACGTCCAGGTTCCTGGCACAGCTCTCGGAATGGACGCCCGCATTTTCCGCGGCGAACTCGAACGCAACCCGGCATTGAACCTGATCATGCTCCGCTACACCCACGCCTTCTTCAACCAGGTCGCGCAGTCGGCCGCCTGCGCCCACCTCCATCGGGTGGAGCAGCGCTGTTGCCGCTGGCTGCTGATGACCCGCGACCGGATGCCTTCCGGCGACTTTTTGCTGACCCATGAATTCCTGGGGATGATGCTCGGGGTGCGGCGCACCACGGTCACCGATGTGATGGGTTCCTTGCAAAAGGCCGGACTTATCCGCTACCGGCGGGGCCATGTCACCATCCTCAATCAGGAGGCTCTGCATCGCCGAACCTGCGAATGCTACGACGTCTCCAAGGCGGAATTTGATCGGCTGCTGGGCGATACGGCCACCGCGCCAAGGACCGATAAAAGGCATCGATTGATCAGCGAAGTCGGATAAATCCAAGGCAAAATGGCATTTCGATCGTCCGCTGCGTCCGACTTCCGACAATGCCTTCCAGTCCGGGAAAGTGCCCTCCGCTGCCAGAGCCGTTGTGGCTCAGTTGCAGATCCAACGGAATAACGCGCCCGCGGAACTGACGCTATGACGGCTACCGGACCGACAGCGCCTCGACATTATTCCTATACATGCGTTTCCGCGGATCGCCCTCTCGGAGCGTCCTTCCCACCCCTGCGGTAAATCGGCCCGACCGACCGGGCAGGATATCGCAGTGCCACTACCCGTCTCAAACGCCGGTCTTCCCTTGGACAACAAACTGCTCGCTTCGCTGCCTCGCGATCACTTCGATCGGCTGCTGCCGCACCTGACGACCGTGCAACTGCCGCAGGGGCTCGTGCTGTTCGAATCCGGCGATGAGGTCGATCAGGTTTACTTTCCGCAATACGGCATGCTGTCGCTGCTCGCCGTGCTGCGCGACGGCAAGGCGATCGAGACCGCGACGGTCGGCCGCGAAGGCGTGGTCGGCGCGATGGCCGGGCTCGGCCTGTACAAGTCGCTGGTTCGCGTCGTGGTGCAGATGCCGGTGTCGGTCAGCAAGATCGCCGCCACCCATTTCAGGACGGTCGCCGCAAGCAGCGACCCGGTCCGCAATCTCTGTGTCCGCTATAACGAGGTGTTGCTGTCGCAGGCGCGGGTGACAGCCGCCTGCAACGCGCTGCACTCGATCGAGGCGCGATTCTGCCGCTGGCTGCTGCAGAGCGCGGACCGGGCAGCCAACGACACGGTCGCGCTGACGCAGGAATTTCTCGCCGAAATGCTCGGCGTGCGGCGCACTTCGGTGACCGAAGTCGCGAGCAAGGTGCAAAGTGCCGGCGCGATCACCTATTCGCGCGGCGTGATCAGGATCCTGGACCGGCCCGCGCTGCTGCGGATGTCGTGCGAGTGCTACGAAACGCTGGTGGACCAATCGGCCCAGCTGGGCTGATGGCCCGGGTGGCGTCCATTTCCCGCGGTTTTGGGCGGTGACGAGCCCTGCTACCGCGCGCGACAGCCCCTTCTCATCATTTCGCGGTTTTCAGGCAAATCCGAGCGCGGGAGTCTTTAGCACCGCGCACCGGTTGTTATCGGGTGCCGGAGTAGCCATTTGAGCAGGGTAGCGCGGTCGGATCGCTTCAAGCAGCGCATGTCCCGAATCGTGACACTTAGCCACGCCGAAGCTTAAAGACGGTATCGACCAAGGGCATATCGCTTCGGTATACGCGTCACGGGTCAGGACAATCTATGCCCATGGAACACGCGGCCGAGCAGGTCGTGCGCAAGCAATCAAATGGGATTGTCGAGGCGCAGAGGTGACAACGCTCCGCCGCATCGCCTTTATCGGCAACTCGCTTCCCCGCCGTTGCGGGATCGCCACCTTCACCACCGACCTGCAGCAGGCGATATCAACCTCACAGCCGGAACTCGAGGCCAGCATCGTGGCGATGACCGATCACGGTCAAGCCTATGACTATCCTGCGGCGGTCGCGTTGCAGATCAAGGACGGCAATATCGACGAGTATGTGCGCGCGGCGGATTTCCTGAACACCGGCCGGTTCGACGCCGTCTGTCTGCAGCACGAGTTCGGAATTTTCGGCGGAGAAGCCGGCGCCCACATCCTGGTGCTGCTGTCGCGCCTCACCATGCCCGTGGTGACGACGCTGCATACCGTGCTGGCCGAGCCGACGGCCGCCCAACGCGCGGTGATGCAGCGCATCGTCGAGGCGTCGTCGAAGGTCGTCGTGATGGCCAAAAAGGGACGCGAACTCCTGCGTACCGTCTATCAGGTGGCGGATGACAAGATCGAGGTCATTCCCCACGGCATTCCCGACGTCGCGTTTGTCGCGCCGGACGCGGCCAAGACCAGGCTCGGATTTGCCGGACGGTCGGTCATTCTGACTTTCGGCCTGCTGTCTCCCAACAAGGGCATCGAGGTCATGATCGACGCCATGCCGTCGATTCTGAAACGCCGCGCCGACGCGGTATATGTCGTGCTCGGCGCGACCCATCCCAATCTGGTTCGCGACCAGGGCGAGGCCTATCGCGAGAGCCTGATGTCGCGCGTGCGAGAGCTCGGCGTCGAGGACCACGTGCTGTTCCTCGACCATTTCGTCGATCAGACCACGCTGCTCGAATTCATTTCGATGTGCGACGTCTATGTGACGCCCTATCTCAACGAGGCGCAGATGACGTCGGGCACCCTGGCCTACAGTTTCGGGCTGGGAAAGCCGGTGGTCTCGACGCCGTACTGGCACGCCTGCGAATTGCTGGCCGACGGACGCGGCGTTCTGATCCCGTTCGGCGACGCCGCGACCACGGGGCAAGAAATCGCTGAACTGCTCACCGACACCCCTCGCCGCCAGGCGATGTGCAAGCGCGCCTACGCGGTCAGTCGGTCGATGACATGGCAGCGCACCGCCGAACGTTATTTGTCCGTATTTGAGAGCGCCCGGCAGGTTCAATGGCTCAAGGCGCTCGCGCGGCCCGACAGGGCCTTGCCTGAAACGCGCGGCCCGGCTGCGCCCGACATGCAAATCGGCCATTTCCTGTCGATGTGCGACGATACCGGCCTGTTCCAGCACGCCGTGCATTCGGTGCCGGATCGCAGCCACGGCTATTGCGTCGATGACAATGCCCGCGCGCTGCTGTTGGCCTGCGCGCTCAACAATCCCGGCGAACGGCCTTTGCCGGAGTTTCTGACCGCCCGCTTTGCCGCTTTCGTGCAGCATGCCTGGAATCCTGACGCCAAACGCTTTCGCAATTTCATGGGCTTCAATCGAACCTGGCTCGAAGATTCCGGCTCCGAAGACAGCCACGGACGAACGCTGTGGGCGCTCGGCGAGTGCGCGCGCAGCGATGCAAGCCCGTCACGGCGCCGATGGGCCGCCGTCCTGTTCGCGCAAGCGCTCCCCACCGCGGAAGGCTTTACCTCGCCGCGCGCCTGGGGTTTTACGCTGCTCGGCCTGGACGCCTATTGCGCGGTGGTCGCCAATGACCTGCACGCCCGCGATGTCCGGCTCGTTCTTGCCGACCGGCTGATGCGCATTCTCGCCTGTGTCGAGACGCCCGACTGGGTGTGGTTCGAGACAGGACTTTCCTACGACAATGCGCGCCTGCCGCAGTCCTTGTTGCTGACGGGCATGGCGACCAAAACCCCCAGCTATGTCGACGCCGGACTGAAATCCCTGAATTGGCTGATGACGCAGCAAACGGCGCCGGCCGGCCATTTCCGCCCCGTCGGCAGCGCCGGCTTCGGCGAGCAGCGGCAACCGCCGCGCGCCTTCGATCAGCAGCCGGTGGAAGCCACGGCAACGATTGCCGCCTGTCTCGCGGCGTGGCGGGCCGATGGCGATGCCGAGTGGAAGGCCATTGCAAGGCGCGTCTTCGCCTGGTTCCTCGGCAGCAATGATCTATCGGTCGCGCTGGCCGACCCCGAGACCGGCAGTTGCTGCGACGGCCTGCATCCCGACCGCGCCAATGAAAATCTCGGCGGCGAGTCGGTCCTGTCCTATCTGCTCGGTCTTGCGGAAATTCGCCAGCTTGCGCGTTCCACGGCCGGGCTGACACGACCCCAGCCGCTGCGCGTATTGCGCGCCTGAAGTCCGAGTATCGTTCTCTAGAGTATCGTTCACCAGAGTAACGTCCCGACAGTCAACCTCCAACGAGCCGAGGGCACCTTGCTGCAAACCACTTTCCTGAACAGGCAGGCGCTTTACCTTCGGCCCGATCCGGCGCGCGTCATCGTGCGCCCGTTCAAGCCGGCGACGGAGCCGCGCGATCTCAACCCGACCGACAAGACCCGCGCCAATCATATCGTCGACCGGGTGCTCGCGCTCGACTCCGAGGCCGTTGCCGGCCAGCTCGCCGATGTCCTGGAGAATTTCCAGGGCCGGCATCGCAACCTGCTGGAGACGTTCGAGGCGCGCGCCGACGTCATGGAAGAGGTGCTGGCGGCACACGGCACTTTCTCCAAAGTGCAGCGCCAGCTGATCGGCGCCTATTTTCTCAACGAATATTCGTTCGAAGCCTCGGCCCTGTTCAACCCCTCGATCGTGCGGCATCCGGACCAGTCCGGCGCGCCGAAAGGCGGCTTGCGCTTCATTCTCAGTCTGCGTGCCGTCGGCGAAGGGCATGTTTCGTCCTTGACGTTTCGCGCCGGCACCATCGCCGCCAACGGCAGCCTGACGGTTGACCCGACCGCTCGGCTCGCCTCAAGTCCCCGGATCAGCCGCCGCGTATCCGCGCCGGACGGCGACCACATAGAGCTGACCTTTAATCCGGAAGAAGAACTCAGCGAGCGCGTGATCTTTCCGGTCACCGAATCCCAGTCGAACGGCATCGAGGATGCGCGCTTTGTCGAATTCAGCGATGAGGGCCGCAAAACCTATTACGCGACCTACACCGCCTATAGCGGCCGGGCGATCCGCTCCGAATTGATCGCGACCCACGATTTCATGTCGTTCTGGCTGGCGCCGTTGCGGGGCACTGCGGCGCAGAACAAGGGCATGGCGCTGTTCCCGCGCAAGATCGGCGGCAAATACGCCATGATCGCGCGGCAGGATAACGAGAACCTGTATCTGATCTATTCCGACGACCTCCATACCTGGGACGGCGGTCAGGCGATCCTGAAACCGGAATTTCCCTGGGAGTTCGTCCAGATCGGCAATTGCGGATCGCCGATCGAACTCGATGAAGGCTGGCTGCTGCTGACCCACGGTGTCGGCCCGGTCCGCAAATATTCGATCGGCGCGGCGCTGCTCGACAAGAACGATCCCTCCAAGGTGCTGGCGCGTTCGCGCGAGCCGCTGCTGCGGCCCGAACCGTCGGAGCGCGAGGGTTATGTTCCCAACGTCGTCTACACCTGCGGGGCGATGCGGCACAACGACCAGATCATCTTGCCCTACGCGGTGTCGGACTCTTATTCCAATTTCGCGACCATCCGGATTCCGGCGCTGCTGCAGGCGATGAAGAGTTGATCGCCGCGCTCAAGACCGTGCCCGCCGACCGCGCTTGTTGACAGCGCAAAGGAGCCCCTCATGGCCCGCGAGACCAGCTACTTCGTGCAGGCGTTCAACGCCGGCAAGGGCGGCAACCTGAAACCCGATGCGCCGATCGCGTGCAAGACGGCAAATGGCGCGCTGCGTACCGCGGAACGGCTGGCCCTGAGCAAACTCGGTGTCGTCGCCTTCTCATCCACCGGCGACCCTGAAATGGGCGACTATGACGACGAGCCCACCGTCTTGTTCCGCAACGGCCGGCTGCCGGCAGCCTTCGATTGAGATTCAGTGCCTATAACGGCGCAACGCCGCCGGGCTAATATAATGCTCGGCGGCGAGGCACTAGAACTGGAAATCGCAATACCCCAGCGCGGTTATCATCGCACAGGATACGCCAAAGTCACCCCGTAACACTACGGGGGCCGAACCGTCGTTATGGGCTGGCGGCATCGACGCCAAAAGCGCAATCATGACCTGAGCGGTTTCCCCTAACCCAAAGGACAGGATGGCGTCTGCCCTTTGTCGTGCTTATGCCCGCCCGAGCGACCTGTTTCCACAGGAATTCGTATTCGGGCGCCATTCGAGAGGAGAGATAGACGTGTCGCACCGCTTCGAGCGAAAAGGGGATCGTCGATGAAAACGCCTGAACCGAAAGAAGTCTGGACAGAAAAAATCTGCTCGGCCTGTAACGGCACCGGATTTCCGCCGGTCACGCAACCGACGAAGCCGGGCCGCAAAATGTATCCGGCGCCCTGCGAGCAATGTTCCGGCAAGGGCCGAATAAGGGTCGCCTCGCCGCTGCCATAGGTTTTGCCGTATCGTGCGAACGGGTGGCCCTTCCCCGCGGCTGCAGTTCGCGTTCCGATCGATCCGCCGCGCTGGATTTGAGCGGGGTCGGCGAAGCGCCAGGCGACCGCCTTTCCGTTCAGACCTTTCGGCTTAGTTTACGGTGCTGCCGGTCTTGGTGCGCGATTTCACGGGCGCCGATGCCTTAGCCGTTGCCTTGGGCGTGTCGACGCTGCGCACATTGCCCCAGGGATCGGAAGAGGCCTTGGCGTCCGGTATCTTCTTCAGCGATTCCTTGTAGGCCTTTTGTTGTTGGGCCTCCTGCTCCTTTTCCTCAGGGCTTTTGGATTGCAGCTCCGGCATCAGATTGATGTTGGGGGCCTGCGCGTAAGCCGGCGCTGTCAGCAACACCACCACCGCCGCTATGCGGAAAACTTTCATGGAACGCTCCGTGGATTTGCCGTCAACATACCACCGCACCGACCGCGACGCCAACCGCGGCCCGCCGAAACGCGGTCCGACTTGCGGGATTTTGGCGATTGCAGGCAATCATCCCAGATCGGACCGCTGGTGCAGCCATTTGAGCGCCAGACCCATCGCGACCTGTGCCCGTTGCCTGAACTTCGTCGACCCACTCCCCGTTCCCATCATGCGGCCTCAAGTCAGGCATTTTCAAGCCGTGCAACAGCCGTGTCCCTTTCCAATGCCCTTTGGAATGCGTGAGAATAGCCGCAGCCGCGTCGAACGAGGAACCGCAGTCTCATGCAATATGAACCACAAGCCGAGGAATTTGATATCGAGGAAGCCAGGCGCATTCTTGGCGACGTGTTCGCCCCGTGGGTGCAGGATCTCGGGCTGTCGATCGGCGGCATCGAATGCGCCCCGCCGCCGGGCGCGCCTGCCGACTGGCAGCCGGGCGCGATCCTGCGCATGGCGTTCTCGGAGCGCCTGTGCCGGCATGGCGGCATCGTCTGCGGCCAGGCGCTGATGGCGCTGGCCGATACCGCCATGGTGATCGCCATCCTTGCCGCCAACCGCGGATACCGGCCGATGACGACGGTCGATCAGACCACGCATTTCATGCGCGCCGTCACGTCCTCGGACGTGCTGGCCGATGCGCGGGTGGTGCGCCTTGGGCGCACCATGAGCTTTGGCCGCGTCACCCTGTCGAGCGCCACCGACAACAAGCCGGTGGCGATGGTCTCAAGCGCCTTTGCAATGCTGTGAGCCGCAATCAGTATCCGCCCCTTCGGCCCACCATGCCGCCGCCGCGATAATCGCCGCCACCTCCGCCGATCCGTCCCATACCCATCCCAATTCCGATGCCGATCGAGGGTGCCATAGGCGACGGGTCGTAATAATCGGGCGGCGGCGAACGGCGGTAGACCACGACATCGTCGTCGGATGGTGGTTCACGCGGTCCGCGCGGCGGCGGCCGCACGCCGGCGCGCTTGGGCGGCTCCGGATCGGCGTGCTTCTTGGGCGGCAGATCGACTTTCCTCAGCGGCAGGGCCGGCGTGCCACCGCAGGGGCATGTCGGAGCGGCCAGCGAGGCGTTGGTCGGCAGAGGCGCTCCACCCGGCGAGGCCGGCGCCGGGGCGACTGGCCCGTTCGGCGCGCCGCCGACGGCCAAGGCCAGGCTGCCCGCAATGTTCGGACGGTAGCGCAGGCGATCCTCGAGCTTGCGCGCGGTCACGGTGAGATCGCTATCGGGGTATTGCACAAGGAAGGCGCGATACGCCGCCGCCGTGTTGATGATCACCGCATTGTTCCACGCCACCATTCGGCGGTGACGATCGAGCCATTCACGGGCCTGCGGGCCGAACGGGGGTTGCGCGAATAGCCCGACAAACGCCTCATAGGCCTCTTCGGTGCCGTCGGCCACAATGAGCTCATTGGCGGCCTCGACCGGCTTGCCCTGCAGTTCACGACGCCATTGATCGACGGTGCGCTTCACAGCCACGGGTTTCGCAGCCGGTGCGGCTGTGCTGGACCCGGAAAAAAATCTGAAGTCGTCGGTCAGCGAGGAACTGTCCCAGGGGGTTTGCCGCCCCTCGGTCACCTTGTTGACGGAAACCCGCACGCGCTTGAAGGTTTCTTCGATCGAAAGCCCCGGCTCCTTGGCGGCCGAAAGCAGTGCTGTCGTGTAGGGACTGTCGGCGCCGCTGCCGTCCTCGGCTTCGGCACCTGGCGACGTCGAAAACGACATAAACGTGCCGGGAGCGCCGGTCTTGGCATCGACGATCGCCAGCCCGCGCCCGGCGGTCCCGTTGATCGCGGGGAACGGGTTGTTGCGGCAGGCATCGAGCAGCAAGATGCGGGTCTTGCTCGGCACCGATGTCAGCGTGTTCAGAACATCGTTGAGGCGTATCGCCTGCAGCGGAATGTCGGCTTCCCGTTTCGGATCGACGTCGACAGGCACCAGGAAATTCTCGCCGTCGATCTGCAGGCCATGGCCCGCATAGAACACCAGTGCGACGGTGTCAGGGCCCTTTGCCGCCACTTTTGCCGCGAAATCGCCGACTTTTTCACGCATCTCGTTCTGCGAGAGATCGGCAGCACTCGTGACGTCGAATCCGGCATCGCCAAGCAACCGGGACATGGCCTTGGCGTCGTTGGCCGGATTGGGAAGCGCGACCACCGAATGGTAGTTTGACTGGCCGATCACGAGCGCAACGCGATTCTCGGCAAACGCCGCGTGCGAGCCCAGTAGAATACCGGCGGCCAGAAGTGTATGGCGAAGGACAGAACGAAGCATAGGCTTACCTCCAGGATAACAAGTAAGTCAGTTGTCATCCTGCGGAGGTTCAAACCTCGATCCGACAAACCCGGCTATTTCGGTTTCTTGGCGGTATCAGCGGGCCGCGCGATGCCCCACGGATCATATTTTTCCTTGGAATCCGGGATTCTTTCGAGCGCCGCCTTGTAAGCCTTCTCGTCGACCTTGTTTTCCTTCTGGCCGGTTTTCTTTTCGTCGCTGCCGGTATGGCGCTTGCCCTGCATCTGGGCGTGCGCCGGTATTGCAATCAATGCCAGCATCACCGCTGCAACCGTGAGGGTCTTCATCGCCGCTCTCCCTGGCATTCTGCTCCAAACCTACGCAACCACATCACCACAAACAAGGAATCGTCGTGGCGGCGCACGATAAACTTGCTCTTCTCACGCTTCAGCAATTTTTGATCGCCAGGGGCGCGCGAATTGACCGCGACCGCACCCCATGCCGCCCGTGGCGGGATAATATCGGCGGATGTTGCGGCAAATTGTTCATTCGGCGTTGATGGTGGGCGCGGTGATCGCGCTTTCAGGCTGCGGCATCGCCGACAGCCGCTCGCCGGTGCCGGAGTTCATGCGCGCCACGGCCAGCGAGGCGCCGCCGCCCGAAGCGCCGCCGGATGTCGGCCGGCTGATCCACGAACAACTGGATTCGGTATTCACCGCCGCGTCGTACCCACGCCAGGTGCGCGTCTCGCCGCCGCATCACGAACCGTACGGCTCAGGCTGGAGCGCCTGCGTCAGGGCCGAGCTTACGTCCGTCATGGGCAAACCGCTGGGCACCGAGACCTATCGCGTCACGATCAGTGGCGGCACCATCGTCGACCGGCGGCGCGCCGAAGCCGACGATAACTGCGTATCCGAGACCTACCAGCCGATCTGATTGTCCACGACGGCGGTCCGGCTGGCTGATGTCCGCCAGCCCACGCCGGGGAGCCCGCGAGGCCGCTGACACAACAACGAGCGCCGGGCGCCGCGAGATCGGACAGGCCTTCCATTACGTCTCCGCGCGTGTAATTCAGCGAAGGCTAACTTCTGGTATTAAAATATAGAAAATCGGTGCGGGTTTGACCGGCCGACCGCGATTTTCCACGGCACCCGGGAATTGCGCCCAGACCAAAAATCGACGAAATGCGAGGAGGTTACAGTTGAGGGCAATTCTGGATGCCGGATTTCGTCTGGCCCGGCGCCCCGCACCCATGAGGGGTCGGCCATAAATGGATGTCGGAACCTGGCTAAGCGGTCTGGGCCTCAGTCAATACGAAGCCGTTTTTCGCGAAAGCGCGATCGACGCCGACGTCCTGACCGAGCTGACCGACCAGCACCTCAAGGACCTCGGTATTGCACTCGGCCACAGGCTGAGGATGCTGCGCGCGATCCGCGAGCTTGCCGGTGAAGCACCGGTCAAGGCGTCTTCGGCGAAGCCGCAAGACGCCGCCGATCGACGTCAATTGACCGTGATGTTCTGCGATCTCGTCGACTCGACCGCGTTGACGGCGCAACTCGATCCGGAGGACATGGGCGACCTGCTCCGCGCGTTTCAGCGCACGGTCGCGGCGGCGGTAACGCGCTTCGACGGCCACGTCGCCAAGTGGACCGGGGACGGCGCGAGCGTCTATTTCGGCTATCCCCGCGCCCATGAGGATGACGCCGAACGTGCCACCCGCGCCAGCATCGCGCTGGTGGAAGCGGTGGGGAAACTGCGGCGCGAGCGCGGCATCGCACTCGAGGTGCGGATCGGCATTTCAACCGGCCTGGTCGTCGTCGGCGAGCTGATCGGCGAAGGCGAGGCGCGCGAGCGCGGCGTCGTCGGAGACACACCCAATCTCGCCGCGCGGCTGCAAACCCTGGCTGAGCCCGGTACTGTCGTGGTCTCCGAATCGACGCGAAGGTTGCTCGGCAGGCACTTCGTATTGGAGCCGCTCGGGCCACTGGAATTAAAGGGTTTCAAGTCCCCGGTTCCCGCCTGGCAGATCCTGCGCGTGAGCGAGAACGTCAGCCGGTTCGAGGCGTCGCGCTCGGAGGCCATGACGCCGTTTGTCGGCCGCGAGCAGGAGATCGCGCTTCTCATCAACCGCTGGCGCCGCGCTACCAAGGGCGAGGGTCATGTCGTGCTGTTGTCGGGAGAGGCCGGCATCGGCAAGTCGCGCATTCTGGCGGCGCTGCGCGAACGCATTGGCGACGAACGCCATCTGGCCTTCCGCTATCAATGCTCGCCGCATCACGGCAACGACGCGTTCCATCCGGTGATAGGCCAAATCTGGCGTAGCGCGGGTTTTGTCAGCGGCGAACCGGCCGCCGCGCGGCTCGACAAATTGGAGACGATGGTCTTGAGCGCGGGGTTGGACGTCGGCGAGTTCGTGCCTTATCTTGCGTCGCTGCTGGCGATCCCGACCGAGGGGCGATATCCGGCACTCGAAATGTCCCCGAGCGAGGTCAAGGAGCGAACCATCGCCGTGCTGATCGCGATGGTGGTCGGAATTGCCAAATCGGTGCCGGTCGTGATGCTGCTCGAAGATGCGCATTGGATCGATCCCACCTCGCTCGATCTGACCGGCCGGCTCGTCGAGAAAGTGCAAGACCTCGCCGTGTTGATTGTGATGACGGCCCGGCCGGAGTTCGTGGCGCCCTGGATCGGTCGTCCGCATTTCACCGCCGTCGCGCTCAACCGTTTCGAACGAAGCCAGGTCGTCACCATGATCGATCGCATCATGTCAAGCAGGGCGCTGCCTGACGAAGTGCTCGATCAGATCATTGCAAAGACCGACGGCGTGCCGCTGTTCGTGGAGGAGCTGACCAAGAGCGTGCTGGAATCCGGCCTGTTGCGCGAGGAGAACGGCGCCTATGTTCTCGCCGCCGCGTTGACGCCGCTGGCCATCCCCTCGACGCTGCACGATTCGCTGACGGCCCGGCTCGATCGCCTGTCGCCGATCAGGGAGATCGCGCAGATCGGGGCGACGATCGGGCGCGAGTTCTCCTACGATCTGTTGGAAGCGGTATCGCCGGTCAGAGGGCAGGCATTGCACAATGCGCTGCAGCAGCTCATGGAAACCGAACTGATTTACGGTCGCGGTACGCCGCCCAAGGCCAGCTACATTTTCAAGCATGCGCTGGTGCAGGATACCGCCTACGTGTCGCTGTTGCGCGGCCGGCGTCAGCGCATTCATGCCGATATCGCGCAGGTACTGAAGGAGCGCTCCGCGAAGGAGGAACACCAGCCCGCCATCATCGCGCATCATTTCGCCGAAGCGGGGCTCGCCGAGCAGGCGGCGCCCTACTGGCTGGCGGCCGCCGAACTGGCGCTGTCGCAGTCGGCCCCGGTGGAGGCCGAGCATCACGCCAGCGCCGGCCTGGCGTTGATCCCGCGCATGACCGAGGGGCCGCAACGCGACGCGCTCGAATTGGGACTTCTGGTCGCCCGCGCCAACGCGATGATCCCTCTGAAAAGCATTTCTGCGCCGGAAACATTCGCCGCCCTTGCGGATGCGAAACAGCTGCTGGACCGGGGAGTCGGCACGGATTTGCAGCGCGTGTCCATTCTGTACGGGCTTTGCTCCGCCTCCACCCTGACGGCGCGATTGCAGCAGGCGCTCGATTTTGCCCATCAAATCATTGAAGTCGCGGAGCGCCAGGATGATCCGACCTACCGGGTCGTCGGGTACCGTCAGCTTGGGACGCTTCAGTTTTATGCCGGAAAGAACCGTGAAGCGTTGCAAAGCCTGCAAAAGGGCAACCAATACTGCGACCCGCGCCGGCAGCGGGCGCTCGGCTATCGGTTCAGTTGGGATCAAGGCCTCGCTTTGCTTTCCTTCGAAGTATTGGTGCGGCTGTCGCTCGGCCTGCTCGACAGCGCCGCGCAACTCGGCGAACAGGTGCGGATTGAACTGCTAAGTCACGGGCACGCCACCACCGTCGCTTCCGCGACATTTTCCTCCCAGACATGGCCCAAGCTGGTGTTGGGTGATCTTGAGGCCCTGGAGCGTGAGAGCGCCGAACTCGCGGCCTATTGCGGCGAAAAAAGGGTGGAGCAAATTCGTCTGCTCGCCAGCTACCTCCACGCCTACGCCTGCGCCATGCGTGACCCTGTCGAGAAAAACATCGCGGTCCTTCGTGCAGCGCTCGACGCGTTGCGCAGATCGGGTGGAAATGCCGGAAACTCCATCATCAAAAGCAATCTTGCCGAGGCGCTGCTGACCGCGGGAGATCTGGCCGGGGCCGAAGCCGCACTGGAAGAAGGTTTCGCCTTTGTCGAGCAATCCGGGGAGCGTTACTGGCTCGCCGATTTGCATCGGCTTTGCGGGCACGTTGCGCTCAAACGGCCGGAGCCGGATCGGCTGCGTGCGGAAGCCTGTTTCAAAAAAGCCATCGAGGTCGCCCGCGGCCAGGAAGCGCGTCTGCTCGAACTGCGCGCGGCTGCCGACCTCGCGCAGTTGTGGCGCGACACCGGGTCGGACAGCGATCCCCGCGCGATGCTGGAGCCGATCCTGGCCGCGATCGAGGGTGGCGAGACGACGCGCGACGTCCGCAACGCCCGCGCCGCGCTGGCCGGGCTGGTTTAGATGGTGAATGATCTCGATCACACCGATGACAAGATGCCCTCTGCCGGATCAACGAAAGATTTATCGACCGGCTGCAATTTGCATTGCAAAAGGCAACCTCAGCTTGCAAAATGCCAAAGCCCATCGATGGCCCGATCGACGCGTCATGCCAGATAAAAGGGGATCAATAAAACCAAACGACTGCTTTTATTTCTTCTCTCCGTCACGAATTTCCATCATTTTCCGAAAAAATTCCTTGCTGCTTTAGACACTCGACGGCGGCCGCGCCGTCGGGGAACGAATTCAGTGCGGACCATGACTTTGCGGGCCATGACTTTGCGGACCATCACCTTGGCAACGCGCCAGCTTCATGAAGACGAAGCAAAGCGTTGATCGCCTATTGGACGGAAATTTTAATCGCGTGCATCACGGCGCGGGCTACACCGCGCGATAATTTTACAGGAGAAACCAATGTCGCCAAATGCCGATGGAACCAAACCGATTGACGCCGTGGGCAGCTTTGCGAGGACTACCGCTCAGGGCCTCGGCAGTTTGTGGGGCATGATGCTCGAACATCTTTCCGAGAAGCATGCCAAGGCCGCAGCGACCTGGTCGGAAAACCAGGAAGGCGGCGTCGGGCGAACCCCCGACGGCATTCTGGTGACCAGCAAGGAACTGGTGATGCAGGTTCTTCTCAACGCCGACGGCAATTACACCATCGAGGGCTATCAGGCGCGCATGAACCAAAGCATCGGCTTGATCTATCTCGGCATGGATTGGGGACCGGAATACGTCAAGCAATCGACAAAGCCGAACGAAGCGATCGGACGCGTCACCAGGAAAGAGGCATTTGCTTTTGCCCTGAAGGAGACGCGCGCCGCGCTGGCTGCCCTGCCCGATCCCGCCGACTTCGACATCGTGAAGGTTTCCGACACCGTCTTTGCGGGCATCTGCAATCACTGGTGGGATATCCCCGATGGGGAATTCGTGCAGGCGGGCGGCTTTCGGTTGTCGAACCTTGTGGGGCCGGCGCGCTGCCCGGGCGATTACACCCCGCCTTCCGGCTACATCGTTCATCCCGACCCGGATTTGCTGCTGACCCATATCGGGCAGCGCACCGGCCAGATCCTGCGGGAAGCGGTCAACAAATTCGTGGTTTCACGGCGCGATCCGAAAAACCCTCCGGTCGGCGCCATCACCAAGGCGCTGTTCGAGGAATTTCCGAACCCCGAGGATAACGATCTCCTGGCGCGAACCATTGTCGGGGTGATGATGGGCGCGCTGCCGACGATCAACGGCAACCTCATCACCATCGTGAAGACCTGGCAGAAGACCGCGACGCTGTTTGCCCTGCAGGCAAAATTGAAAAAAAGTTCGGAGCCGGACGAATTTGCCAAGGCCCATGAGGTGATCGAACAGCCGATGCAGGAGACGATGCAGATGACGCCGACGCCGGATGCGCTGTGGCGCATGGCGGTCAAGGACCATACGCTCGGAACCACGCATCCGGTGCAGGTCCGTGCCGGCGACAAGATCTATCTCAGCGTCGTCAGGGCGACCCAGGAAGATCTCCGCAACGGCATTACCGATGTCCGTCCGCTGTTCGGCGGCAATCGCAGCCTGACGCCGCATCCGACCCACGCCTGCCCGGGATTTGAAATGGGGTTCGGCATCCTGCTCGGCATCGTCTACGGATGCGTCGAGTGGCAGCCCTAAAAGCGCGTGCCGTTGAAAGCGTGGTGACGGGATCGACGCTGAAATGGTAGCGCGGACGGTCCTTGCAACCGGACTTTTCGGTGAGCGTGGTCCCCGCCACCCCCGCAAGGGGCAGCTTGCACCGTAGCATGACCCGCCGACACAAGTTCGGCGGGTCATGCTATGCCTCGATCAACGCGGGGAATGGTTGCCAGTGTGGCGCGATCCAGCGCCGGAACGCGCCGGGGGAACCGAGGTTGCCCGCCTTCAGAATTTCCCGCAGTCAAATGCTATCCGAAATGTCTGCCACGTGACCATCCATAGTGATGCCCGTGGCCTCGGCCCCAACCGTAATGATGGCCGCGACCTCCCCGCCCCATATGCCCGTGACCATGACCGTGGCCACCGCGCACCAGAATGGTATCGACGCCGGCTTGCGCAGCGACGGGGGCCAGCGGCGACATCGGCATCGCCGCGGCCGGCTGCATGGGCATTATCGTCAATGCGCAGAGAGCTGTGGCAGCGATCAGCAGAAAACGATTCATTTTGACATTTCTCCCTTGGGCCGCGGTAGCGCGGTGCAGGGCAATGTCGCTGAGCCCCGCAAGTTCCGTCGAACCTGACACGGACCGTTGGTCGCCGAACTCCGACCGGCCTAAAGGCAGCGCGCCTGTGCTCTTTCCGGACAGAGCTTGAAGGAGTTCGACAGCGAAAACAAAAGCCTGGCGCTGCGGCTTGAGTTGTCGGGCGCGCGGTAGCCAAGCGGCACCGCGACGGCGATGTCGGCCCGCAGATCGCCGCCCAGAAAAAAACGAACGCCGGCGCCGGCAGAGGTGAGCGAAAGACCGTCGGTGTACCTGTAGCCGTCATTCCAGGCCACGCCGGCATCGGCAAAACCGTAAAGCTGATAGCCCGTCAGGTACTGGAAATTCAGTTTCTGATCGAACCGCAGTTCGAGCGAACCGGCGAGGCCATTGTCGCCGCTGATCTCGGCACTGCCATAGCCTCGCCCGAACGCGGCACCGCCGAGGTAGAATTGCTGTGAGGTGAAAACCGGGCCGGACGCGATCTGGCCGGCCGCGGCCATCTTCACCGACCAGGCGTCGGAAAGAGTCTGATAGCGCGTGAACCAGAGATCCATCACCGAGAATTTGCCGGACGCGCCGTCGCGCGACAGAAAATCGTCGTCCTTGTGCGAGGCGCCGAGGATATCGAGCCCCTGCCGCCACGTCAGCGTGAAATAATTGTTGCCCCCGAAATTGTCCTTCAGCCGGTAGTCCGAGGTCAGGCTCACGGTGCGGATGTGATCGTTGTAGAACGGGCCGAACACATCGCTCTCGGAGACGTTGCTGAAGCCTGCGGCCGAGGTGAGCGTCAGCGTCGAGTTCTGCGACTGCAGCGGAACGACGCTGCCGCGAATCTCGAAGGAATAGGTCCTGGTGGCGTCGTTGTAGAGGCGCCTGACGTCGCCGGGCCGAACCTCGCTGTACAGGGCGGACGCGCCGATCCGCACCCCGTCGGTGCCAACCGGAACATCGTAGGACAGCCGGCCAAACCCAAGCTGTCGCGGATCGGCGGGCGTGGTCGACAGATTGAGCGCCAGCGTATCGCCGGGCAGCAGATAGGAATTGAAGGCGCCCGTTGCGTAGCCCTGCCAGGGGCCCACCGCTGAAGAGCCGAGATTGTCGACCCCGAACGAGGTGTAGACCTGCCAGGTCTTCAGATGGACGACGAGGCGGAAACGACCCGTCGCGACACCGATCTCCTCGAGCGCGGTATCGGCGATGGACACGCCCGGCCGGCCGTTGATCAGCAGCAGCTGCCGCTCCAGCGTCGGCAGTCGCGAGGGCTGTTCCGCCAAAACCGGGCCGAGCAGCGTCCGCACACCGAAACGCTCCGCGCCGTCGCCTTTCAGCGCGACTTCCGTGATGCTGCCTTCGATCACCTCAAGACGGACCTGGCCGTCCCGGATATCCTGCGGTGGAACGATGGCGCGGCTCAAGTGAAAGCCGGCGGCGCGATAGAGATCGCTGATGCCTGCGGCGATGGCCACCAGATCTGCCTGCGAGACTTCTTTTCCGAGATAAGGTTGATAAGCCGTTGCGAGCAGATCGGCCGGTATCGCCCGGGCGCCGGTCAGCGAGATCCGGCGCAACTTCAACAGCGGTTTCGAATCCGCCGATACCTCCGACCGCGCCAGCCGCGGCATCCGCAAGGCGGATCGAGCTGCCGGCGTCGGTCCGAACGGCGATGCGTCGAAATATTTTTCTGTCTGTCGCGGATCAAAACCGGACGGGCTGGCCTGCTGCGCCTTCGCCGGGACCAGCGACGCGATCATCAGCGCCAGCACCGCGAAAGCGAACCTGACGGTAACGGGACGCCGCACTGCCCCCGACCCCATTACCGCGCATCCGTAGTTCCACGGATGACGGACGGTGATTGCTTGGACAGCTGCTAGCCGCATGATTTTTCATAGGTTTTTATGGTCAACGAATCGTTAAGACGGCGCGGCAAACCGGCCGGTCGCAATCACTCAATCTTGAAACTTCTTCGCTAAGCCTGCGTGTGGGTCGCGGGTTGACGGAGTGTTCAATGATCAGAGCTGGCAGGTTTGGGCGCATCCTGGTGATGGCACTCGCTCTCGGTGCGGCCTCCAATGCGCGCGCCGGTGAAGGGGAAGCCTGGTCGGTCAACAAATCATCCGGCGAAGTATGGATGACCGCGACGGGCGCCCAGCAGGTCTCGCTCGGCCAGCAAGACGTCTTGAAACCAGGCGACACCATCCGAACCGGCCGCAACGGGCGCGTCCTCTTGGTGCGCGGCGAGGAAACAATTCTGGTCTCGCCGAACTCGGTGGTCGGCTTGCCCACAGAGAAGAAGGACGGGCTGTCGACGACGATCGTGCAGCAGGCAGGCTCGATCCTGCTGGATGTGGAAAAACGCAACGTCAAGCATTTCGAGGTCGAGACCCCCTACCTCGCCGCGGTCGTCAAGGGCACGCAGTTTCGCGTCTCCGTCGACGCCGCCGGCACCCGCATCGACGTGATCAGAGGACAGGTCGAGGTCGCGGACTTCAGGTCGGGACAGATCGCGCAAGTGATGCCCGGACAGGTCGCGACCGCCTTTGCGCAGGGCAAGCCCGGCCTTTCGTTGAGCGGAACCGGCAGTTTCAGTCCGATCGAGCAAGGCCGGCCGCGCGCATCGACCATCCAACAGATCATGGCTCCGAAATCCGGACTTTCCGCGCCACGCCACGCCGCCAACGGCCAATTCAACCGCGCGCTCGGACACGGTGATGCCGGCGGCGCGAGGCACGGTGTAACGCGGATATCGGCGTCGCTGGGTGAAGTCAGGCTGAATTTCCACAAGGTCACCCACGGTCTCGCCCACGGCGGGAGTTCAACGCCGGGTACGGCGCGAAACGTCGCCGACAAGGATACGGTTTGGGCTTCGCACGAAGCCGGGACGACGACGTCCAGCGCCGCAAGCGGTACCAGCGGCAGTTCAAGCGGCAGCAGCAGTGGCAGTTCAAGCGGCAACAGCAGCGGCAGTTCAAGCGGCAACAGCAGCGGCAGTTCAAGCGGCAGCAGCAGCGGCAGTTCATACGGCAGCAGCGGTGGCAACGCCAGCATTGCAACCGCTGTCAACGTGGCAACCGGGGTCACCGCGGGAACAATCTCGAGCGTGACTGGAATCGTAGCTGGAGTCACGGGCAGCAGCGGCGCGAACGGCAACGGAAACAATGGCAAGGGCCACGCCTACGGCCATTACAAATAGGCCGAATAATTCTTAAACCGCCGGACCGGCACGCGGGCGGCCAGGGGATGTGAAGATGGGGACAACTTGAAACACTATCGGCCGCATATCCTTGTGGTGGTTGCACTGGCCATCGTGCTGTCGTCCGGCTGGCACGGCATGCTCCGCAATGCACTGACCGATTTGCGGTTCGCCTGGGTGCCGCGTCAGGCCACCGGCGACGTTGTCGTTGTTGCGATCGATGCTCCCTCGATCGAGAAAATCGGAGTCTGGCCATGGCCACGCCGCCTCCATGCCGACTTGCTGCGGCGGCTGGAAAGCGCCGATGTTCGGGACATCGTATTCGACGTCGATTTCAGCACGCCGTCCGACGCGGCGACAGACCAGGCATTTGCCGATGCGCTTCGAAGCGCGGGCGGATCCGTGGTGTTGCCGTCCTTCAAGCAGCCGGGAGCCTACGGCGGCGATACAACGGCTGTTCATATCAATCGTCCGCTGAAGCCATTTGGCGAGCATTCATGGCCGGCGGTCGTGAATGTCGCCATCGAGCCGGATGGCCTTGTCCGGCACTACCCCTTTGGCGAGAACCTCGATGGACAATTTCTGCCATCGATGGGTGCGATATTGGCGGGGCAATATGCGGTAAAGCGCGAGCCATTCCTGATCGATTTCAGTATCCTTACCGCCTCCATCCCGAAGGTCTCCTACATCGACGTGCTGCGTGGCGACGAGGCAACGCTGGCCAAGCTCCGGAACAAGAAGGTCGTCATCGGCGGCACCGCTCTTGAACTTGGCGATCGCTTCAGCGTTCCGAACGGCAACCTCGTCTCCGGACCTCTGCTGCAGGCCCTCGCGGCCGAATCGATCCTGCAGAACCGCATCCTGCGCCAGACCTCGGATATCGTGACGCTGGCTGGACTATTCGTCATCGCGCTGATCGTGATGGTCTCGTGGCGCCGCCTCCCCGCCGGCATCAGGGTTGTCGTGCTCGCCGGAATGGCGGCCTTGGTTGAAGCCTGCGCAACCCTGCTGCAGGCCAAGCTGCCCCTCGTTCTCGATACGTCGCTGTTTCATACCGCGATCGCCGTCTACATCGCCGCCATTGCTCTGGATGAAATCGATTTCCGGGGTGTGCTCGGCCGCATCGCCGAGAACCGCTTTCAGCGCATCGCAATGTCCCTGGGCGACGGCCTGGTATGCACCGACTCGAACCACCTGATCACGGTGTGGAATCCCGGAGCGGTTGCGATTTTCGGCTACGACGCTGCGGAAATGATCGGCCAGCCGTTCGACCGGATTTGCGCTGGCCAAACCAACGCCTCGCCGGAATCGATTTCCTCCTGCGAGGAGGCGCGCGCCCAATCGCAGCGCGCGGGCGGCCTGGTCATGGAATTCGACGGCCGTCGCAAGAACGGCGATGTGTTTGCCGTCGAGGCCTGCTTGTCCGGTTGGCTGGGCACCGATGGCTTCCAATATGGCGCGATCCTGCGCGACATATCGGTGCGAAAGCGCGAGGCCGAACGGATCAGATATCTGGCGGAATACGATTCGCTGACCGGACTGGCCAACCGCAACACCCTTCACTCGGAACTGGCTGCGATGATAGCCACCGCGGAAAAGGCGGCGGGCGAAGTAGCGCTGCTGGTGGTTGGCCTCGACGGCTTCCAGCAGATCAACGACATGCTGGGCCATGCCTGCGGCGATCTCGTGTTGCGTGCCGTGTCCGAACGATTGAAGGCCGAGATGGACGGCGCAGGAGTAGTCGCACGGCTGAGCGGCGATGAATTTGCCATCGCGATCCCGTCGACCGAGATGACTGAAACCGTCGCACAATTGTCCGAACGCATCTCGCTCACGTTCAAGACGCCGCTTTTGACTGGAACGCGTCTGCACCGCGTCAAGGTCAATATCGGCGTAGCCATCCATCCAGGCGGCGGCATGACGGCTGACGAAATGCTGGGCAACAGCCATCTGGCGTTTTGTCGCGCCAAGGCGACCAAGCGCGGCGGTCACGTGCTATTCGACAGCAGCATCAGAGCGGAACTCGAGGCACGATTGACGCTTGAGGCCGAATTGGTTCGCGCCGCCGAGCGCAAGGAATTCGAATTGTTCTATCAGCCGCAGGTTCGTCTGGCGGACGGCGGCCTGATCGGCGCGGAAGCCCTTATTCGCTGGCATCATCCCGTCCGTGGCCTGGTCTCACCCGCGGAATTCATGCCGGTCGTCAATACTTCATCGATTTCGGATCGGATTGCGGAATGGGTTCTCGAAACCGCTTGCCGACAGGCGCGGGGTTGGGAGCAAGCCGGACGTGACGTCCGCGTCAGCGTCAATCTTTCGCCCTCGCAGCTTCGGTCGGGTGACCTTGCAGGCTCGGTCGCGGAGATCCTCGACATCACCGGCCTGACGCCTGCCCTGCTCGAACTGGAGGTGACCGAGGACATCCTGCTGTTGGACGAAGAGAGAGTGCTCGACATATTTCGACGGATTCAGGAACTCGGCGTTCGCGTTGTCTTCGACGACTTCGGCACCGGTTATGCCAGCCTCAGCTATCTCAAGAAATTCCCGCTCGATGGACTCAAGATCGACAGGTCATTCGTGATCGAGCTGCGCGCCGATTCCGACGATGCGGCGATCGTCGGTTCGACCATCGGTCTTTCCAGGCAACTGGGCTTGTCGCTGATCGCGGAGGGCATCGAGACCCGGGCCACCGCCGACTTGCTGATGAGCATGGGCTGCGAACAGGGACAGGGCTATTTCTTCGGCCGGCCGATGCCGGCTCAAGCATTCGAAAGCCAATTCCTGCTGACGCACGACGCCACAGCCGAAACGCTCGAACGCGGCCACGCAGCCTAGCAACGGTTGCCGCTGCGGCGGTTGCGGCGCCGGAATGATGAACGCTCGGCTAACAATACCGCTCGAATTGACTCCCCGCACCAACGGTATCTTCCAATCTTTCCGCTAGCATTTCCCCGACAACGCGGTGGAATGAGCGGCGCTATTTGGCTCCGCGGGCTCCGCAAACGGGGAACCGGGGACGTGGTCGAGATTGCGAATTCGGCGGTGATCCGCCGCGCATTGCTGAAGGATAGCATCGGCGCGCGCCCGCAGGCGGGAGCAGCTTCGCCCGATCGCGATACGCTCGCGCCGCTCAGCGACATCACCGCGAGCCAATGGCGCCGGCTGGCCGAACGCGCCGCCGAGCCCGCCTGCCTCAGTTTCCTTGGGGCACAAGCGCTGCGCAGGCAGGACCTGGACGCGGCTGTGCGCTACTTCGAGGAAGCATGCTCGGCCGAGCCAGCCAGCACCGCGATGATGCTCCTGCTCGCGCAGGCTTTGCAGATGCGGGCGGGGAGGAAGCCGGCCGGGAAGAAGCCGGCCGGGAAGAAGCCGGCCGGGCCGGCGGCCGACTTGCAGCGCATCGAGGCGACGGCTCGGGACGCGCTGGAGCAGCGCCGCCGCTGGTCGGGGCCGAGCAGCCCGGCGCTGGCGATGCTCGTCCGGAGGCAGCTGATCGCAGGCTCGTTCGAGGCCGCCGCCCACCTGGCCTCTCCCGCCCCCCATGGTGAAGCGCTCGACAGCGAAGCCAGCGCTGATGAGCTAGTCATCCTGGGCACGCAGGCTGCGCTGGCTCTGGGTGACCGGGAGCGCGCTGGGGAGTTCGCCGCCCGGGCCTGCACGGCACACGCCAGCGCCGTCGTGACGGCCCTGCTGGCCGATCCGGGTCTGCCCGCAGCTGACCGGGCGGATCTGTGGCGCGCGGTCCTCACCGACGAAGCGCCCATGGAGTCCCGGCTGATGGCTTTGCATAAGCTTGCGTGCCTCAGTGTCTGGC
>Ga0209871_1000105_pt1 | contig 26403 bp, 31 predicted proteins | sample OrgsoiDNA2013045_FD_185795 | JGI IMG/M metagenome (GOLD analysis project Ga0209871, IMG submission 185795) | Permafrost soil microbial communities from the Arctic, to analyse light accelerated degradation of dissolved organic matter (DOM) -... | ecosystem: Environmental > Terrestrial > Soil >... | reverse complement strand
GGATTGATGCGAGTGCGACCCGGCCTCGGCTGACTTTCTCGAGGATCTCCTCTGCCGTGGCGGTCCATACGAACGGCTTGGGATCGTTGTTGTTGGCTTGGAGGTATGCCTCGATCGCAGCGATCAGGTCGGGCACCGACTTGAAGACACCGCGGCGGATGGCTTTCTCGGTGAGCTCGCGGAACCAGCGTTCGACCATGTTCAGCCATGAGCTCGACGTCGGGATGAAATGCAGGTGGAACCGGGGATGCTTGTCCAGCCAGGCCACGACGTTGTCGTGGGTGTGGGTGCCGTAGTTGTCGAGGATCATGTGGATCTGGAGTCCCTTGGGGACCTGATGGTCAATGGTGCGCAAGAACTTCAAGAACTCGCCGTTGCGGTGCCTGGGAAGACATTGGCCGATCACCACTCCGGTCAGCACGTTCAGCGCGGCGAACAGGGTCGTTGTCCCGTTGCGCTTGTAGTCGTGGGTCATGGTTCCGGCCCGGCCTTTCTTCAAAGGCAGCGACGGCTGCGTCCGGTCGAGCGCCTGGATCTGGCTCTTCTCGTCCATGCACAGCACCACCGCCTTGTCGGGCGGGTTCAGATAGACGCCGACCACATCGATCAGCTTCTCATCGAAACGGCGGTCATCGGAGAGCTTGAAGGTGCGCACCAGATGCGGCTTGAGCCCACGAGCAGACCACACACGCTGCACCGTCGCTGGGCTCACCCCGGCCGCCTTGGCCATCGACCGGCAGCTCCAGTGCGTCTCGCCTTCCGGCTTGGACTCCTGGGTCAGCCGGACGATCTCGTCGATCTTCTCCGCCGGGATCTGCGGCTTACGCCCCCGGCCGGGACGAACCCGACCCAGCTTGGCCAGCCCCTCCTCCGCGAAGCGACTCCGCCAGGCCACCACACTCGACGGCGAGACCCCGACCTCATAGGCGACAGCCGTGCTGGCAAGACCATCGGCTGCCAGCAACAGCGCCTTGGCCCGGGTCACCTCCCGATGAGCTGCCGTCTGGGACTTCGCCAAGCTCTCCAGGATCTCCCGCTGAGCATCAGACATGACCAGAGCGGGGCTCGGAGCGCGCACGAACACACCCTACTACCAATCCCCACTTATTTACGAGACACTATACTAGCTGCTCTGTCAAGCGGCGACCGCTGAACGGCACCAGACCAGGCCATTCCCCGAACCCCGACCTCGATCTGCCGCGCTATCATAGGATATCAATGGAGGTGAGGATGACCGACATGCTGATTCGCGACGTGCCGGATGATGTCGTGGCGGCAGTGGACGCGCACGCAGGCCGACTTGGGCTTTCGCGCAGCGAGTATGTACGCCGTCGCCTGGCTCAGGACGCGGCAGTGCCAGGCTCGGCGGTCACCGTGCAGGACCTGGCCCGGTTCGCGGAGGTCTTCGGTGACCTGGATGATCCGGACGTCATGTCCGGGGCCTGGGAATGATCAGCTGGCTGATCGACAAGTCTGCGCTTGTCCGCCTGGCGGGCAGCCCGGACGCCGCTGAGTGGGCCAGCAGGATCGAGCGCGGCCTGGTGCGGATCGCGACCGTCACCCGCCTGGAAGTGGGCTACTCTGCCCGGTCAGGACTGGAACTGCGGACAGGCCTCCGGCAGCCGCCCCTGGCGTCGATGCCCGTGGAGTACCTGACTCCGGCCATCGAGGACCGGGCTGTCGAGGTTCTCGCGCTGCTCGCTGACCGGGGCCAGCACCGCGCGCCGTTTCTGCCCGACCTGATCATCGCCGCCATCGCGGAACTCGCCGGGCTTACCGTCCTGCACCTCGATAAGGACTTCGAGATTATCGCCGGCATCACCGCGCAGCCAGTCGAGCGCCTGAACACGGGATGACATCCGGCTCTTCGTGATCTCTGCGCCGGCCGGGCGTGGTCATCGTGCGCGCTAAGGTCCATTGATGCATGTCCTGCGCAGTGTCGGCCTGTTCATCGCTGCCGGGCTGGCGGAGATCGGGGGCGGTTACCTGGTCTGGCGGTGGCTCCGCGAAGGATCCCCGTGGCCGGTCGGCCTGGCTGGCGCGGTCATCCTGGTCGTGTACGGCGTCATCCCGACGTTCCAGTCCGCAGCCGACTTCGGCCGGGTCTATGCGGCCTATGGCGGGGTGTTCGTCATCATGAGCCTGCTGTGGGGCTGGGCGATCGACGGGAACCGGCCGGACAACTACGACTGGCTGGGAGCCGCGATCGTCGCGGTCGGAGTCGCCGTGATCTACTTCAGCCCCCATCACCACGGCTAATCGCCGGGATGTCGCGCAGGACATCTCCTGGGGTGGGATGAGATGGGTGTCTGGCCAGGCCACTGGCCCCTGATCTAGGTGAGCAGTTCCACCGAGCCTGCCCGGGAGACGTCGTAGCCGCCCAGTGCGCGGATTGCTGACTGCACGCCGGGATTGCGCAGGGCGCAGATGAGCGGCTCGGCGGCCGCCAGGGCGTCGCCGCTGAGCGCGATGTCGAAGTCTTCCCAGGCGAGGGGGACGAAGCTGAGGTCCAGGGCGGTAGCGGCGGCGCGTACGCCGAGTCCTGCGTCGGCCTGGCCGGAAGCGACCGTCATGGCCACTTCCAGATGAGAGGTCGCCTCGGGTCCGGTCACGGCGGCGGCCGGGATTCCGGCTTCGGCGAGCAGCCGGTCGAGCAGCACGCGTGTCCCGGTGCCGAACTGCCGGCGGGCGATCCGCAGGGCGCGCAGGTCGGCGGCGTCTTTTATGTGGTCCGGGTTGCCCTGCGGTGTCAGCAGGCCTTGCTCCCGCCGCCACAGGTGGATGAGGGCGGGCTGGCGGCCGCGCAGCAGGGCGCGGGCGAACGGGCTGTTCTGCTCGCCGGAGCGGTGGCGCAGATGGATGGCCGCGGCGTCGGCGGTGCCGCGCCAGATTCTGGTCAGGCCGTGAAAACTGCCCCGGACGCCGACGGTGACAACTGACGGGCCGCTGTGGCGCAGCACGATGTCCAGCCCGGGATCATCGCTGCCCGCGAGCCGGAGACCTGGCTGGCCGGCGAGCATGCGCCTGGCCGCGATGGCGCCGTCAGCCGCAACGCGCGACCGCCGGCGGTCCGCCACCTCGATCACGCCTGCGTCGGCGAGGTGACGGTAAGCACGCCCGATCGTCGTTGCTGTGGTGTCGTACCGCTGCGCTGTTTCTCGGATGCTCGGCAGCTCATCTCCGGGACCCAGCGCCCCCGACTCGATGCCGCTGGCGATCGCGCTGCTGACCTGGAGGTACCTCGCCATGCCCCGGACTCTATCGCCGGAGTTGCGGCTGGGTGTCACGTCTCTGCCGGTCCAGCCCAGGACTGTTAGGCTCTGCACCGATCTGTAGTAGTGCAGAGGAGGCGGACGTGGGTCACAGACTGCGCCTGAGCGGTCGGGCAGCAGCAGTCGGCGTCGCTATGGCGGTGGCGGCAGGCTGCGGCAGCAGCGCGGGCAGTGCGGGCAGTGCGGGCAGTGCGGGCCCTGGCGCATCGGGGGCGCGTGGCACGCTGATCGTGTTCGGCGCCGGCACGCTGTCGGCTCCGTTCACCGCGGAGCTGCAGTCGTTCAGGAGGCAGAATCCCGGAGTGACGGTGCGCTCGCAGTTCGGCGCGAGCGGCGACATGGTCAAGGACATCACCCAGCTCGGCCAGCCCGCCGACGTGCTGGGGGTCGCGGACTACTCGCTGATCCCCAAGCTGATGTTCGGGGGGGCAAAGCCGTTTGCGACCTGGTTTGCGGGATTCGTGTCGAACCAGATCACCTTCGCCTATACCAGCCACAGCAAGGGAGCTGGCCAGCTGACCGCCACCAGCTGGTACAAGGTGCTGGCCCGGCCCGGTACTCACATCGGCCGGTCCAACCCGGCCGCGGACCCGTCGGGCTATCAGACGCTGCAGATGCTGCAGCTGGCCGGCGCCTACTATCACGACCCCAAGCTCTCGGCGTCGGTGCTGAAGAACTCGCCGGACTCCAGCGTCGCCGAGACCGAGACCTCGCTGATCGCCGCGCTGCAATCCGGCCAGATCGACTACCTGGCCATCTACAAGTCGACCGCACTGGAGAACCACCTGAAGTACATCGCGCTGCCCGCGCAGATCAACCTGTCCGCCCCGGCCATGGCGGCCGCTTACGGCAAGGTAACCATCCACGCCGGCTCGCTCGGCGCGCTGACGGCCAAGCCGATCATCTACGGGCTGACCATCCCCCGCGGCGCGCCCGATGCGGCGCTGGGGCAGAAGTTCATCAGCTTCGTGCTGAGCCCCCAAGGTCAGGCGATCATGCGCGGCAACGGGTTCGTGGTCATCTCACCCGCCCTGGCCAGCAGCAAGAGCAAGCTCCCGGCCTCGCTGCAGTCTCTCACCACGCCATGGCCCGCCTCCGGCGGCTGACACGCCGGCCGGCGCCTCCTGCGCGACGTCCCGCGGTCCGGCGCCGAATCCGTCGCGGACCGCAATTATGAGAACGTGACAACAGTGGCTTCCGCGAGGCAGGCCCGCAGCTGGCCGTCGGGCTGGTTCGGGGCCCTGATGTGGCTGCTCGGCGGCCTGCTGCTGGCGTTCATCGTGCTGCCGATCATCCGGCTGGCGACGACCTCATCGGTGACGAGCCTGCGCCAGGCCGCCGACACCGCTGCCATCCGGGACGCGACACTGCTGAGCCTGCAGGCGGCGGCGATCACCGCCGGGATCGCCACGCTGCTCGCAGTGCCCCTGGCCTACCTGCTGGCCCGTGGCACCTTCCGCGGCCGCGGCCTGGTCCAGGCGATGGTCGACCTGCCGCTGGCCGTGCCGCACACCGTCGCCGGCATCGCCTTGCTGTTCCTGTTCGGGCGCACCGGGTGGGTCGGCGGCCCGGCAACACGCCTGGGGGTGACGTTCTACGGGTCCCAGTGGGGAATCGTGACCGCGATGCTGTTCGTCAGCGCCCCCTTCGCCGTCAACAGCGCACGAGTCGCGTTCGAGGCCGTCGACCCCCGGCTGGAACGGGCGGCCCGCAGCCTGGGCGCGACCCCGTGGCATGCCTTCCGGCGCGTCACCCTGCCGCTGGGGCTGCACGGCGTGCTGACCGGCGCGGTACTGGTGTACGCCCGGTCGGTCAGCGAGTTCGGCGCCGTGGTGATCCTCGCCTACTACCCCGCCACTGCCCCGGTCGAGATCTACAACCTGTACCTGCAATCCGGCCTGACCCAGTCCGCGTCGGCCGCCGTCGTCCTGCTGATCGTCACGCTGGCCACCTTCCTTGTCTTCCGCACGCTGGCGTCCGGCCGGCTGCTGGCCAGGGTAGATCGTGCCCGCATCTGACCGCCGGCTGGCCATCCGCGAGCTGACGGCGCGGGCCGGGTCCTTCAGCCTCGGCCCGATCAGCCTCGACCTCCCGGCCGACCGGGTACTGGTCCTGCTCGGGCCATCGGGGGCGGGCAAGACGATGCTGCTGGAGACCATTGCCGGGCTCCGCCCCCAGCTCGCCGGCCAGATCCGCCTCGCCGGGCTCGATCTCACCGGGCTGCCGCCCGAGCGGCGGCGCATCGGCCTGGTTTTCCAGGACGCCGCGTTGTTCCCCCACCTGACGGTCAGGGAAAACGTCAGGTTCGGGCCGCGGGCCAGCAAGGAGGCCTCCAGCGCACGTGCCGATTCGCTGCTGCGCCAGCTGGGAATATCGCATCTGGCCAGCCGGTCACCGCGCTGGCTCAGCGGCGGCGAACGCCAGCGGGCAGCCCTGGCCCGGGCCCTGGCCATCAACCCTTGTCTCCTGCTGCTCGATGAGCCGCTGTCCGCACTCGACCAGCCCACCCGCGAAGACATGCGCGTGCTCCTGCAAGAGCTGCTGGCCGAACTCGACATCCCGGCCGTGCATGTCACCCACGACCGGGACGAGGCCCTGAGCATCGGCGATGACCTCGCCGTCATCGTCGCCGGCCAGCTCCGCCAGACAGGACCCGCCAGCCAGGTCGCCGCCGAACCCGTCGACCAGGACGTCGCCCGCCTGCTCGGCTGGTCAGAACTCGGGCACGGCACCGCGGCGCACCAAACGGTGCGGACCGGCCAGCTCCAGTTCCCCGACACGGCGCCCGCAGGCATGAACGGGCCCGTGCATATCTTCTACCGGCCCGAAGACGTCCTGCTCAGTGCGCCCGCACCCGATGCCCCGGCAGGCCCCAGCCTCACCGCCAAGATCGAGCAGATCCTTCTCACCCGCCCGCTCGCCCGCATACGCCTGACCTCCCACCCGCCTGTCACAGCGCTGATGCTGCATCGAGACATCGAGCGTCTCCGCCTGCAGCCCGGCCAGCCGATCCACGCAACGCTCCCCCCGGGCAGCACTCGCATCTTCCCCGAAACATAAGACACGGCCGCAAAATGGCCGCGGCACAGGCCGGGCGGCCCGGCCGTTCAGCCTTGCCGAAAAGCGAGGAGTGGCAGACGGCTGCCGGCCTCGTCTGGGCCGCCGCTGGCCGGGCAGACACCTCACTGACGAGCTGCCGGGCCCACGCCATGCGGTCGCGGGCTGCCTCCGGGTGGTCGCCGAACTCCTGGGCCATCCGGCTGGCGCAGCCGCTGATGCCGAGCTGCCTGACGGTGCGGCTGATCACCTCCGTCACCGTCTGGGCGGTCGGGTAGTCCGATCGCTGCAGCGCTGAGGCGAACAGCGCCTCGCACCGCGCGTCGTTCACGTTCAACCGGGTCATGGTGGCCTCCTCGCCTTGATCATCGTGTCCTCCGGGGGGTTGGGCGCGGCATCTCGGCCGCGGCCTGGGCACAAGATGCGTCCGGGGCGCCGCAGACATGGGAGGCCTCCCCACGCGGGCCGCGGGCGCCCCGCGGCGTTCAGGCGGGCGGGGCCTTGGGCGGCAGCAGTTGCAGGTCCCGGGCGGTGAGCTCGCCGGTGGAGACCAGCAGGAGCGCCAGCTGCTCCAGGGCCCGCGGCCCGCGGAGGCGGGGAACGCCCAGGCGCACGTAGCGGTCCCTGATGTTCTCGCACCGCTTGGCCACCGTATGAGCCTGCCAGCCGATCCGCTGCGCGGTGTCGCGGGCGCTGGCCGGCGCCGGGTCTCCGGCGTGCCGCCAGGTCAGGTACGCCTCGAACCGCGCCGCCAGCACCAGCCGGTCGGTGCCGGTCAGCGGGGCCCGGTAGCGCGTGCTGGTAACTGCGCGGTCCCCGGTCGCATAGCCGACCGGCGCCTGCTGGGCGGGGTCGGGGACCTCGTCAAGATCAGGCAGCCGCAGCCGCAGGGTGTAGTTGTCCAGCGTCCCGTTCACGCTCACCTTGGCGTGCCATTGCTGCAGCGGTACCTGCAGTCCCGGCGGGAGATCGGCGCGGAACCCGCGGTCGCCGAGCACGCACAGCACGCAGGAGCTGCTGTCGTTATGCAGCCACCAGGACCGGTCGTGGTAATGGAAGCTCCCGGCGTTTCGTGACACGCCGCGGTCGAGGGCGGGCAGCACCGCGCAGCATGCCGGCGCGCGGCCGAAAGTGAATGGCTCACCTGGGCGGACCCGCCACGTCTGCGCCTGGTACATGACGATCAGCAGCACCTGCTGACCCGTCTGCCTGACGCCACGGTCGACAGTCAGCAAGAGTCCCACCCCCTGGCGGGGCACCGCGAGCCAGCGCCCCTGTATTGATACAGAGCGGCTCACCGGCCTCACAGATACAAATCCTGGCGGCACGCCGCCATTCGTCGGCGCCGCTATTCCTTATGACGTCCTGTGCTGCGGCTGGTTGTATTCCGCTGCAGCTGCAACGGCGTGCTCGGCCTGATTTGCAGCTTCGTCTTCGCCTTGGACTCGCTGTACTACCAGTCCGAGCTGAACAAGATCTGGGCCCACCTCGGCGGCGCGCCGGAGGGAACTCCGGTCATGTTGCCGGGCCCGCGGAGCGCGGCGGCCGGCTGGCAGGGGCCAGTAACCGCCTAAGGCCCTGCAGGTGCGCATACCTTGTCACTGGGATTTGCGCGCCCTGATGGCCAGCATGGCCGGGGTGGGCTCAGCGCCCTCCGCGAACCGCTCGAGGGTCAGGCCGGCGTCGAGGAACGCATGGAGCAGGCGGGGCAGAGGGAGGTGGGTGGCGCCCACCTTGTCGCGTACTCCCTGGTCCGTCCACGACGCCTTCGTCCAGTGGCCGTCGAGATAGCCGGGGCGGATCACCACCGCGGCGGGGTCGCCGCGGCCGGCGAACCCGCCGCAGAAACACGGGTGGACGCCGATATGCACGAGCACTCCGCCGGGGCGCAGGACCCGGGCAGCCTCGCGCAGCACCGCAGGGTACGCGGGCATGTCGGTGTGCACCATCACCGCGATAACCGCCGGAACGCAGCTGTCCCGGACCGGCAGCCGCCCCGCGTCGGCCAGCGCGATGGGCAGCCGGCCCAGGGCGCGCCGCAGCATCGCGCCAGAAAGGTCAATGCCGACCGGGATCCAGCCCAGCTCGCGGACCTGGGCCGCGTGGACGCCGGTGCCGCAGCCGATCTCCAGGCAGACGCCGTTCCCGTCGCCCAGAAGCCCACGCAGGGCACCCTCGATGCCAAGGGGATCCGCGCCAGGCACGGCCCTGGCCAGGAACTCCTGCTCATACCAGTCTGCGATCTCGTCGTATGCCGCCGTAGGCGCCATCGGCCCGCTCCTTTGCCGTCCAGCGACCGCCCCCACGCACTACCACGCTAGGCCAGCAGCCATCCGCACCCCGCGGTGGCGGGCAGTGAGCCGCCGGCCGGACGACCTGTCCGGTCACCCCGGGGATTGTGGCTTGAGGGTGCTGGTGGGGCGAAGCGTGCCGTCGTCGCCGATGTCGTTGAGCACGGACGGCAGTCCGACGCTGAGCATCTTCTTGCGGACCGGGCCCAGCACGAGCTTCGCGAGGAGGAACCCGCCCATCCCGGTGAAGCCCGTGTGCTCGAAGGTGAAGCGCGTGCCGCCCGCGTGCGGCTCGAGCCGGTAGGTGACGTGGGTCGCAGCGCCGTTCTCGTCGCCGACCCACGAGTAGCAGAGCAGGGATGGCTCGCGCGCCTCGAGGACCTCGCAGTCGACGATTCCGCGCCAGCCTGGCCGCGGCTTCGCGACGAACTGGAACCGCGTGCCGGCCGTGGCCGTGAAACCCTCCGGTCGTCCCCCTTGGCCGGTGGAGGTCCACAGCGGGATGAGCGCCGGGTCGGTCACCGCACGCCAGACCTTCGCGGGGGGATGGGGGTAGTCACGCACGATGCGGATGTCACTCATGGGAACTCCTAGGGCTGCGGGATGACGGGATGACGGGATGACGGGGATCAGATTTGGTACAGCTGCTAGAAAATTACTGTAGCAGTATTTATGCAGAGGCTGGACTATGCTGCGGACATGAGCACCCGGACGGTGGAATGGACGGTGCCGCGCACCCCGGGGACCGGGGCGCCGGAGGCCGAAGGGCTGCGGGAGCGCAAGAAGCGCCTGATGCGCCAGCAATTGTCCGACACTGCGACGCAGATGTTCATGGAGCGGGGCTTCGACGCCGTCCGCGTGACGGAGATTGCCGAGGCGTGCGGGGTGTCGGAGAAGACAGTATTCAACTACTTCCCCACCAAGGAGTCGCTGATCCTGGACCGCCTGGAGTCCACGATGGCCTCGCTGCGGACCGGCTTTGCCGAGCCCGGGGTCTCGCCGGTCGATGCGGCGCTGCGGATCCTGGACCGTGAACTGGGCGACATGACGTCCTGGCTGGCCGCCCAGGACGACCCTGCCCGGGCCGGCGCCATGATCCGGCGCTTCGGCACCCTGATCCGGGCCACGCCCTCATTGCGCGCCCATCAGAGCGAAATGATGGACCAGTTCATCGCCGTGGCCGCCGCGATCCTGGCCGAGCGGGCCGGGATGAGCGCGGACGACCCGGAGCCGCAGATCGCGGCCACCGCGGTGCTCGGCCTGTGGCGCATCCAGTTCCAGGGGCTGTCGAAGTACCTGGACGGCACCCGCACGCCCGCACAGGTCCACCGGGCAGTGACCGCCGAGGTCCACCGCGCAGCCCAGTTCATCGACACCGGACTGAGCTCGTTCGCGGCCTTCCTGCCCGGTACGGACGGGCGACGGGACACCGATGGGGATACCGGGGCCGCCGGGGGAGGAAATCCCCATCAGAAGATGGGTAACGGCCGGCTGCCGCCAGGCGGCGCTCGTCCTTAGCGTGATTATCGGGAAACGACTCGCCGGGCCGGTGCTGTTCCCTCGCCGCGAGGCATAGCGCAGACTTGGTGGCCAGGATTGCGCACAACGGAGCGGGCGGCCGCGCATTCGCTACAATTTGGGACTTACGCCCTAGTGGCTGCCGGTCTGCTGGCCGCGCTAGCCGTTCGGCCCGTTCCGTCATGCATTGTCAGCCTACCACGGCGTGATGGATCAAGCACTCAACGAAGTTGCCCAGTTACCGACGGTGTCTGCTCGATATTTTCCGTGCCCCAGTTCCGGTCGAGGACTCACGCTGACGCACGCGTGACCCGCCACCTGGCCGGCCCGGTCGATGGTCTGGCTGGACAGGATCCACGCGCCGGGCTTGCTGACGGTCCGGCGCCGCGGTATGCGTTCGGCCGGCGCTCAGTGGCAGGATCGAGGTATGTCCGATCATGGCTATCGCCCGTCACGCGACGATCCCCTGCTGATTCTCGCGATGGATCATCGCGCGTCATTCGGCAAGTCCCTGTTCGGCGTCACCGGCGATCGGCCGGACGCGGGTCAGCGAGCCGCGATGCAGACGGCCAAGCAGCTGATCTACGCCGGCCTCGCTCAGGCGCGCGCGCAGTTGCCGGCCGGGCATGCCGGGGTGCTGGTCGACGAGCGGTACGGGCAGGCGGTTGCCGACGTGGCCCATTCAGACGGTGTCGTCCTCGCCCTACCGGTGGAACGCAGCGGCCGGGACTGGTTCGAGCTGGAATGGGGTCAGGACTGGCTGGAGCACGTCGCGGCGAACCGCCCGGCCTTCGCGAAGGTGCTGGTCCGCGATAACCCGGCCTTCCCGCGCACCAGCCGTGACCAGCAGCAGCGCGCGCTGCGGGAGGTCAGCGACGCGCTCGCGGCACTCGGCGTGCCGCTGCTGTATGAGCTGCTGGTCCCGGCCACCGGCGGCCAGCTGGCCGCCGCCGGGGGGGAAACGGACGTCTACGACCGCGACCTGCGCCCTGGCCTGGTCACCCAGGTGATCGCCGACAACCAGGCGGCCGGAGTCGAGCCGGCGATCTGGAAGGTCGAAGGCCTGGAGACGGCCGCGGCCGCGCGGGAAGTGGTGACCCAGATCCGGGTCGGCGGCCGCGACCACGTGTGCGCGATCGTCCTGGGCCGCGACGCTCCCGCGCAGCGGCTGGACCACTGGCTGGAGGTAGCCGCGCCGATCGACGGCTTCGTCGGGTTCGCGATCGGCCGCAGCATCTGGGAAGACCCGATCGCCGACCACAACCACGGGCAGGCCGACGAGGAAGAGGCCGTCGGCCAGATCGCCGAGCGGTACCTGAACTTCGCCCGCCGGTACTGCGAGGCCAGCGGCGTTACCCTCGGCCCAGACGCGGGCACGCCCCGCTGAGCACCGCGTCTACGCGGACCCTGCCGGTCACCCTTTCTGCCTGGGATGGGAGCAGCCAGTGCGAGGGTAGGTCACCGGTCAGCGGGCGGCGAAGACACCATCGCGGGGCAGCGCGCCGGCCTTCAAGGCAGCCCTGCTCATCGCCTTGCCGATCCGGGCGACCTGCTCGGTGCGCTCGTCACCCAGGTGCTGCCACGGCGGTGCCGCCATCTGGTCGGTCTCCAGCTCGATGTGCGCCCGCTGGGCCTGACCGGCGGGAGTGAGGACGCCTTCCTGTTCGAGCAGGCCGCGGGCTACCAGCCCCTCGACGGCGTCATCCCATTCCTGCTGGCTCCATCCGCGGCTGGCCCGGCCAAACGAGGCAGAGAATCCCAGGCCGGTAGCGATATGAGTGACCTGCGCCTCGATACCGCTGAGCCCGGCGGCCATCAGCGCGGCGATGTGACCGTCGCCGCGATGCTCGCGCAGCAGCGACAGGCCATGCCACAGCACCAGGTGCGGGGCGTCGGGCCAGTCCAGGCCCGCGTGGCCGGCGTACAGCGGGCGGCCCTCGCAGCTGCACGCGCTGGCGGCCTCGCGGACCAGCCCGGCGATCGCGGCCATGTCGGCGGAGGCGACGACGTCGGGGCCAAGGAGGCGGGTCAGCGCGGCATCGGCGGCGGCGAAGCGGGCGCCGATCACCGCTGCCGGGCTGGCCAGCTCCCACGCCTTGGGGATGTACGCCGCGACGCTCGCTGGGTTGAAGTTGTAGAAGGTAGCGGCCACCACGCCAGCGCCGACCGCTCCCATCGGCGCCGACCGGCTGGCGAAGTAGCACATCCGGCCAGGCTCGAGCCCGGCCCCGGTCAGCCGCTGCTCAGCCTCGGGGGCGAAGTAGATCATCACGTGCAGGACGTTGGTGGCGTCGTGGGCTTGCCGGACGAGGCGAGGATCCATGCCCGAACCCTACAGAAATGGCTCGCGCACCCGGCGATCAGGACTGCCGCAGGAGCCGGCTCCGCGTCTGGTCGCGAGTCGCCAGGTCGATGACTGTCAGCGCCATCGCGGTCGCGCCGTCGATGACGGCGCGGTCGGCGGCCTCGCTGACGCAGTGCGCGGCGAACTCGCGCTGGTGGTTGACGGCCGGCAGCGAGTCGATGCCGAGGTAGGGATGGATAGCCGGCAGCCGCAGGGACACGTTCGCCATGTCGGTAGAGGCCCGGTTCATCTGCCCGGCAGAGCCGGTGCCGGAGAACGGCCTGCCGAGCCCGCGGGCGTTGTCGACGAACAGCGCGAGCATCTCGTCATCATTGCGAAACTCCGAGTACCGAGGACTCTCCGGCTCGATCTGCAGCTCGCAGCCCGTGGCCAGCGCCCCGGCCTCGAAGCAGCGCCGGACCTTCGGCTCCAGGAGATCGAGTTCCGCGAGGCTGGCCGCGCGTATATACCAGCGTCCCTGCGTATGGTCGGGGATCGCGTTCGGCGCCTCGCCACCGCTGGTGACGATCCCGTGCACCCGCACCGACGCGGGCAGCTGCTGGCGCAGCAGCCCGATCGCCACCTGGGCGATCGTGAAGGCGTCCGCGGCGTTGACGCCGAGTTCGGGATAGGCGGCCGCGTGCGCGGCCTTGCCGCGGTAGCGCACCAGGCTGTGCTCCACGGCGAACGCCTCGGCACGGCCCATGTCGGCGGGCCCCGGATGCACCATCATCGCCGCATGCAGGCCGTCGAACGCGCCGCGGTCGAGCATGAGGATCTTGCCGCCCCCGCCTTCCTCGGCAGGAGTTCCGAGCAGCGAGACGGTGAGCCCGAGGTCACCGGCCAGGGGGGCGAGGGCCAGGGCGGCGCCGATCGCGGCGGAGGCGATGATGTTGTGCCCGCATGCGTGGCCGAGGCCCGGCAGGGCGTCGTACTCGGCGCAGATGCCAACATGCAGCGGGCCGTCGCCGACCGTCGCGATGAAGGCGGTCGGCAGGTCACACGCGCCGCGGATCACCTGATAGCCCCAGTCCTCCAGGGTCTCGGCGAGCCATCGCGCTGCCCGCTCCTCCTGCCAGGCGGTTTCCGGGCTGGCGTGGATGCGGTGGCTCAGCGCCACCAGAGAGTCGCTGGCCCGGGCGATCGCGGCGGCCGCGGCCTGCCTGGCAGCGCTCATCGCTCTCCGGGGACGCCGTAGCCGGGGGCACGGGACGGGTCGATCCCGCGGGTGATGTAGTCGTCGCGCTGCGGCTGCCAGATCTGCCAGATGCGGCACAGCTCGGTGACCGGGTCGTCGTGCCAGTCGACCCGCAGGTCGGTGCTGGCCCAGCCCGCGGCCGGATCCAGGGCAGCCAGCCCCGCGGAGTGAACAGGGCCGGCCTCGCCGCCGGCGTTCCGCGCCGCGATCAGGCCGTCGAGCAGCCGGGCAGCCAGGTCGTCGTGCTCGCTGCAGGCGTAGCCGTCGACCATCGCCTCGATGACGTACCCGGCGGCGAGCATGTTGCCGGCGCCGACCACGCCCGCGCCGTGCACGACGCTGTGGATGCCCAGAGTGTGCCGGCCAGAGTGCGCTGCGGTGCCGCCGGCCGGGTCCACGGCAGTCAGCTGACGGTAGTCCGCGGTCGGGTCGGAGGCGGTCACCACGGCGATCGCCTCACCCGCCGGCCGGCCGGCCGCGAGCAGGTCAAGCAGAGCGGTGCCCAGCCGCGGGTCGGTGATGTTCTGCGAGGTCACGGCACCGACGCCAGGACGCAGGTGGCTGCACCGGGCGGCAACGGCCGGGCTGGATGAACTGACCACGATCCCGAACGCACCCGTCCGCGGGCAGCGGGCAGCCAGCGAGAATGTCACCGGCCGGACTCCTGGCCCTGCGCCCCGGTCCCCCGCCCCGGCCCCGGCCCCGTCCCAGGCCCCGGCCCCGGCCGGACCGCGATCGCGTCGATCTCCACGAGCCACTCCGGCCGGGCGAGCGCGCTGACCACGATCCCGGTCGACACCGGGTGCACGCCCCTGAGCCACTTCCCGACGACCCGGTACACCGCCTCGCGGTAGCGCGGATCGACCAGGTAGATCGTCACCTTGACGATGTCGGCCAGCTCGCTGCCGGCCTCGCGCAGCAGCGTGTCGATGTTGCGCATCGCCTGCTCGGCCTGCGCCTCGACGTCACCGATGCCGACGCTGGCCGATGTATCGAGGTCCTGCCCGATCTGGCCGCGCAGGTAGATCGTGTCGCCGGCCACGACCGCCTGGCACAGGTCGTTGTCGAGGTTCTGCTCGGGATAGGTGTCGCGGGTGTTGAACGGGCGGATGCGGACGTGACTCATGCGCTGCCGCCCGTCACCGCGCCGCCCGTCACCGCGCCGCCCGTCACCGCGCCGCCCGTCACCGCGCCGCCCGTCACCGTGCCGCCCGTCACCGCGCCGCCCGTCACCCCGTCCCTCCGTCGACCCGGTCGGACAGCCCGGCGGCGGATTTCACCAGCGCGAGCGGGCCGTTAAAGTCAAAATTGCGATATACCGCCGCCAGCTGCGCGAACGGGGGGGACTGCGCGAACAGCTGGAATGTCAGCCGGTGACCCGCGTAGTCGCTGTTGAGCAGGTCGCGGGCGAACGCCAGCAGCTTGCGCCGGTCATCGGCGACCCAGTTGTCGTTCACGGTGTAGAACTTGTCCAGCCACTGGCTGACCTCGGGGTCGCTGAACGCGGCGGCGTCCGGGGTGATGCAGATCTGGCCGCCGCACAGCTCGCGGGCGATGTGCATCATCGCGGGCAGCTGGCTGAGCGCCATGACCCGGCCGGTGTAAAGCAGCGACTGGTTGGGCATCAGCAGGCCGCCGGGACTCGGCTCGGCGAGCGTGATGGCCGCGGTCAGGTGGGCGTTGACCGTCTCCCGGTAGCAGGCCAGGTCGGCGAGCTTCTCCTGCACGGCCTGCTGTTTCTCCAGGCCCGTCTGCTTCACGTTCCACAGCGCCGCGCCGATCATCAGGTCGGCCAGGTGCAGCGTGCGCTGCACGAACGGGAACGCGCTGTAGCGGTGCAGCGTGGCCCGGATGAAGGTGGCGGCGCGGGTGTGCCGGTAGAACAGCACGTCGTCCCACGGGATCTCGACGTCGTCGAACACGACCAGCGACTCGACCTCGTCAACCCGGTTGGCCAGCGGGTAATCGGCCGCTGGCGCGCGCCCCGCGAACCCGGTCCGGCAGATGTACTTCAGTCGCGGGTTGCCCATGTCGAGCACGAAGCCGACGGCGTAATCCGACAGCTCGCTGTTACCCCAGTTGGCGATCGTGGGCTTGGCGAAGGCCTGGTTGGCGTAGGCGGCGGCGGTCTCGTACTTCGCGCCGCGGACGACGATGCCGCTGTCGGTCTCGCGCACCACGTGCAGCAGCATGTCCGGGTCCTGGTCCTGCGGCGCCTTGGACCTGTCGCCCTTGGGATCGGTGTTGGCCGACACGTGGAACGGGTCGGCGTAGACGGCGCGCTCCAGGTGGCGGCGGATGTTCGCCGAGAAGCGCGGGTCGACCTCGTTCAGCACGTCCTGCCCGTCGAACAGGGACCACATCTCGCCGATCGTCTCGTCGCCCAGCCGGGTGACGACGCCCCGGACGTCGGCCAGCACGAGGTCGACGGCGCGGCGCTTGTCGAGCCAGTCCTGCTGCGTGCGCGGCAGCCGGTTCGCGATCGCGTTGCGCTCCCCCGACGCCTCGTCGAGGTAGCTCATCTGCTCCTGCGTGGCCGCCTCGTGCGCCATGTCATAGACCCGCGCGCGGGCGTCCACGATGGGCGCGAACATCGGATGGGAGGGGACGTCCTTGACCCGCTCGCCGTTCATCCAGACCGCCCGGCCATCGCGGATGGACTCACGGTACGCCTCGCCGGTACGGATCATCGGGCTGCCTCTCTGCTGGTACTGCCAGCACTGCCAGCACTGCTGGTACTGCCAGCACTGCTGGTACTGCTGGTACTGCTGGCGAGGTGATGCGGACGCGCTTCGGGGAAGTCGGCGAAGGTAGAGGGCTCGAACGTCTCCGGCCGCCAGTAGGCGCGGTCCAGGTAGATCAGCGGCGTGCCGGGCGCCGCCTGCACGATCCGCACCCTGCCGATATACACGATATGCGTGCCGGCCTCGATGACCTGCTCGACGGCGCAGTCAAAGGAGGCGATGGCATCGGTGATGCGCGGCGCGCCGGACGGGGCCACGCCCCAGTAGCCGCAGGAGAAATCCCACCGGTCCTTGCCCGCCCACGGCCGCCCGGCGAAGGTATCGGCGACATGATCATGCTGGGTGGCCAGCACGTTGACGCAGAACACCCCGTTGGCGGCGATCGCGGCACTGGCCGGGCTGCGGCCATGCAGGCAGACCAGCACCAGCGGCGGATCCGCGGACACCGAGCACATGGCGCTGACGGTCTGGCCGAACCGGCCGCCGGGCCCGTCGGTGGCCACGACAGTCACGCCGCTGGCCGCCGCGCTCATCGCCGGCAGAAAATCGTTCAGCACGCGGGCGGCATCGCCGGCCGGCGCAGGAGTTGCCGCATGCCCGTCTGGTCGTGCCATGGTATCGACGATGGCAGATCGCCCGGATTCGGTACAATAGAACTTTCCGTACTTCTGCATCGGCTACATCTATGCAGCTCGGTCGTCAGGCCGTGGAGGAACGCATGGCCAAGTACACGCTGCGCCAGCTGGAGTACTTCGTCGCGGTCGCCGAGGCAGGCAGCGTCACCGGCGCGGCCAGCAGCGTCCATCTCTCCCAGTCGGCCATGTCGACCGCACTGGCTGATCTCGAGCGGGCGCTGGACGTCCAGCTGCTCCTGCGCCACCATGCGCGCGGCGTGACGCTGACGCCGGCCGGGGAGCAGCTTCTGGCCGCCAGCCGCCGGCTGCTCACCCAGGCCGCCGAGCTGCATGCGGCGGCCCACGGCCTCGGCCACGCCCTGTCCGGGCCGCTGGCCGTCGGCTGTTACGGCGTGCTCGCGCCTTATGTGCTGCCCGAGCTGCTGGCGGCCAGTGCCCAGCGCTATCCCGGCCTGCGGCTGGAGACGTTCGAGGTCGATCTCGACGAGCTGGCCGACGGCGTGCTGTCGGGCCGCTTCGAGCTCGGCCTGAGCTACAACCTGGCCCCCGATCCGCAGCTGAGCGTGCGGCGGCTGTTCGCCCTGCCGCCGTATGTCCTGCTGCCGGCCGGGCACGCTCTGGCCGGGCAGCCGAGGCTCCAGCTGAGCCAGCTGGCCGGGGAGCCGCTGGCGCTGCTCGATCTGCCGCAGAGCCGCGACTACTTCCGCCGCCTGTTCGAGGAGGCGGGGGTGACCCCGAGCGTGCGCTACCGGTCGAGCAGCGTGGAGACCTGCCGTGCGCTGGTAGGCCGCGGGCTGGCCTACACCCTGCTGAACCTGCAGCCCACGGTGTCCACCTCGCTCGACGGCCACCCCGTCGTGTCCGTTCCGCTCGGCAAGCCAGCAGCCGCGCTCGACGTGGTGCTGCTGACCTCGGCGAGCAGCCGGCCGACCGGGCGGGCGACGGCGGTCGCGCAGCTGTGCACCGAGCTGCTCCGCCCGGCAGCGGAGAAGCAGCCAGCGGAACTCCGCGAGCCAGGGCAGCACCACTGATCCCTGGCGGCGTCATCCAGCAGGCGGCGTCGTTCGCTCACTACCGGCGGCGTCGTTCGCTCACTAGTCGGCGCGGCGATTCCGCGGCGATTCTCCCCGATTCGCTCTACCGTCGTACGAGTTGGAGGTCGGGGACATGAGGCAGATGCTGGTACCGGAACTAGACGTCGCGCATCTCGACGACTCACTCGACTTCTACGTAGGCGTGCTCGGCTTCCGTGTGCTGTTCGAGCGACCAGCGGAGCGGTTCGCGTACCTCGCCCTCGAGGAAGCGGAGCTCATGCTCCAAGAAGCCGCGGGGCCCGGGCCGCCGCTTCCGAACGGCGCGACTCGACCGGCCGTTTGGCCGCGGTGTCAACTTCCAGCTCGCAGTTGCAGACGTCGACGCGAACTACACGCGCCTGCTCGCCGCCGGTCACGAGCCGGTTGTTGCGATGGAGGAGCGGTGGTACGAGGTCAACGTCGTCCGCGCCGCCGGGAGGTGGACTCGTGGGGGCCCGGCCCAGGCAGGCAACCGCCAGTTCGTCGTGGCCGACCCGGATGGCTACCTCTGGCGACCGTTCTGCGACCTCGGGGTCCGGCCGATGGCCGAGCCCGGCACATAACTTCCGGGTTGTTGCGGATCCCCTAAGCCTTTGCCCAGGTCTGCGGGGCCGGCATCGGGTCATCGCTGCAGATCGTCTCTCCTGACGTCAGAGCACTGCACGGTCCTGTCCAGCGGCCGCCTGGCTGAAGGCGCTGCTCACCTCTGAATCACCGGCAGGCAGATCCAGTGATAGGCGGGCGAACTCAGCCGCGATGCGGGCGGATGGCAGGGCGGGTCCGCCATAACGGGGGTGCCCAGGCGCTTCGCGTGGTCACGCGATGCCGAAGCCCACGGTGACCTGCTGGAACCCCAGCGAGTGCAGCATTCCGCCGAGCATGGCCTGGGTGTTCTTCTCCGCCTGGGCGATCAGCCTGCTCTGCTGGGCGGCGGTCTCGATCTTATGCTGAGCCAGGATGTAGACCTGCTGCTGGCTGTTCGGGTTGCCGGCGAAGAAGTTGCCGATCCGGTTCACCAGTCCTTGCTGCTCAGCGAATACATACGACTGACCGACGTTCAGCACGGCAGGCTCAAGCCGGGCTGGCGGGAGGCTGACCGTCACCGCCGTGCGGTCCGGCGAAACGCGGATCGCCTTTCCCTTCAGCTGCGAGAAGTCGACGAACGCTATGTCGGTGCCATTCCCGATGAACAGCGTGTCGCTGCCCGCGATGAACGACGGCAGGAAGGACGTCCGCTTCGACAGGTCGACCACCACCTGAAATGACCCGCTCGCCGCCTCGTACCTGCTCAGCGCCGTGATCGACTTCAGCAGCACGGGCTGGCTGCGGTCGGTCGTGGTCTCCTGGAACGGGTTGCGCAGCTGTGGCAGCAGGTGCACGGCGGACAGCACGAGAGCAAGGACGATGACAGCGGCGACCACGGCGACGAGCCCGGTGATCCGGCCCGCCAGGCCAGCGCCGCGCGGAATGCGAACCACGTATGTACCTCCGGACCGATTGGCTCGGTGTAGCCGCCGGGTACCGCGCTCGGTAGTGGCTCCATCCCATTACCCAGCGAACTTCGAGTGATTCCTTGTTTATGGCCGGGCATACCGGAGACTGCATTGGTACGGCCGCAGGCTCAGCATCGGCTGGTTGCGGATCAGCGGGCTGGAGGAGATATGGCCAGGGTCTTCCCCCGGTGGGGCTGGATCCCCGGCGGAGCCGGGCGGCCGCGGCGCAGGAGCCGGGCCTTCGGGTGCCTGCTGTGGCTGATCGCCCTGATCGTCATCCTGATCATCGCGGCACTGCTGTTCGGCGGCTTCCAGAAGGGCACGAAGGCCGTCGGCACCGGCACTGGCACCACCGGCACCAGCGCACAGTCCGCCACCGGCACCAGCGCACAGTCCAGGGTCATGACGGACGTTGCAGCAAGAGCTGGTGGACGTTGAGGTAGCCGGAGCGGAAGCCAGCTTCGGAGTAGGCGAGATAGAGGTTCCACATCCGCTGGAAGATGGCGTCGAAGCCGAGCCGCCCTACCTCATCGGCGGCCGCGACGAACCGGGTCCGCCACTCGTGCAGAGTCCGGGCGTAGTCCTGCCCCATGGCGGTGTCCGCCTCGATCCTGAGCCCGGTGTGCTCGCTCAGGCTGTCGCGGATGGCAGCCAGTGACGGGATCTGTCCGCCAGGGAAGATGTACTTGTGGATCCACGTGTGCCCGCTACGGGTGGCGAGCATGCGGTCGTGGGGCATCGTGATGGCTTGCAGTCCCGCCCGGCCGCCCGGTGCCAGCAGCCGGTCGATCGACCGGAAGTACGTCGGCCAGTATGGTTCCCCGACGGCCTCGATCATCTCCACGCTGAGGATGACGTCGTAGCTGCCATTCGCCTGGCGGTAGTCGCGTAGCTGCACCTCGACGAGGTCCGCGAGGCCGGCGGCGGCGATCCTGGCCGTGGCCGCGGCGCACTGCGCGGGCGAGATGGTCAGGGTCGTCACCCGGGCGCCGCGGCTCGCGGCCTGAATGGCGAGCTCGCCCCATCCGGCTCCGATCTCGAGCACGGTGCTCCCCGGCCCGACACCGGTGAGGTCAAGCAGAGCCTGGTTCTTGCGCAGCTGGGCTGCGGTGAGCGTATCTCCGGCGGCGAACAGGGCGCTGGAGTAGGTCATCGTTGGGTCCAGGAAAAGGGCGAAAAGGTCGTCGGACAGGTCGTAGTGCCGCTGGATGTTGGCCCGCGCGCCCTCAAGGGTGCTCTGCTCTGCCGCGGGTGACCGCGCCACGTACAAGCGGCGCAGCTGGAGCAACGGCCCCGGCCCGAGCGTGGGGAGGTGCCGGGCGCACGCGGTGAGAAGGCCGACGAGGTCGGGACTGTCCCAGTCCCCGGCCATGTAGCCCTCGGCGAGCCCGGTGACGCCGGCGCCGATGCGCTGGAAGAACGGGCGCTCGCGCCGGATCTGCAGAAGAGGCGAGCCGGGACCTCCGCCGCCGAACCGGGCGCCGTCCGGGAGCTGGACGCGGATGGGCAGCCGGGCGGCGATCTGACGTAGCAGCAGCCGGGCCGCGACGGCCCGCACGCGGCCACCGGGGACGGCGGCCACGTCCGGCCAGCCAGCCTCGGCGGGCGATACGCCGGCGCCCCCCGAGCGACCAGCGGCCGAGCGACCAGCGGCGGGCGCTGCCTGGCGGCGGTCATTCTCTTCGGTTGAGCGGACAGTGGTGGTGGTCACTGGACACCTTCCTGCGGGTGATGGACGGGCCGGGGGATGATCCGCTGGCGCCGCGCGAGCAGCCTGATCGCCTGCCAGCGAATGCGCGCCGTCACCTGGGCGGTCACCCACGGGTACCGGGCGGCCAGGCGGATCAGCCGCCAGGTCGTGTACGGATGACGCCGTCCGCTCACGGCGGCCACGAGCATGGGCTGGTCGCCGACGTCGAGGGTGATGGCCAGGCGCAGGGCCCCCGCTGGCTCGGGCAGGCGCATCCGGTACTGCCCGGCCCCCGGTAGGAACGGCGAGACGTAGAAGTCCTTGCCGACCCTGGCCCGGCCGCGGGCGTCGGGGTGGACCAGGTAGCAGTGCCGCTCGCCGTAGGTGTTGTGGACCTCGGCCACGACTGCCGCCAGGGCGCCGTCGGCGGCGTGGCACCAGTACACGGTGAGCGGGTTGAAGACGTGACCGAGAACCCGGGCGCTGGCGAGCATCAGGATCTGCCCGCCCGCCAGGTCGATGCCGCGGGCTGCAAGGTAGCCGTCCACATTGGCGCGGATGGACGCGCCGGGATCGCCGAGGTGATCACGGGCGCGAAAGCGCGCGAACGGCCGCAGCGCACGGGCCACCCGGGGCAGGTCGTCCAGGTCGACGAGCCACAGGTAGCTGCGGTAGCAGAACGCCCGCCGGATGGGACGGGTCCGGACGTGGGTGATGTCGCAGGTGAACAGCGCGGCGGCAGTCACCAGCTGACCCCGAGCGCGCGGGCCGCCTGAATGCCGGAGCGGCAGCCGTCCTCGTGGAAGCCCCAGCCGTGGTAGGCACCGGCGTAGGCGATCCCGCCCGTGTTCAGCTCGGGCAGGCGCTGCTGGGCCGCCACGGACTGCGGCGTGTACAGCGGGTGGGCGTACGTCATTGCCTCGAGGACCGATTCTGGTCGCACCCGGTCTACGGTGTTCAGGGTCACGATGTAGTCCGTCTGCTCCCGCAGGCCCTGCAGGCGGCCCAGGTCGTAGCTGACATGCACCTGCGCGGCCGAGCCTGCGCAGTCCTGCAGCAGGTAGTTCCAGGACGCCCTGGCCGCCGGGGCACGCGGCAGCACGTCGGCGTCGGTATGCAGCAGGACCTGGCTCTGGCTGTACCGGAAGGCGCCGAGGACCTCACGTTCGGCGCGGGTCGGCGAGGCCAGCAGCCGCAGCGCCTGATCCGGATGAGTCGCCACCACCACCCGCCCGAAACTCCGGGCGTCCCCGCCGCCGTCATAGATGCCCGCGCCGTCCGGTGTGCGCCGGATGCTCCGCACCGGTGATCCGGCCTGGATCGACGTGAGCTGCTTGGCGATCCGGTCGACATAGCTGCGCGAGCCGCCGACGATGGTTCGCCACGGCAGCGCGCCGGTCACCCGGAGCATGCCGTGATGGTCAAGGAACTGGAACAGGTACCGGGCCGGGTAGTTCAGCGCGTCGGCGGGCGAGCAGGACCAGACCGCGGCCACCAGCGGGGCCACGAAATGGCCGATGAAGTACTGCCGGTATCCGCCCTGGCGCAGGAACTCGCCGAGCGTGACCGGCTCCGGGCCGGACGAGCTGAGCAGCCGCCGCGCGTCCCGGTAGAAACCCGGGATCGCCGCTAGCATCCCCAGATACTGCGGCCGCGCCAGGGAGCCCGCGGTCGGGAACAGCCCGAGCGGCCCGCGCGAGCCCGCGTACTCAAGGCCGCACCCCTCGCAGCGCACGGACATGCTCATCTCCGTGTCCCTGGTCGCGACACCCAGATCGGCGAAGAGGCGGACGAGATGCGGATAGGTGCGCTCGTTGTGCACGAGGAATCCGGAGTCCAGGGCCAGCAGCCGCCCGTCCGGCGTGGCGACGTCATGCGTGTGCGCGTGGCCGCCCAGGCGCTCGTCTGCCTCATAGAGGGTCACGTCATACGCCTGCTGGAGCACGTAGGCGGCGGTCAGGCCCGCGATGCCGGCACCGACCACGGCCGCCTGCGGCCTCGCCTGGTACCTCGATGCGGTGCCTGCGGCCAGGTCCTTCCGACCGCCGGCGCCGTGCTGTAGTCTGTTCATATAAAAAACAATACTAAACGAAACTAAAAATTGCGAGCCAGTGCTCGCCAGGAGCCCTGATGCAGCTACGTGAGGCGGCCGACGTCCTCGGCGTGCATTACCAGACGGCCTACGGCTGGGTGCGGCAGGGGCTGCTCCCAGCCCGGAAGGTGGGGCGCGGCTATGAGGTCAGTGACAGCGACGTCCGGGCGCTTGCGGCCCATCGGGAGGCAGGGCAGGAGCCCAGGCACCACATCGAGGTGCGCGACTACTCAGCCCAGGCCGGCCGGCTGTACTCGGCGATCGCCGGCGGCGAGGAGACCAGGGCGCGCCAGGGACTGGCCAGGCTGGCCGGCGGGGTGACGCTCATCGACCTGTGCGAGCTGATCCTGTCCCCGGCCCTGCGCCAGATCGGCGATAACTGGGCGGCCGGGCAGCTGTCCATCGCCCGCGAGCATCGCGCGAGCGCGATCTGCGAGCGGCTGCTGGCCACGCACGCGCAGCAGCCGCAAGGCCGCCCGCGAGGAACTGCCGTCGTGACCACCCCGCCGGGCGAGCGGCATGCCCTGCCGGCCCTCATGGCGGCGGCCTGCCTGCGCGAGGACCGCTGGCTGGTGCATCATCTGGCCACCGACCTGCCTATCGCCGAAGCCGAGCGGCTGGCTCAGGACGTCGGCGCGGACCTGTTGGTGCTGTCCTGCGCCACCACCGAGGGCCGCGACCGCGCGCTGGCCGCCGCCAGCGATCTCGCCGCGGCTCGTCCGGGCCTGCCGGTTCTTGTCGGCCGATCGGGAGCCAGCCTGCACGACCTGCGGCAGCAGGCCAGGAATACGCGCGGGCCCGGCGCGGGGCCGCCGTGATCGTGAGGGTCCGCAGAGACCGCCTAGACAGAGCCCGCGTAGACAGAGCACTGTCGGCCCAGGCCCGGCGGCCAGGCTCATGAGGCTGGCCGACCGCGCCGCGGACGCGCTGCTGGAGGCCAGCGTCATCGGCAGCTTCTCGCGCATCGGCCTGTCAGTTCGCTCTCGGCTGCTCCCCGAGTTCACCGCCGATGACCGTCCGCCGTTTACCGGGCGAGTTGCGATTGTCACCGGCGCCACCTCCGGGCTCGGCCGCGCCGCGGCCACCGAACTGGCGCGGCGCGGCGGGACCGTGCATTTCCTGGCCCGCGATCGGGTCCGCGCGGCCGAGGCGCAGCGTCAGATCGCCGCCGCGGCGGGCGGCGCCGGCCATGTCACCTACGGGCTCGGCGACCTGGACGAGCTGGACTCGGTTCGCGGGTTCGCTGGCGAGTTCGGCGCCGCCTATGACCGTCTCGATGTGCTCATCCACGCCGCGGGGGCGATCCACCGGGACTTTTCCACCAATGACGCCGGGATCGAGCTCACCGTCGCGGGCCAGGTCGTGGCGCCGTTCCTGCTGACCCGCCTGCTGCTGCCCCCGCTTAAGGAGACGGCACCGTCGCGCGTCATTTCCGTTTCGTCTGGAGGTATGTATTCTCAGCGGCTTGATCCCGAGATACTGCGGATGCAGGCGGCCGGCCACAAGGGAGCCGCCGCGTACGCGCGGGTCAAGCGAGCCCAGGTGGCGCTGAGCCGGGAATGGGCCCGGCGGCTCGCCGGGACCGGCGTCGCCTTCCACGCCATGCACCCGGGCTGGGCCGACACCCCGGGCCTCGCCGCCGCGCTGCCGGGCTTCCGCAGGGTCATGCGGCCAGTTCTGCGCTCACCGCAGCAGGGCGCCGACACCATCGTCTGGCTGGCCACCGCCGATGCCGGGCACCTGGGCAGCGGGCAGTTCTGGCACGACCGGCGTCCCCGGCCCGAGTACCTGCTGCCGCGGACCCGCGAAACTGACCCCGAGGCCGCCGCGAGGCTGTGGGAGCGCGTGGCCGCGCTGGCAGCCTGAAGATCAGCAGGCCTGGCGGCTCAGGTCACGGGCCGCATACCTCCGTCGTCACTCACAGGTCCGACCGGCCCGACCCCACATGATCGAACAGCACTACCCGGAAGTCCCGCGCCAGACCCGGCGCGACCAGGCGCCACATGTTCTGATCACAGCCGAACGCATGGGCGAGCATCACCACCGGCCCATCTTTCACGGCCGGTCACCACCACGTTGTTCCTGCGGCCCACGCCGGTAGCGCCCATGCCGCACATTCTTCCCAGCTGCCCGCTACCGCGCCTGGGCGTGGCTGGAGGCTCGCGGCCTCGCCCGGTAGTCACAATGAGCCGACATAAGCCAGAACGGCACAAGGGGCAGCATCTCGATGGCCCCGCGGGAAGGCCGGTGGAGCTGGGACGACGAGCGGCCTGCGGCGGCTAGCCCGCACCCTGCAGGCGTACGGCGTCGAGAAATCGGAGGGTCGCGGTGACCGTCTCGTATCGCCACAGCACGAGAGTGCGGTCGAACCCGCTGGTCGCGGCGAGCTGGTCATGCAGCGCCGCCGCGATGGGCTTGAGTTGCTCGCGCTGCGCCTCGAGCAGCGGCTGAGGGTCTGCCCCGGCGCGGTGCAGGAGGGCGAGCTTGGCCAGCAGTTCCGAGCGGACCTCGCGGGTGTGGCTGACCGGCCTGGTCAGCCACGCCGAGGCAGCCTCCCGCCCGGCGGGTGTCACATCGACCAGGGTCCGGACCGGGCCCTGGCTCGATGCCTGCTCGCCCGCCGCCGCTACCAGAGCGAGTAGCTCAAGGCGTTGCAGGGCCCGGTAGACGACGGGCTTGGGAACCCGCCATATCTGGCCCAGGCTGCCGTCGTGGCCAAGGAGCCTGGCCACGGCGAACCCGTGCATGGGCTGCTCGCACACCACGCACAGCACCAGCCACTCGGCCAGCGACAGCGGCCATTCCTCGGAGGCGGGCATAGGCCAAGGCTACGGGTGGCCCATGCGATCGGCCAGCCACCGCGGCCATCGGCTGGCGGCGGATACGGGCGCCGGCGGCCGCGCGGCCAGCAGCCGACTGTCGGCAGGCGGGCACGGCAGACACGGCGGGCACGGCGGGCACGGCGGGCACGGCGGGCACCAGTCCTGTTCTGGCGG
>Ga0209871_1000104_pt1 | contig 26521 bp, 27 predicted proteins | sample OrgsoiDNA2013045_FD_185795 | JGI IMG/M metagenome (GOLD analysis project Ga0209871, IMG submission 185795) | Permafrost soil microbial communities from the Arctic, to analyse light accelerated degradation of dissolved organic matter (DOM) -... | ecosystem: Environmental > Terrestrial > Soil >... | reverse complement strand
TCCTGTTCATCGCTTCCGAAGTGATGTTCTTCGTCGCCTGGTTCTGGGCCTTCTTCAACTCGTCGCTGTTTCCCGCCGATCCCGTCCACGCCGTCCGCGAGGCGCTGTTCGGCGGCGTGTGGCCGCCCAAGGGCATCGAGACCTTCGATCCCTGGCATCTGCCGCTGTTGAATACGCTGCTGCTGTTGACCTCGGGCACCACGGTGACCTGGGCGCATCACGCGCTGCTGGAGAACGACCGCCAGGGCCTGAAATACGGGTTGATCCTGACCATCCTGTTGGGGGCGACCTTCACCTGCGTGCAGGCCTATGAATACGGCCACGCCGCGTTTTCCTTCGCCGGCAATATCTACGGCGCGACCTTCTTCATGGCGACCGGCTTCCACGGTTTCCATGTGCTGGTCGGCACCATCTTCCTGATCGTGTGCCTGGCGCGCGCCGTGGCCGGGCATTTTACGCCGACCCAGCATCTCGGCTTCGAATTCGCCGCCTGGTACTGGCATTTCGTCGACGTGGTCTGGCTGTTCCTGTTCATCTGCATCTATGTCTGGGGCCACGGCGCTGAAACCATGGCGCACGGCGCACATTGATCTGCCATAGCGTTTCCGAGCGAAGCGGATACCGGTTCGCGTGAAGGAAACGCGTCAATACAAGTGAGCCACTGTGCTACAACGGGGCGGCCGCAGGGCCGCCCTTTTCTTTTTCCCTCTCGCCTCGTGGGAAGGGAAGGACACGATATGCCGGACCAGACCTTACCGACGGTGGCCGAGAGTGCGATGCGCGGCCTTGCCTGCAAATGCCCGCGCTGCGGCAGGGGCAAGCTCTATCGGGGATTCCTCAACCTGCGGCCGAACTGCGAATCTTGCGGGCTCGACTATACCTTCATCGACACCGGCGACGGCCCGGCGATCTTCATCATCATGATCGCCGGCGCCATCGTGGTCGGCTGCGCGCTGATCGTTGAAGTAAAGTACCAGCCGCCGTACTGGCTGCATGCCGTGCTCTGGCTGCCGCTGATTCTCGCGACCACGCTGTTGCCGCTGCGGTCGATGAAGGCGCTGCTGATCGCGCTGCAGTACCATCACAAGGCGGCGGAAGGCCGGCTGATCGATCGCGAGCCGAAATGATCGGGGTACAGGCGCGAAAGCGCGGCGTCACCGGTTTTGGTGTTTTCACGCTATTGACGGTGGCGCTGTTCGCGGGTCTCGGGCTGTGGCAGCTGCAGCGCCGGGTCGAGAAGCACGCTCTTATCGCGGCCCTGACCGAGCGCCTCGCGGCGGCACCGGGATCGCTGCCGTCGCCCGCGCAGTGGAGCGCGCTGACGCCCGCGACCGACGAATTCCGCCGCGTCCGTTTTGCCGCGACCTATCAGCCGCTGCCGGATGCGATGGTCTACAGTTCCGGTTCCGCGGTGCGCGAGGATGTTTCCGGTCCCGGCACCTGGGCGTTCCTGCCGGCAGCGCTGCCGACCGGCGAGACCGTCGTCATCAATGCGGGCTTCGTGCAGAACACGATGCAGGATCGCGACCAGCAGGATCGCGCGGTGGCGCGGCTGATCACCAACCAGCCGGTGATGCTGACCGGCTATCTCCGCTTCCCCGAGGTCGCCGGCGCGCTGACGCCGTCCGAAAATCCTGCAAAGCGGCTGTGGTTTACGCGTGATCATCCGGCGATGGCGCGGGCGCTCGGCTGGGGCGGGGATGGCCAAAAGGTCGCACCGTTCTACATCGATCTGGAACAGCCGGTGCCCGCAAGCGGCATCCCAAAACCCGGCCCGCTCGAGGTCCATCTCAAGGACGATCACGTGCAATACGCCATCACCTGGTTCGGCCTGGCGGGCGCGGTGGTGATCGCTTTCGGAATGTGGTGGCGAGGGCAGAGGCGCCTCGCCTCGTCCTGAACGCCATGGGGGGCAGAATCCCGATTTCCCCTTCTGTCGAAAACACTTTATGGTGGCGCGGGCTTTGCCATCGGCAAAGTTATATAACCCATTAATATCAAAGGTTTGGCGGGCGCCTAAGCCTTTGGAGGGCGGTTTGACGCGGTATATTTCAACGCGGGGGGAGGCCCCGGCCCTAGGATTCTGCGACGTGATGCTGACCGGGCTCGCCCGCGACGGCGGCCTCTACGTGCCAGAAACCTGGCCGCAGCTCTCGCTTGATACCATTGCGGGCTTTTTCGGCCGGCCGTATTGGGAAGTCGCGGTCGACGTGATCCGCCCATTTGTCGGCGGCGAGATTCCCGATGCCGAACTCGGCCGCATGGCCAACGAGGCCTATGCCACGTTCCGCCATCCGGCGGTGGTGCCGCTCAGCCAGGTGAGCCCCAATCAATTCGTGCTGGAGCTGTTTCACGGCCCGACGCTGGCGTTCAAGGACGTGGCGATGCAGCTGATCTCGCGGCTGATGGATCACGTGCTGGCGCAACGCGCGCAGCGCACCACCATCGTGGTCGCGACATCAGGCGATACCGGTGGCGCCGCGGTCGATGCGTTTGCGGGAATCGAAAATGTCGATCTGGTCGTGCTGTTTCCGCACGGCCGAATCTCCGACGTGCAGCGGCGGATGATGACCACGACCGGCGCTGCCAACGTCCATGCGCTGGCGGTCGAAGGCACGTTTGACGATTGCCAGGCGATCGTGAAGGGGCTGTTCAATCACCACGGCTTTCGCGATCAGGTTTCGCTATCGGGTGTCAATTCCATCAACTGGGCGCGGATCGTCGCCCAGGTGGTGTATTATTTCACGTCCGCGGTCGCGCTCGGCTCGCCGGCGCGAACGGTGGATTTCACCGTGCCGACCGGGAATTTCGGCGACATCTTTGCGGGCTATGTGGCCAAGCGCATGGGGCTGCCGATCCGGTGGTTGCGAATCGCCGCCAATGTCAACGATATCCTGCCGCGCACGCTCAAGACCGGCATCTATGAAGTGCGCGAGGTTCACGCGTCGGCGTCGCCGTCGATGGACATTCAGGTCTCCTCGAATTTCGAGCGGCTGCTGTTCGAGGCGAGCCGCCGCGACGCGGCCAGCGTGCGCCGGCTGATGGCGTCGCTGAAACAGTCCGGGCGCTTCGTGCTGCCCGACGCGACCCTGGCGGCGATCCGCGAGGAATTCGACGCCGGGCGTGCCGACGAGACCGAGACCGCAGCCGCGATCCGCGCCGCCTGGCGCGAGGCCGGCGATCTCGTCGATCCGCATACCGCGGTGGCGCTGGCGGTAGCCGATCGCGACACTCCGGATTCGAGGATTCCCAACATCGTGCTGTCGACCGCGCATGCGGCGAAATTTCCCGATGCGGTGGAGGCCGCCTGCGGCGTGCGTCCGCAGCTGCCGCCCTGGCTCGAGGGTCTGATGACCAGGCCCGAGCACATCAGGGTCATGAACAACGATCAGGTTGAAGTCGAGCGGTTCGTGCTGTCGGTCAGCCGCGCCGCGAAGCAAGGAGTTGCCGGATGAGCGTCGATGTCACCAAGCTTCCCTCCGGTCTTACAATCATCACCGATACCATGCCGCATCTCGAGACCGCGGCGCTCGGGGTGTGGGCCGGCGTCGGCGGCCGCGACGAAAAGCCGAACGAGCACGGCATCTCGCATCTGCTCGAACACATGGCGTTCAAGGGCACCGCGCGACGCTCGTCGCGCGAGATCGTCGAGGAAATCGAGGCGGTCGGCGGCGATCTCAACGCCGGCACCTCGACCGAAACCACCGCCTATTATGCGCGGGTAATGAAGGCCGACGTGCCGCTGGCGCTCGACGTGCTGTCCGACATTCTCGCCAATCCATCGTTCGTGCCCGACGAGCTGGAGCGCGAAAAGAGCGTCATCGTGCAGGAGATCGGTGCCGCGCAGGATACGCCCGACGACGTGGTGTTCGAACATCTCAACGAATTGTGTTACCCCGATCAGCCGATGGGCCGCTCATTGCTCGGCACGGCAAAGACCTTGAAGGGTTTTAGCCGCGATACGCTGCGCGGCTACCTTTCGACGCATTACCGCGGCCCTGATATGGTGGTGGCGGCGGCTGGCGCTGTCGATCACAAGCGGGTGGTTGAGGAAGTGACGCAGCGGTTCTCAAGCTTCGACGGCGAGGCTGCGCCAAAGCCGCAAGCCGCGACGTTCGGCAAGGGCGGTTCCCGTGTGGTGCACCGCGAACTCGAACAGGCGCATCTGACGCTGGCGCTCGAGGGCGTGCCGCAGACCGACCTGTCGTTGTTCTCCTTGCAGGTTTTCACCAATACGTTGGGCGGCGGGATGTCGTCGCGGCTGTTCCAGGAGGTGCGCGAGAAGCGCGGGTTGTGCTACTCGATCTACACGTTTCATGCGCCGTATTCCGACACCGGGTTTTTCGGGCTCTATACCGGCACCGATCCGGGCGACGCGCCTGAGATGATGGAGGTGATCGTCGATGTCATGAACGATGCCGTCGAGACCTTGACGGAAGCCGAGGTCGCGCGCGCCAAGGCGCAGATGAAGGCGGGGCTATTGATGGCGCTGGAGAGCTGCAGTTCGCGCGCCGAACAGCTGGCGCGGCATATTCTGGCCTATGGGCGCCCGCTGACGGTGGAGGAACTGGTGACCAGGATCGACGCCGTCAGCGTGGAATCAACGCGCAACGCGGCCCGCGCCCTGTTGTCGCGCAGTCGTCCGGCGGTGGTCGCGCTTGGTAGCGGCAGGGGTCTGGACACGGCGGTGGCTTTTGCAGAAGGATTGACCCGATCGAAGGCCAAGACGCTGCTTCATTAGTTGGAGCATGATCCGGAAAAGCATGCCCCGGGCTTGACCCGAGGGTGGTCACCGGTTTTCCGAAGAGATCATGCTCAGACAATAGGGTGCTTTGGGACGCCCAGAGTTGGGCAGGGGAGTTCAGACATGGCCCTGTTTCGTTTGCCATCCAGCGGACCGGCGTCGCTTGCGCCGCGCGGCAACGGCCTGCTGCTGCGCGCGCCGCAGATGTCCGATTTTCTGCAATGGGCGCATTTGCGCGAATATAGCCGGGAGTACCTCACGCCGTGGGAGCCGATCTGGCCGTCCGACGACCTGACGCGCTCGGGCTTCCGGCGACGGTTGCGCCGCTATGCCGAAGACATCGCCGCCGACAGATCCTATCCGTTCATCGTATTTCGCGAATCGGATGGGGCGATGATCGGCGGTGTCACGCTGGCCAACGTCCGCCGCGGCATCGTGCAGGCCGGCACCATCGGATACTGGGTCGGGCAACCGCATGCGCATCGCGGCTACATGACGTCGGCGCTGCGCGTGCTATTGCCGTCGCTGTTCGGGGAACTCAATCTTCATCGCGTCGAGGCCGCCTGCATTCCCTCCAATGCGCCCTCGATCCGGGTGCTGGAGAAATGCGGCTTTAACCGCGAAGGCCTGGCGCGACGCTATCTCTGTATCAATGGCGTCTGGCAGGACCACCTTTTGTTCGGCCTGCTGCATGAGGATTTTCGCGGCTAACCTTGTTGTTGGATTGTGGCACGGGCTTTTTTTGGCGCCTTGGGTTCGCCGGCATTGCGCTGTTATAACGCGCGAAAGCGCGCACCTTTCACACGCAAACTGCGTCGATACGTCCCAGAGGATATCCGGATGATGCGTAACAGGCTGATGATGCGGACGATGGCTGCCGGTCGGGCGGGCCGTCTGCGCGTCGCGCTGGCGCTCGCCGTTGCGGGCGCCTTGTCCGGGTGCGGCGGCGGCAGCATGTTCGGCGCCTCGTCCGATTCCAGCCCATCGATCAGCGACAGGTTCGGCCAGCTGTTCGGCTCGAAATCGCAAGCCGTCGGCGAGGCGCCGCCAGCGGCGGTGGACAATGAATTGACCTGCCCCTCGGTGAGCATTCGCGCCGGCGCGTCCACCTATGCGGTCGCGGCGCCCGGCAAGCAGGCCGTCGGCAACGATCTGCGTTATCAGGCGACAATCACCCGCACCGCGCGTGATTGTAATCTGAACGGCGGCCAGATCACCGCGCGAATCGGCATTCAGGGCCGCGTCATTGCCGGTCCTGCGGGAAATCCGCCGACGATCGAGGTTCCGATACGTGTCGCGGTGGTGCAGTCCGGCGTGCAGGAGAAGACGATCGCCACCAAGGTCTACCGGACCACCGTGTCGATGGAGGAGGGCAGCAGTGTGCCGTTCAGTCTGGTGGCCGAGGATCTGGTGTATCCGGTGCCGCCGGGAGCGACCGGCGATTCCTACGTCTTCTATATCGGCTTCGATCCGCAGGCGCTGAAGCCGGAGCCGAAGGCCGCGACGCGCAGGAAGAAGTAATCTTGTTGTCATCGCCCGGCTTGACCGGGCGATCCAGTACGCTGGGCTTCTCGGCTATATTCAGCAAGGCTCTGCAATACTGGATCACCCGCTGGAGCCTGTCATCGGGCGGCGCGCAGCGCCGACCCGGTGGCGGGTGATGACATCAACAAGCGCGAGCGATGACGCAACGAAAAAGCCGGCGCTGATTGCACCGGCTTTTGTTGCTACGAATTGAAACTGTCAGTTCAGCTTTTCGCGAACTTCGACAATGCCCTTGGCCAGGAGATCGTCGGCGACCTCGCCTTTCACCGATTTCGACAGGATGGTAGAAGCCGCGGCTACCGCGGCGTTGGCCGCGGCCGCACGCACATCGGCCAGCGCCTGGGCTTCGGCGAGCGCGATCTTGCTTTCGGCGGTCTTGGTGCGCCGGGCGACAAAATCTTCCATCTTGGTCTTGGCTTCGGCCGCGATGCGCTCGGCTTCGGCTTTTGCGGACGTGATGATGTCCTGCGCCTCGCGTTCCGCGCTGGCGTGGCGGGACTTGTATTCGGCCAGCACCTTGGCCGCCTCGTCCTTGAGGCGGCGGGCGTCGTCGAGCTCGGCCTTGATGCGGTCGCTGCGATGATCCAGCGTCTTGAGCACGGTGCGGTGGATGCCGAAGTAGGCGAACACCCCCATCAGGATGACGAAGGCGACGGCGACCCAGAATTCCGGTTCGGCGAACATCGGGATTATCCCTTCAAGGAGGCGTCGACCGCCTTGTTGACGGACCTGCGGTCGGGAGCGAGGCCAGTGAGCCGCTGCACGATCGCGATGGCCGCGTCCGAGGCAATGCTGCGGACGTTGCTCATCGCCGCCTCGCGGGTGGCGGCGATGGTTTTTTCGGCTTCGGCGAGCTTGACCGACAGCCGCCCTTCCAGCGTCTTGCGCTCGGCCTCGGAGGCCGCGTTGAGTTTTTCGCGGGTCTCGGTGCCGATCGCCTGGGCGCGCGAGCGCGCGGCGGCGAGTTCGCTCTCATAGGCTTTCAGCGCAGTGTCGGACTCGTCCCTCAGGGTTTGCGCCCCGGCCAGGTCGCCCTCGATCTTTTTCTGGCGTTCGTCGAGCAGGTTGCCGACGCGCGGCAGCGCAATTTTCGAAACGATCAGATAAAGCGCGACGAACGCGATCACCAGCGACACCAGTTGCGACGCAAAGGTGTCCTTCTGGAACGGCGGGAAGGGGGCCTTGTGGCCGCCTTCCGCCTCGGTGTGGGCGGTCGCGCCCTTGGCGTCGCCATGACTCTCAGCCACGGGCTTCTCCTGTTCGGTCAATGCAAATTCGAACCGAAACTCTCATTGGCCAGATCGGTGATGGATCAGAGCGCGAACAACAGCAGCAGCGCGATCAGCAGCGAGAAGATGCCGAGCGCTTCGGTCACCGCGAAGCCGAAAATCAGGTTGCCGAACTGGCCCTGGGCAGCGGACGGATTGCGCACCGCGGCGGCGAGATAGTTGCCGAAGATGATGCCCACGCCTGCGCCGGCGCCACCCATGCCAATGCAGGCAATACCAGCGCCAATGTACTTCGCGGCAATCGGATCCATGAAACGAACTCCTTCTTGAGGTTTGGTAGAGAGGCCCTAATCAGTGGCCCGGATGGATAGCATCGTTGATGTAGATGCAGGTGAGGATGGTGAACACGTAGGCCTGCAGGAACGCGACCAGCAATTCAAGCGCGGTCAGCGCGACGGTCAGCCCAAGCGGCAGGATAGCGCCGACCCAGCCGACGAAGCCAAATGCTCCAAGCATGGTGACGAAGCTTGCGAACACCTTCAGCGTGATGTGGCCGGCCAGCATGTTGGCGAACAGACGCACGCTGTGCGAGACCGGGCGCGACAGGAACGAGATGATCTCGATCACCACCACCAGCGGCAGAATGTAGATCGGAACGCCCGAGGGCACGAACAGCTTGAAGAATTTCAGGCCGTTCTTGTAGAAGCCGTAAACCAGCACGGTGAGGAACACCAACAGCGCCAGCGACACCGTGACGATGATGTGGCTCGAAACCGTGAACGTGTAGGGAATGATCCCGATCATGTTCGAGACCATGATGAACATGAACAGCGAGAACACCAGCGGGAAGAACTTCATGCCTTCCGAGCCGGCGTTGCTTCTGATGGTGTTGGCCACGAATTCGTAGCTCAGTTCGGCCATCGACTGGAACCGTCCGGGCACCAGCTGCCGTCCGGCGACCCCGCCGATCATCAGCAGCGAAATCAGCGCGACCGAGACGAACATGTAGGCCGACGAATTGGTGAAGGCGATCTCCTGATTGCCGATGTGGCCAATCGTGAAGATCTTGTCGATGTTGAACTGGTGGATCGGATCGATCATCCGCGCGGCATCTCTAAAGTACCGCCGGCCACGCCGGCGCTCTGCATTTCAATTCGTGCGGCTTGCCGTCTCTCAACGGCCGGTTCTTTCCGGAGACACGCCCGCCGATCTTATCACGTTGACCACGCCGGCTACGAAGCCGAGCAGGAAGAACACGATAAGCCCCCAAGGCGAAGTCGACAGCAAACGGTCGAACCCCCAGCCAATCACCGCTCCGACCACTACGCCGGCGATCAACTCGGACGAAAGCCGGAAACCGCGCGCCATTGCCGAGGCTCTGGCAGCGCCATCTCCGCTTCCAGCTCCGGGTTGGTCAGTCCCGATCTTTCGGCTGCCCCGAATTTCGGACAACCGATGATCCAGACTTCCGAGCCTTGCGGAAAGCGCGGCTTCGTCGGACGACGACTGGTCGCGACTGCCATTTCCGCTGTCGTCCGTGCCTTCAGCCATGCTGTGGAGACCCGAAACAATGCTGCGGTTGATGGAAATTACGCCCCGTCACCCTCAAAAGCCGCGCGGACCATACTGACCGCATCTAACCAAGTCAAGATTGCGTCATCACTGAGTATCCAGCTGATATAATTGATTTATTCCACTTTTCGCCCGCCCGGCCTCAAGCAGTCGCCGCGGTGCAATAGCGCCATGGGCGATCGGCAAACGCCGGTCGCGAATTTTCAAACCGGCTTGACTAATTCATAACTACTAAATTATGGGTTTTTATGCCCATTGCGCCGACCGAGCTTCTTACAGCCCTTGCCGATCCAACGCGTCGCGCGATCTTCGAACGGCTGGCGGGACTGTCATGAAAACGGCTCTGGTCTCCCGCTATCATCCGCTGCTGGTGACGCTGCATTGGCTGCTTGCCGTGCTCATCATCGCCATGCTGTGCTTCGGGTTTCTCGTGCTTGCGCCGATGCCGAGCGCCGATCCGCAGTGGATCGGCATTCTGCTCGTCCATATGTCCATCGGAATGGCGATCCTCGCGCTGATGGTCGCGCGTTTCATCGTGCGAATCCGGACATCGCGGCCGGCGGATGCGACGACAGGTCATCCGCGCCTCGACCGGCTGGCGCCGATCATTCACTACGGCTTCTACGTGCTGGTTCTCTTGATGGTTGGCAGCGGATATGCGACGGCGATCCTGGCCGGATTGAACAAAAGCGTGTTCCAGGGTTCCGGCGATCCGATGCCGCCGGACTTTTCGATTTATCCGACCTTGGTGGCGCACGGTACGCTGGCTGCACTTCTTGCCGGCTTCATTGTCTTGCACGTGCTTGCCGCGCTTTTTCACCAGTTCGTCCTCAAGGACGGACTGTTGCGGCGGATGTTGTTTGGCCGGCGCGGGCCAACGTCTCCGGCGCCGGCGAAATAATCGGCCAAAAAAAGCAAAGCGCCGTCCGATGATCGATCTTGCATCGGATTGTCGGGTCTGTTGGGATGAGGCCGAAAACGTGCTCGACGGCGCGGTATTCTGGGGCCGGGATCGGATCAAACTCTTGGCTGACGCGTTGAAGTCCGGCCGTGCGCCCTGTCGTTCGCAAGCGTGAGGTCAAGCGCAGGATCAGCAAAACTTGATCGGTTTGAGGCGGAGCAACCCCATGATGACAATGATCTCGCCCTCGAAGTTCTCCATCCCGATCGCCGCCGCGGCGGTGACTTTTTGTCTCGTCTTGGGTCTTGGTCTTTGCCTTGGCGGAGTAGGCGCGGTCGCCGCGCAATCGATGCCGGATACCGAGAACGGCCGGTATGCGCTGTCGCCGGTCGCCGATGGCGTGCTCAGGCTCGATACCAGGACCGGCGCGGTTTCGACCTGCAACGACAACGGGACGGGATGGGCCTGCTATGCCGTGCCCGACGAACGCGCAGCGCTTGACGCGGAAATCGGCCGGCTGCAGGCCGACAATGAAAAGCTCAAGGCGCAGCTGGCGGAACGCGAACCGACCATCACCGGCAAGATCGACGAACCGATGCCCAAGGAACCGATGTCCAAGACCGACTCGCTGAAGAAAGTCGAGCCGAAGGTAGGCGACAGCGCCCGCAAAATCGAAATTCCGCTGCCGAACGACCGCGACATGGATCGCATGATGGCTTTCCTCGAGCAGGCCTGGCGGCGGCTGGTCGAGATGGCCAACCGGATGCAGAAGGATGTCACCGGGAAGATTTGAAGCCGGCATCTTTTCGCGAGTCGTCCCGGCGAAGGCCGGGACCCATAGGCCGAGTCTTCGCGTTTAGGTATTGTGGCAGAGACCCTCTGATCCAACGATCGCCAGGGGTTGGGTTCCGGCGTTCGCCGGGACGACCCGTTGGAGATGTTTATGACCTCATTGAAATCGTTTTCGCGCTCTCCGTCTTCGATCGTCAGCATCAACACCATCGTGTCATCGATCCTGACCATCCAGACCCCCGGGCGCGGCTTCATCGATGTCACCGCCGAGATCGCCAAATTCGTCAAGGACGCCGGCGCGCGCGAGGGCGCGGTGACGCTGTTCATCCGCCACACCTCGGCGTCGCTGACGATCCAGGAAAATGCCGATCCGTCGGTGCTCGACGATTTGGTGACGGCACTCGACCGGTTGGCGCCCAAGGACGCTGGATGGACCCACGACACCGAAGGCCCCGACGACATGCCGGCGCATATCAAGACCATGCTGACGGCGAGTTCGCTGCACATCCCGGTTCTCGGAGGCGAACTCGCGCTGGGAACATGGCAGGCGATCTACCTGATCGAGCATCGCACGCGTGCGCACCGGCGCGAGATCGTGCTGCAGTTTGCGGGCGCGACCTAGCCGTTTTCGAGCGCAAGCCCCCATCGTCACGTGGAGCGCGTATTCGGTGCAGATTTTCAGAGGCCGGTAAATAATATTTGCTGGTTCCGCCCTGTGAATAGCGGGCATAGCCTGACATACGCGCTGGACCGGGTGTATCATATAGCTCATTCAACCGGAGGATGTTACCACATGGCGCACTCCTTTATCTACTGCGACCTAAATCGTCCCGACGCCGTTATCGATGAGATTGTGGCCCGCTGTAGCGGCGACATGGTCAGCGCGGTGAAAGCTCTGCTGCTCGTCAACGAGGAACTTGAGTCCGAACTTCAACAGCTTTACGCGGCGGCAGCTTGCCGCCCGATCAAACGTCAGGCGAAAACTTCGCTTCATTGACGTTTGTCCGCTGCAGAAGGCCCCTTCGGGCGTCTGGCTTGCTTCAGCCCGATCGGTTCGGTGACGTGGACTCGATTCAACCGCCGAATGCCTCATCGCGCAAATGCGCATCCGCGATCCGCGCGTCGGGATTGTTCGTGATGGTCATGAACCAAATGACGCTGAAGAACAGCGACCATGCCGTGTCCCAATAGAACCAGTTCATATGGTTTCCCCGCGGAAGGACCGTCGAGAGCAGCAAGGTTATCAGCATTCGGCGAAAGCGTCCCGAGGATTCGGTGCATTTGCGCTGCGGTATTGCGACGCGCAGCAGCGGCAACCTTTTCACCTTGACCGCCCGGCGGCGGCCTTGATGGCGTCGTCATCCAATCCCTTGGTGTCGTCGACGCATTTTCGCAGTTCCGCCGCCGCGCTTGGGGCGCGTCAACCGTTAATCCAGGGCGTCACTGGTGCCCACCTGCCGCCCCCATTGGGTGGCCGCGGTTCAATTTCACGTTCTTTTGAACCGGCCGCTGTGGTGTCCTCGCCGATCGTCGCGCCGGTCATGGCGCATGTTTTGTCGATCGGAAATGCCTCATCCGTGCGAATAGCCTGACAGAGCTTTCTCCGCTCGACGGCGTAGCACGGCTTCGTTTCGTCGAACGAAAATCGAGAGCGGATATCCTGCCGCAATAAACAGGCCCAATGAGATCATGCTCAGCACGCCGGAAATCTTGTGGATTTCGGCGCCCACTGCATAAGCACCGAAGCCGAAGAGACAGGCCCAGCAGATCCCACCGGTGATATTGAAGAAGAAGAAGCGACCTGCCGGCATGCCATTGGCGCCCGCAAGCAAAGCCGCAAACATTCGCAGCACTGCAATGAAACGCCCGAAGAACACGACGGCGTTCCCATACTGAAAAAAAAGATATCGACCGATCAGCAATCGATCCTCATCGAGGCGGATGTACCGACCGTATCGGCGAAGAAAGGGCAAACCAAACCGGCGTCCGACCAGGTATCCCATACCGTCCCCGACAATCGCACCTGCTGCGGCGGCCAGCACGACGAGGACGATGTTGATCTGACCAGTGGTCGCGGCAAGGAGTGCACTGGCAACAAGGATCGTCTCTCCGGGGAGAGGCACGCCGGCGCTTTCGAGTGCAACAATCCCAAAGATGATCCACGGGCCGAAGGTTGGGATCAAGCCAATCAAAGCATCGGACAAAGAGGTATACTCCATCTACCAAAGGGAAGGCTGCGCCGACCGTAGCATAGCCGTCATCATATCGCGGTCCATGGTAGCCGCCGTGGCAGCCATAGCCGGGGACGTTCCAGCAACGACCCCAACGGCAGCAAACAATGCGGGCCTGCACAATGTTTTGAAGCGACGCCGGTGTTGATGGCTAAGCCAGCCGGCGGCTCCAGTGCTCGCCGCCGCGCCGCCGAGTTGCCACCAGTCCAACAGGGGAATGCGCAAGTTTCGCCGCATTCTCCCCTGGATCTCAACTCCCGGTAGAACCGTACAAGTTCCAAGCTGAATGCCGGATGAGTATCCAGTTAATTCGCCGTAATGATGTTGGAGCAAGGTCGCCGTCGTCTCCGGATTTCCGACGGTTACGCGCCGAGCGGCATGGGATGCCGCAAAATTGATGTGATTGAAATTCATCGCGATGGCTCGCGAGCGAGGCGAGGTTCGTCAAGCAAATACAAAACCGGCCGCGGAGCGATCCGCGGCCGGTTCGTTGAGCGAGTTTTGTCCGAGCGGTTTGGCCGCTCGCATCAGTTGGTCTTGATATCGACGTCCTTGGTTTCCGGCAGGAAGAAGAAGCCGACCACCGCGGTGATCGATGCGAAGATGATCGGATACCACAGGCCGGCATAGATATCGCCGGTCGAGGCCACGATCGCGAATGCGGTCGCGGGCAACAGTCCGCCGAACCAGCCGTTGCCGATGTGGTAGGGCAACGACATCGAGGTGTAGCGGATCTTGGTCGGGAACAGTTCGACCAGCAACGCCGCGATCGGCCCGTACACCATGGTGACGAAGATCACCAGGATGAACAGCAGCCCGATGATCGCCGCGACCTGCGGACGGAAGATATCAAACGGGCTCGACATCTTCACGATACCCGCATCACCGACCTTCGGATAACCGGCCGCTTGCACAGCCGCCAGCACCTGTGGATTCGAGGTCTTCGCGTCGGCGTAGGGTATCTCCTTGCCATTGACAGTGATCTTCACGCCGGAGCCCGCGGCGCCATACACGGTTGAATACTTGACGGATGACTTGGCCAGGAAGTCGCGGGCGGTATCGCACGCTGCGGAGAATACGCGGGTGCCGACCGGGTTGAACAGATCGCCGCAGCCCGCGGGATCGGCCATCACCTCGACCTTGGTGGCTTCGATGGCCTTTTCCAGCGTCGGGTTGGCGTTGGCGGAGATCATCCGGAAGATCGGGAAGAAGGTCAGCGCCGCGATCAGGCAGCCGGCCAGAATGATCGGCTTGCGGCCGATCTTGTCCGACAAGGCCCCGAACACGATGAAGAAGCCGGTGCCGAACAACAGCGACCATGCGATCAGGAGGTTGGCGGTGTAGCCGTCGACCTTGAGGATCGATTGCAGGAAGAACAGCGCGTAGAACTGGCCGGTATACCAGACCACGCCCTGTCCCATGGTGGCGCCGACCAGCGCCAGGATGACCCACTTGGCATTGCTCCAGTTGGCGAAGGCTTCGGTCAGCGGGGCCTTTGAGCCCTTGCCCTCGTCCTTCATCTTCTGGAACACCGGCGATTCGTTGAGGCGCAACCGGATCCAGACCGAGATTCCCAGCAGGACGACCGATACCAGGAACGGAACGCGCCAGCCGCCCCAATACTCGCCGGGAATTCCAGCGAAAGCGGCTTCACCGGTCCATGTGCGGGTGAACAGGATCACCAGCAGCGACAGGAACAAGCCGAGTGTGGCCGTGGTCTGAATGAACGAGGTGTAATAGCCGCGCTTGCCCTGTGGCGCGTGCTCGGCGACGTAAGTGGCCGCACCGCCATACTCGCCGCCGAGCGCAAGGCCCTGCAGCAGACGCAGCGAGATCAGGATCACAGGCGCGGCAAATCCGATTTGCGCGGCGCCGGGCAGAAGGCCGACCAGAAACGTCGACAGGCCCATGATCATGATGGTGACGAGGAAGGTGTATTTGCGTCCGACGATGTCGCCGACGCGCCCGAACACGATGGCGCCGAACGGGCGCACCAGGAAGCCGGCGGCGAAGGCGAGCAGCGCGAAGATATCGCGCGTCGCCGGCGGATAGGCCGAGAAGAATTGCGCGCCGATGATGCTGGCGAGCGAGCCGTAAAGATAGAAATCATACCACTCGAAAACGGTACCGAGCGATGACGCGAGAATGACGAAACGTTCGTCCTTCGTCATGCCTCCGGTTCTGACTTCCGTTGCAGCCAATGTGGACATTTTGGATCGCTCCCCGAAATCGTTGATGCAAAGCTCGCCCGATGCGCCGAACTGGGCCGGATTAAAGCTACAGGCTTCGGTTCACGGTAACATCGCCGTGAAACCTCCCCCAATAAGACTTTTGGCCCTTTGCACGGCCATGCCGAGAAGTCCGCGCTTCGATCACCCCGAAAATGCTTCGGGAACTGGCGTATTGCGGCGCACAAACCGGGCGATTAACCGCTTTGCGGCATAGCAATACAGGGCGCTTGCATGCAAGCGTCGCTCAGAGGACAATTGCGACAAAGAACTCGCCTGGCGCGCCCTCTACGACACGCGATCACGGCTTTGCCGCAACCCTTTCGCAGGAGATAAATGACTTCCGCCGCCAGCACGCATCTCGTCATTGCCGATGACCATCCGCTGTTCCGCGATGCCTTGCGACAGGCGGTCGCGAGTGTCGTGACCTCGGCCAGGATTGACGAAGCCGGCTCGTTCGATGAGTTGACCGCGCTGCTTGAGCAGGATTCCGATGTCGACCTGATCCTGCTCGATCTGACGATGCCCGGCATCAGCGGTTTCTCCGGCCTGATTTACCTGCGCGCGCAATATCCGGCGATCCCCGTGGTCATCGTATCGGCCAGCGACGACGGCGGCACCATCCGCCGCTCGATGGATTTCGGCGCCTCGGGGTTCATTCCCAAGCGGTTCGGGGTCGAGACGCTGCGCGACGCGATCGTGAAAATCATGGATGGCGACGTCTGGGTTCCACCGGATACAGATCTCACCTCCGCGGCCGATCCGGACATGAGCCGCCTGCGCGACCGCCTGGTGACGCTGACCCCGCAGCAGGTGAGGGTGCTGATGATGCTGTCGGAAGGCCTGCTCAACAAGCAGATCGCCTACGAGCTCGGGGTGTCGGAAGCGACCATCAAGGCGCACGTCTCGGCGATCCTGCAGAAGCTAGGCGTCGAGAGCCGCACCCAGGCGGTAATCGCCGCGGCGAAAATCGCCGGCGGCCAGTGGCGGCCCAGCGCATGACGCGCTGATCTCACTGAGAGCCCGAAAGATATCGGCGAACAGGCTAACGCCGCGCCCAACGATCATCCTGACTTCCGCAGCTATTCCGCGGCCACCATCTGCTGGGTGCGCCATTGGCCGAGCAAGGCCCGCAGCGATGCTGGCTTGACCGGCTTGTTGAGGATGGTGATTTGCTCCTCCCGGGCGGCAGCGCGCACATGCGGACTGCGATCGGCGGTGATCAGGATCGCCGGAATGGCGTCGCCGAACCGGCGGCGAATGTCGCGGATCGCGGCGACGCCGTTGCCGCGATCGAGATGATAGTCGACCAGAAGACCGGTGACCCGCCCGCCGGCGGCCTCGATCGCCTCGATGGCGGCATCCGGATCGGCGACCGCGATGACCTCGGCATCCCAGGCCGTCAGCAGCGTTTTCATGCCGTCCAGGATGGCCGGATCGTTTTCGATGCACACGATCAGGGAGCCGCTCATCGGCGTCCTCGAAAGCGGGGTGGCGCTGGTGAGGGCTGTGGTGTGATTGATGGCGCTGGCGGTGGGCACCGTTACCGAAAAGACCGAACCGCCGCTGGCATTGGAATCGATCGCGATGCCGTGGTTGAGGACGCGGGCGAGACGCTCGACGATCGACAGCCCAAGCCCGAGGCCACGGGCAATCCGGGCGCCCTGTTCCAGCCGGTGAAACTCCTTGAAGATCTCGCTGCGCTTCTGCACGGGAATGCCGACGCCGGTATCGTAAACGCCGATTTGCAAGCTTTCGCCGCGGCGCCGGCAACCCACCAGCACGCGCCCGCGCGGGGTATATTTGATGGCGTTGGAGATCAGGTTCTGCAGCAGCCGCCGCAGCAACGCGCGATCGGATTCCACCGGCAACGAACACGGCACGAATGTCAGCTTCAGCGCCTTGGCGCGCGCCATCGGCGTGAATTCGATTTCCAGCGAACGCATCAGGTCGCCGATCTTGAAACTGGTGATCGAGGTCGTCATGGCGCCGGCGTCGAGCCGCGAAATATCCAGCAGCGCGCCGAGGATCTCCTCGATCGCCTCCAGCGAATCGTCGATGTTTTCGACCAGCCGCGAATCCTCGCCGCCGTTCTGGCGCTCGACGAGGCTCGTCACGTAGAGCCGCGCCGCGTTCAATGGTTGCAGGATGTCGTGGCTTGCCGCCGCCAGGAACCGGGTTTTCGAGATGTTGGCGTCCTCCGCGGTGCTCTTGGCCTGCGCCAGTTCCGAGTTCAGGCGGGTGAGTTCCTCGGTGCGATCGCGCACGCGTTTTTCCAGAGTTGCGTTGGAGCGCTCCAGCGCCTCGGCCGCTTCAAAGGATGGCGTGACGTCGAAAAACGTGATGACCAGTCCGCCGCCGGGCATCCGGTTCGCGCGCACCTCGATCACCATGTGACGATCCGGCAGGCGTTCCAGATACGGCTCGCCCTCGGTGGTATAGGCCGCGAGCCGCTTCTCCAGCAGCGCGTCGCTGTCGCCGCCGTCCGGCGAATTGACCGCTCCCATGAATTCGAGGATTTCGCGCAGCGGAATCCCGATCTGCACGAGGTGCGGCGGCAATCCGAGAATTTCGCCGAACTGCCGGTTCGAACAGATCAGCTGCAAATCGGCGTCGAACACCGCGATGCCCTGCCGCACATGGTTGAGCGCGGTCTGCAATATCTCGCGATTGAAATGCAATGCGGCGTGGGAATCGTCCAGCAGCTTGAGGGCGGCCTTGGCCGAAACCGTACGCTTGCGCAGCAATAGCGACATCACCAGGCGCGAGGACGCCGCCCCAATCGAGGAGGCGATCAGATGCTCGGCATGCTGCAGCAGTTCGAAGTCGGCCGGTGCTGCCGGTTCGAGGCTCGTGTGGTGGGTAATGGCAAACGCTTCGAACGAATGGCGGGCGCGATCGGGACCGAGATACTGCGCCACCGTGCTCTGAATGTCCTGCACCGTCACCGTGGTGCGCCAGCGCCGGAAGGTCGGCGCAATCGGCGCCAGCGCATTGGGGACGAACAGGTCCGCCTGCAACCGTTCGATCGAGGACGGCCGGCGCGCCAGCGACAGCACGACGTAGGTCGCAAGGTTGAGCGAGAGCGACCAGAGCACACCGTGCAGCAGCGGCGGCAAATCGGCGCCGAACAGGGCCTGCGGGCGCAACGCCTCGATGCCGAACGGGCCGTGCTGCAGCAGCAGCATGCCGGCGGTATTGCCGTCGAGAAAGCTCGGCAGAAACAGCGTATAGATCCACACCGCGAACCCGACCAGCATGCCGCCCATGGCGCCGCGCGCGGTCGCGCGCCGCCAGAACAGGGCGCCGAAGAATGCCGGCGCAAGCTGCGCGATGGCCGCAAAGGACAACAGGCCGATCGCCACCAGCTGGGTATTGCCGAGCGCGCGGTAGTAGAAATAGGCCATCACCATGATGGCAAAAATCGCAAACCGGCGGACCCTGAGCACGAAGTCGCCAAAGTCCTTCTGGCCCGCGCGGGTTTGCGCGCCCCGCTTCAGTACCAGCGGCACCACGATGTCGTTGGAAACCATGATCGACAGCGCGACGCATTCCACGATCACCATGGCGGTCGCCGCCGAGAGGCCGCCGACAAAGACCCCGACGCTGAGCCACGGCGAGTCGCCCGCCATCGGCAACGCCAGCACATACATGTCGCTGTCGACAGCGCCGAACGGAAAGGTGACCAGACCCGCAAGCGCGATCGGAATCACGAACAGGTTGATGGCGACCAGATACAGCGGAAACAGCCAGCGCGCCCGGCCGACCTCGGCATCGCTGGAATTCTCCACCACGCTGACGTGAAACTGGCGCGGCAGCAGCATGATCGCGCAGAACGACAGCAGCGTCATGGTGAGGAAATTGCCGATCGAGGGCACATACTCGATGGCGCGTACCGCCTCCGGCGTCTTCATCGCGCGTTCGATCAGCTCAGTGGGGGTGAACATCCAGAACGTGACGAAGGCGCCGGCGGCGATAAAGGCCACCAGCTTGACGATGGATTCGGTGGCGACCGCCAGCATCAGCCCGTGCTGATGTTCGGTGGCGTCGGTCTGGCGGGTCCCGAACAGCACCGCGAATGCCGCCATCGTCAGCGTGACCGTCAGCGCGATATCGCCGATCAGCGGAATCTTGGAAAAAGCCTCGTCTTCGCTCAGGATGGTTTCCAGCGAGGAGGCCACCGCCTTGAGCTGCAACGCGATGTAGGGCACCGATCCGATGATCGCGATCAGCGCGACGGTTGCCGCGACCGCCTGGCTCTTGCCGTAGCGTGCCGCGATAAAATCGGCGATCGAGGTGATGTTCTGCGATTTGGCGAGGTGGATCACGCGGCGCAACAGCGGCGTGCCAAATGCGATCATCAGGATCGGGCCGATATAGATCGCGAGAAAATCCACGCTGGTGCGGGTGGCGAATCCGACCGAGCCGAAAAACGTCCAGGAGGTGCAATAGATCGCCAGCGACAGCGGATAGATCAGCGCGCTGGCGCGCCCGCGCTGCGTCGGCGACAGGCGGTCGCCATAGCTCGCGACGAAAAACAGGAACCCGATGTAGCCGAAGGCGGCTGCGATTACGCCCCAGTCATGCAGCATCGCCGCTTACCTCCCGGGATCACGATCCGATGAGACGGATCACGGGTCAACGCGAACCACCGCCGACCAGGGAGGGGAGTATAGCCGGATCAAGCCGGCAAAGCATCCGATGTTGCCGGCCCGTATCCGGGATTCGCGCAGGAGGAGTTAACAGTATCGGGTTAACGCGATGAGGTTAACGCTATTCGGCCGCCAGGGACTTTTCCGCAAGCGGCAGGCCGAGACGCTCCCAGACCTGCACCAGCGCTTCGGCGAGCTGATCGATCAATCCGTCGTCGTGATACGGCGAAGGCGTGATCCGCAGCCGCTCGGTGCCTTTGGCGACGGTCGGATAGTTGATCGGCTGGATGTAGATGTGGTGCTCTTCCAGCAGGATATCGCAGGCCCGCTTGCAGGCTTCGGGATCGCCGACGAACAGCGGCACGATGTGGGTCTCGTTCGACATCACCGGCAGCCCCGCGGCGTTAAGGATCGCCTTGACCCGGGCGGCGCGGTCCTGGTGGCGTTCGCGCTCCCAGTTCGAGATCTTGAGGTGCCGGATCGCGGCGGTCGCCGCCGAACAGATCGCGGGCGGCAGCGCGGTGGTGAAGATAAAGCCGGGCGCGTAGGAACGCACGGCGTCGATAATATCGGAAGATGCGGCGATATAGCCGCCGAGGCAGCCGAACGCCTTGGCCAGCGTGCCTTCCAGAATATCGATCCGGTGCATGACGCCGTCGCGCTCGGCGATGCCGCCGCCGCGCGGACCATACATGCCGACGGCGTGAACCTCGTCGACATAGGTCATCGCACCGTAGCGCTCGGCGAGATCGCAGATTTTTGCCAGCGGCGCGATGTCGCCATCCATCGAATACAGGCTCTCGCAGGCGATCAGTTTCGGCCGGTCGGGACCGGCGGCAATCAGCAGTTCCTCGAGATGCGCCATGTCGCTGTGGCGGAAGATCTGGCGCTCGCAGCCGGCCTGGCGAATGCCTTCGATCATCGAATTGTGATTGAGCGCGTCCGACAGGATCAGGCAATTCGGGATCAGCTTGGCGATGGTCGCGATGCCGGTCTGGTTCGAGACGTAGCCCGAGGTGAAGAGCAGTGCGGCTTGTTTGCCGTGCAGATCAGCCAGTTCCTGCTCGAGCTGCACCAGGGGATGGTGCGTGCCCGCGATGTTGCGGGTGCCGCCGGCGCCGGTGCCGACCCGCGTCGCGGTCTCGACCATGGCGCCGACCACCTTTGGGTGTTGCCCCATGCCGAGATAGTCGTTCGAGCACCAGATCACGACCGGGCGCGGCCCCTTCGGGGAATGCCACACCGCATGCGGAAACCGGCCCGCGATCCGCTCGAGGTCGGCGAAAACCCGGTAGCGCCGCTCGTCATGCAGGCGGCTGAGGGCGGTACTGAAGAATTTGCTGTAATCCATCGCAAGACCCGAAACGGAGCGTGAGGCCGGGAGCGGCAAAGCCTTTTTAGAGCGTTTCCAGGTTTGATGTCGAGCCGGAATTGGCTTTTTCGGTCGTGCAATGGGTGGCAGAAGGGTTGCTTCCAGCGCGCACCAGAATTTGATCCGGATCAAGACGTTGGATGGGTTTTGCGGTCTCCGCTGTTTTGGGGAAAGTGGGGCCGTTTTGCAGCGAAACCCTCGCGACCGCCCGCACGCTAGCTGGTGGCGAGGCACCATCCGGGTCCGCTGACCCAGCAGCGCTCTTCGGGAATGTTTTCGTCGCGATACAAGCGCGTGACCTGCTGCCAGCCTCCTTTGGCAAAAGCTTCGGCCAGCGCGCGTTCGGATGCCTCGTCGCGGTTTCCGGCGCAGGGAAAGATCGCCACGGCCGAAATCCATCGCGCAAAATAGTCATGACCGCGCCGCTCGATCCGAAACACCGCGCCGGCACGCGCCATTTGCTCCCGCGATTTTGCCCCAAAACCCTGGTCCGACGTCATCGGCAGGATCAAACGCCCGCCATCAGCGAGACGATCGAGCCAGTTTGGGGCCGGCCGCGTGCAGCCGGCATTGACGTAGATGACATCGGCTTGATCGAACGAAACCAAAGTCCCGTCGCCCTCGATGATTTCGACGTTTGGGTAGCCGGTGAAATTGGCTTTGGCGCGCGCGGCGAGTTCGGGTTCGTATTCTATTCCGGTAACCCGGCCTGAGGATCCCGTGAGGTGAGCCAGGATGGCGGTGTAATAGCCGGTGCCGGTTCCGATATGCACGACGTGTTCGCCGGCGGCCGGGGAAGCCTGGTGAACGAGATGCGCATGCAATGACGGTTGCCCGTTGTTGAGGTGCCGTTCCGGCAGAATGCCGACGAGATCGTCGGTGTACAAATAAACCGGATCGGCATCGGGTGTCGTGACGTAATCCCGATCCCGGAACCAGCGCATGATCGGCCACGGACCCGGCCCGAGAAAATCCTCGCGGCGGATGGTGCCGAGCGCGGCCTCGAGACGCGGATCATTGACGACGCCCGCGGCGGCCAGAATCTGTTTGGCGTAGGCCGCCCGGATAATGCCGAGTTCGGTTTGGCGGTCCATGAGACGCTTTCGCTCCATCGGGGTCGGTGCTAGGGTGGTGTGGGATTAAACACACGTCAGTGTGTCAATTAGCACACCATCAGGAAGCGGCCAAATGAAAAGACGGCTTTATCCGGCGGTCCTGGAGCGCGGTCGGAAGGGGGCCTTCGGCGCCTGGTTTCCCGATTTCCCCGGCTGCGTCGCCGCCGGGAAATCGCAGGAGCAAACAATCGAAAAGGCGGAGGACAAGCTGGCGCAGGCGGTGGATGTGCTGTTCGAACAGGGCAGGCCGTTGCCGGTGTCGACCTCGATCGAGCGGATCGTGCTGCCGAAGGGCTGCGACCTGCTTGCCTATTTTGTCGTGGGGGTGGACCCGCCGGATCCGTCGGAGCGCGTGAACGTGTACCTTCCGAAGAGCCTGATCGGGCGGATCGACCGGCGCGCTGCGGAACTCGGCATGAGCCGCTCCAGCTTTTTCGGGCTCGCCGCCGCCTCGGCGTTGGTCCGGCTCCCGGGCCCGTTTTGGCCGGAGGTGGCGGAGCCCCGCTCGAAGGTGCACAAGACGGGTGGGCTGCGAACTAAAAAATCCTCGACCAAAAAATCGCCGGCGTAACGGGTCGGCCTCTCATGCACCATCGGCAATGCGTGCGCCGGAATTTCCGCCCGTGTCGAAATTCCTGTAGCGGCGCAACAGCGCCACAGCAAAGCCCGAAAAATAACCCGCGCTGGCGCCGGAGACGGCGTGGCCGATGATCGCCACGGCGGCGTGGGGTTCGAGCTTCATGGCCGTCGCCACCGCGACGGCGTATTGCAGCATGAACACCGTGATGTTGCGGGCCAGCGGGGATGCGCTGCCCGGACGGGTCACGGTGCCGCTCTTTCTGTCCACGGCGAGCAGTTTTGGCCGAAGGGAAAGCGCCAGCGAGGCAAACAAGACGGCCGCCACCAGCCACGCGAGAAGCGGCTCGATTCCCCCGTCGCGCGCCGTGACCAGCCGCGACAAGCCCATCAGAAAAAACACCAAGGGCACGATCAGCATCCGCCAGATCGGCCGCGTGCTCGGTCGCAGCGATTGCGAGCCCTGCCAGATCAGGTAGGCCAGCAACGCAAAAACCCAGAGCGGGGTATTGGTGAGGATGCGGGTGACCGTCAGCATCGGCTCTCCTGATGGCGTGTTGTCCGGCCCGCTGTGAAGCGAAACGCGGATATGTCATATCGCTGCGCCCATGCGGGCTACCTGCTGCAAAAGCAAGCCGTTTTTACAGGATGGCTTCAATTCCCTTCCGTCGAATGACATCGAGCAACACAAGGGCCGGACCTGTCGGACGCTTTTCGCCGCGTTCGAGTTTCGAAACATAGTCCGCCGTCAAATTCAGGTAGTTCGCAAAAACGGCCTGACTAACATGGCACTTCTCGCGAAGGGCTTTGATTTCCCAGCCTGTGAGAGTGACCTTTGCAGCAGGCGCGACACCCACGTGCCTCATGGTAATTTTGTCATGAGCGGCTTTTGTCAGAAGGCCACTTGCCTGCATGTCCCGTGCGGTCTGCAGCAGCTCCTCGGTCAGTCGACTGATTTTTGCCTTTGTCTTTTTACCGGTCTTTGCCTTTGTCTTTTTTGTTTTCGCTGCCATATTGCACCTCGATTAAAGTTCCATCCTTCAAGGCTTGTGCGATTGTCTCTTCGGCTGCGTTTAAAATGACGCAACGATCTCTCGCAGAGTCATCAGTTCAGCCTTATCGATATTTTCACGCTCGTTTTTTTGCGAAGGCGAAAACAAAGATGGCCCGATCGGAACGGATACCGATTATCATACGAAAGCCGCCTCTTTTGCCTTGCCCCGGTCTGGCGACCCGTTGCTTGATAATCTGCCCGCCAAGATCAGCATCGATCAAACCCCGAACGGCCCTCTCGACGGCATCCACAAGGCCGTCGTCGCTGATGCCGTGATGTCGCGTAAACTTCGCCAGCGTTTTGGTTTTGAAAATGCGCACTGTGCGTCTCTAGGCCTATAAACTATAGTTTATAGGACTATATTTCAAGGGGAAAATGCGCAAGAAATGTGCGTTGTTGGGGTCATCGAAGTGCCGCTTGTGCCTCCGCGATATCCGGGATTTTCATATTTCATTTCCTTTGAACCCCGCAGATCGCGGCGCTCATGCGGGCTACCCGCTCTTCCAAGCTTAATCCGCGAGCGCGAAGGCTTTGCACCAGCCGTCCTTGCTGACCTCACCGTCGACCACCTTGCAGTATTTCGGCTGCTCGAACAACGTGCACATTCCGCAACTGTAAATGCCGTTCGGCGTGTCCTGATATTCAGCCTGCTGCCGCGTCATTTTTTCCGATGCGTCGGTCCGCGAAATATGCACCAAAAAGCCCTGCCGTGACTCTGCCGGCAACCGCGCGCATGACCTTTCGTCGCGACCCGTCTGCCGGTTTTTCGACCATGCAGGTTTCTCCCCTTCAGCAACTTCGTGGCCGGCCGGCGAATCCGGAGAACCTGTCCAGCCGAAAGGCTTCGGGCGCCGTGATCCGCGGGTCGACCGCCATGTCCGCCAGCATGGCACCGATCGCACTGGCGAACTTCGCGCCGTGACCGGAGCAAGGCGAAGCAACGATGATCCGGGGGTCCTGAGGCAGCCGGTCGATGATGAACTCGTCGCCGTCGTCCACGCGCACATCGGCTTTCAGCGTGTTGGTGTAGAGGCAGATATCGCGATCGGCGATCGGCCCGGCCGCACCGGGCACGAGTTCGGCAAGTGTCGCCCTGACCGGTTCCAGTTCGTCATCGGTGGCCGGTGGATCCCATTCGTCGGCACCGACGGTTCGGCCATGATCGTGCCGCGCGGCTTTGACGCCGCGGCCTTCGAAGTCGGGAAATCCGTATATCAGGCCACGCTTGCCGCTGACGATAAACACGGGAAACTCGCCATAACCCACGATTTCGGGTTTGGCCGGCATAAACCAGCCGACCGCCTGCCGTGTCACCCGAAGGTGGCGTCGGAGATCCGGGATGAAGCCTCCGATCCACGGGCCCGCGGCGACGATGACCTGGTCGGCCGTCACCTCTTCGTCCGATGTCGAGATGCGGATGCCGCCCGTCGTCGGTCGCATCTGCGCCGCGGCTCGGACGATTCGACCGTTGGCCGCTTCGCGGAAGGCGCGAATGGCCGTCTCGGCCATCAGGATGCCGCCGCTTTGCTGAACGACGACGTCCCAGTTCTCCGGGAGTTTGAAGGCGGGAAACGCTGCATTGGCCTCGGCGCCGGTGGTCGGGCCGGTGACAGGGCCCTTCCGCGCTGCGGCGGCGCGGGACGCTGCGACCATCTTTGCGCCGGGCGGACCGGCTTCGAGCACATGGCTTGGCTTGAGAATGGTCTGGCCGGTCGCGGACTCCAGCGTCTGCCATTCCTCAAAGGCCCTGTCGCTGAGTTCGGTGTAGGCTTCGCTCTCGAAGTTGAAGCGGCGGTAGATCCGGCATGAGCCGTGCGAAGAGCCGCGTGCGTCGCCGACCAGAAGGGGATCGAACCCGAGCACGTCGGCCCCGCGGCGCGCCAGCGAGTAGAGCGCGGAGCTTCCCATAAGACCCAAGCCGATGATCGCGATTCCACAGCTGCGCATGGCGAAGCTCTTATCGTTTATGGACGATGCCGCCAAGCCTGGCGGCTTTCATCTCATGATGTATCGGGCGTGTTCTGCGTTGGATAAGGAGCCGCCATCAATCGAAAAATGAGTCGATCTGGCGCAGCAAGAAAACTCGTATTGGGCGGACCTGCCTTTGCATTACGCTCGACACAAGAGCGCGACATAAGCCGTTAAAACCATTGCGTGCGGGAATGCCGGGCGTTCCGGTGTACTCGTTGTTACTCGTGTGCGTTCTATCACTACAATTGCACACGAGACCGCGGGTGCAACGGGCACCCGGCATTCCCCACGCCCTCCAGGGAGCGGAAGATAAGCGCATAACTCGGGCGCATCGCGCCGCGAGATCATGAAGTCATGTTTGGAACAGGAGCAGACACCGTCATTCCGGGGCGATGCGAAGCATCGAACCCGGAATCTCGAGATTCCGGGTCTGGTCCTGCGGACCATCCCGGAATGACGGTGTCTGGCTCGCAATGACGGCTCTACAACTGAAACGTCTTGGCTGTTTGAAAATTGAATCGAACAACAAACCCGCCCGT
>Ga0209871_1000103_pt1 | contig 26790 bp, 19 predicted proteins | sample OrgsoiDNA2013045_FD_185795 | JGI IMG/M metagenome (GOLD analysis project Ga0209871, IMG submission 185795) | Permafrost soil microbial communities from the Arctic, to analyse light accelerated degradation of dissolved organic matter (DOM) -... | ecosystem: Environmental > Terrestrial > Soil >... | reverse complement strand
AATCGGAAAGGTCGAGTTCGGAATCGGATATCTGACCACGTCGGCCCGCGCGACGTTGAGACTGGCAATGAGAGCGCCTGCCATAAGCGCTCCGAGTGTCGGTATTGCTGCCGGCTTCATCTGCCCCTCCGCGTGCTGGATGAGAATGATCGTTATCGGCGAACGGATTGGACATCCGCGGCCGTCACAGCATCCTGATAATGATTGTCGAAATGGGTCCGCAGGTAATTCACCACGGCGGCAACCTGATCGTCGCTCATCATCGCTCCGAACGGCGGCATTGCGCGCTGTCCGTTGACAACGAGGTCCAGGGGATACCCGCCGGCTTCGAGATTCTTGTTGGCCACCAGCGATGGATAGGTCCCGGCGCCCGCCGCCCCCTTGCCGTCGGGCATGTGGCAGCCCCGACAGACATTGGCGAACAATTCCTCGCCGCTGTTTTCAATGAACCTGAAGCCGGTGCTCAGGGGTGGCCTGGATGCCGGAGGCTCGGTGCTCTCTGCGCAAGCCATGAACGATGGCAGCAAGAGTGCTGCCGATATCGTCATGACAAACGCTGCATGACGATTGGTGTTGCCCTGCGTCATCCGGACAAACGCCCGCGGAATCCTGATTTGAAAACGTCGCATCACGTCTTGACCACCCGGTCATGCAGCCGGGTGATGGCGTTGAGCGACGACAGAATGGCGCCCTCCTGCCATGCCGGAATGTAGGATGCATGCTCGCCGGCCAACACGATCCTGCGGTCGATCTGGCAGAGATCGTCGTAGTGCTGCGCCCTTGCCTTGTCGGTCCAGTTGCCGGCGCAGCCCAAGGTAAACGGCATGCGGTGCCAGGCAACGGCAACGCCATTGTCGTATTCGGCGCGGTATTGCGGATGAATGCCGGCGCCGAATTCGACGGCCCGCGCGATCCGCTCGGCTGGCGACATCGCGGTGAATTCGTAGGCGTTCGGACCGTCGAAAAGATACGCGCCCAGCAGCACGCCTTTGGCCGAGCTGTTGAAGCCTGTGTTGGGATAGGCGATCTGGCGGATCGGCAGGTCGGTGTAGCTGATGCCGCCGTAGATCGCCTCGTCCTCTTCCCAGAAACGTCGCTTGAACTGCAGGCCGACCTTGACCGACGGCGAATAGGGCACGGCGTCGATCGCTGCTTTCATCCGACCGTTCACATCGATCGGAAGCTGGCTCAGAATCGAGAGCGGAATGGTGCAGACGCACCAGTCGGCCTTGGCCTGTTGCGGCGTCGCCGGCGCCTTGAGGTCGGTGTAGGTGACCGTGACGCCGTGGTCGTCCTGCTGGATCGCCGTCACCTTCGCCTCGTAACGAATGACGTCGCCGACTTCCCTGGCAAACGCCTTGCCGATCATATCCATGCCGCCGACCGGCTGAAACATCGTGGTCTGGAAGGTATGCAGCGCGAAATTCTGCAGATAGCGCCAGACCCGCGATTTGAGGATATCGGACAGATTGATCGGCTCGCCGGCGATTGGCGCCGCGCCGACGCCGCCGCCTGGATCCTTGGCGTAACCGCGAAAGTCCGCGGAAATGAGATTGGCCTTGTAGGCGTAGTTGCCGTCCAGCGCGCCCCACGACCGCAGCGCCTGCATCAGGATCTCGCGATCTTCCTTCGAGACCGCTTCGTCGAGCTTGCCCTGGTGCGTTGCCTTGGCAAGCAGTTCCGAAATCTGTCCCTGGAAATCCGTCTTGATGTCGCGAATGCGCTGCGGCACGCCGCCGAATGCCTTGGTCGCATGCAGCAGGGCGTTGTGATTAAGCTGGATGAAAGGCTCGAGCGCAACGCCGAGGCGCTTGCAGTAATCCAGCAGCGCGCGATGGTGATAGGGAATCCGCCATGGCCCCGGATTGATATAGAGGCCTTGCTCGAACTCGCAGGTTTGCTTGAAGCCGCCGAGTTCGGTGAACGAATCTCCGCCCCGCAAGGTCCAGTTGCGGCCCCCTGCCCGGCTGTTGAATTCCAGGATCCGGACATTGTATCCGGCCTTGCGCAACTCCAGCGCCGCCGTCATGCCGGCAAGGCCGGCGCCGAGGATGAGAACGGAAGCGCCCCTGGGATCGCCGTCGAGCTTGATCGGACCCTTGTATCCGGAATCGGCCGCGAACCCCAGGCTGGTCATCGCGTGATACATCGCCGCGCTGCCGGAAACCGCTCCGATCAGAGACAGCAGGTCACGACGGCTAACGGTTGAAGGCTCGCTTGACATCGCTCCTCATTACCCGCGATTTCGCCCGGCAAGTCATCAAATCCAGGTGTCAGGACTCCGACGACAAATTCGACGCGGCGCATCCGATCGGAAGTGCCCGCTTTAAATTCGACGTGTATCATGACCTTGCATAAACTTCGCGGCGGCCGGGTCAACCGTGCCCAAAGCGCACGGAACTCCTTTCAACACGATGAAAATAAAAGGTTTTTTATGGCTGCCCTGATGCCATGCAATCGCGACAACGATCGAACCGGCGCCGGCGTTCTCGAATTGCTGCGCCTGTTCGAAGGCAATGATGCCGCGGCCGATCGATACGCAACCACTTGCCGCGAGGAGGCTCGCGCTATCGAGCCGGTGCTGAGGGCATTCGAATATCTCCCGCCGAATGATGCGCGCAAGCCGGGAACGCTGTCCGGTATTCCCGTGGGCATCAAGGACATCATCGCGACGGCGGACATGCCGACCACAAACGGTTCGCCGGTCTACAAGGATTGCATTCCCGACGCCGATGCGTGGGTCGTCGAACGGCTGCGCAACCTTGGCGCCACGATCTTCGGCAAAACGGTTTCGACGGAATTTGCCTGGCGCCATCCCGGGCCGACGGTCAATCCATGGAATCCAAAACACACGCCGGGCGGTTCGTCATCCGGTTCGGCCGCGGCTGTCGCGGCAGGGGTAGTTCCGCTGGCGCTGGGCACGCAAACACTGGGTTCGGTCATCAGACCGGCGGCGTTCAATGGTGTCGTTGGCCTCAAACCCAGTTTCGGCGCGATCCCTCGCACCGGCGTGCATCCCTTAAGCCCTTCGCTCGATCATGTCGGATTTTTCGCGCGCCGTGTCGATGACGTGGCTTATGCATTGTCCCTGCTTGGCGGCACCAGCGACAGCGATGTTCATGGCCGGCCGCTCGCCGCATTTCAGGTTTCCGTCGAACAGGGATTGCCGCCGCTGGCGGCGCCGCGTCTCGCCGTCGTGCGGTTTGCAAAATGGTGGTCGAAGGCCGAACCCGAACAGCAACAGCTGTTCGACGCTGCGGTCACGACAGTGCGCGAGGCCGGCGCCATCGTGGAGGAACTGGAATTAGCTGAACTCGATCACGCCAACTGGGGCGCGATCAACACGATCCTCGCCAGCGAGGCCGCACTGATTTTTGGCGACCTCGTCGAACGCTTTCCTGACCGCACCAGCGATCGCTTGAAGGAGCTCGTTCGAACCGGCAAAGCCCATTCGGCTTACGACTACCTCGCCGCCAAAGCGCTGCAGGAAAAGCTGCGATCGGCATTTCCATCGCAAATGTCAGGCTTCGATGCCGTGCTGACGCTGCCGGCGTTCGGCGAGGCGCCCGAAGGCCTGTTCTATACCGGCGATGCGGAATATTGCGCGCCCTGGACCTTGCTGGGCGTGCCCGCCGTGTCGCTGCCCGCCGGTTTCGGCAAAAACGGTCTTCCGCTGGGCCTCCAGATCGTCGGCGCCTATCGGGAGGATTATCGGATGCTTCGTGTGGCGAAATGGATCGAGGGCGTCTTGATGGTTGACATGGGCCTTCCGGGGATTGATCGCACGCAAGTTTGAACACCGCACCCGGCGCCTTTTTCCTCGCAATCTGCATCCCGTTGGGATAATTCACGGCGGCCGTTGAAGCCATGCATGGCTCAGCGCACCGGTTTCGCAATGTCCATGTCGGCTACCCGCCCGATAACGGGCAAATCGCGGCGTTTCGGCGTCTCGGCCGCCGCTCCCCTAGGCAGCTCTGTCCGCGCGCGAGCCAATTCGCCCTTGGCGGCGCTCGATATCCGTATAGTTCGGATCATCCATCCGGCGGCGTTCCATGGGACCGGCCCGCAACACCAGGAAGAACTTTCTCACCTCATCGGTAAGCTTTTCGGCCGCGCTCGACACCGTGCCGGAAGCGGACCGGACCTGTTCGGCAGACCGATTGGCCTCGCCTATCGCGCTACTTACGTTCGCGATATTCGCCGACAACGTCTGCGTTCCGGTCGACGCCATCTGTACACTAATCGAAATTTCCTTGGCGGCAGCACCCTGCTGCTCCACCGCGCTTGCGATCGCGGTTGTCACCTCGTCGATCGAGCGCATCGCCGTCGCGATCTCCTTGACGGCCCCGACCGCGCTCCTGGTCGATGACTGGATACTTTGCACTTGCAAAGCAATTTCCTCGGTAGCCTTCGCGGTCTCGGACGCAAGATTCTTGACCTCGGAGGCGACCACGGCAAAGCCACGACCAGCATCGCCGGCGCGCGCGGCTTCAATCGTGGCATTGAGCGCAAGCAGATTGGTCTGAGCGGCGATAGCCTGGATCATGGCGACGACGGCCCCGATCCGATCGCCCGCCGCAGCGAGTCCTTCGATCTCCGTGGCGGAGCGCTCCGTGGTCGAGCCCGCCGTGCGCACAGCGTTGGCGGCTTGCTCGACCTGGCGGCCAATCTCGTGGATCGAGCTGGAAAGCTCTTCGGCTGCCGCCGCGACCGTCCGCACGTTGCTGGCGGTCTCCTCCGAAGCGCCGGCCGCGGAAACGGCCTGGCTTGCGGCATCACCGGCGATAGTCGCGAGGGTGCTTGCGGTGTCATTCATCAAATTCGCATTTTGGCCAACGGTCATCAGGAGCTCGTTAGCACAGAGGCGAAAACCCTCAACCACTCCTTCGAGGCTCCTGTTCTTCTCTTCCTTTTCCCTGACTTCACGGGCGAAGTCTCCAGCCGCCTTCTGGTCGATCACATTGTCGCGGAAGCTGGCAATCGCGGCTGCGACCATGCCGATCTCGTCGCCTCGCTTGGCGGTCGCGAATTCCACTGTGGTATCGCCGCTTGCCAGCCGCCCCGCATCGGAGACCAGTTCGCGGATCGGCCTGGTGATCCAGCGCACAACCAGCGTAGCGACGAGCAGCATGACGATGGCCAAACCTCCGAGGATCAGAATATAGGCGTTCCTGATCGTGGCATTGGTCACCGCCTGCGCCTCTTCCGACGCCTGATCGTTTACTTTAAGAATTTGGTTGGTGAGTATCGCGATCTCCTCCATGGATTCGTTCAGGACGGGATCGCATTTCTCGTGCATATGCGTCGCGGCACGGTTTTTGTCTTCCACCCCGGTGGAGTTCGCCAAATTTATCGTTTCGGCGCAAACTCCGTTCAAGGCGAGGTTTACCTTTGCTCCAATTTGCCCGATCTCGGCCTCTTTCGACGGCATGGCTCCAACCGCCGTTTTTATCTGCTTATTGAAAAACTCCCGCGAATCATTGATTTCCTTTGTCGCGCTTTGACTCCGGTCCTCGGTCACCTCGGTGAGCAACCGATAGATCGAGCGATTCAGGTACACAAGATTCCGGTTCGCGCGCGCGATCGCCAGATTGGCCCGGCCTGGACCGTCGATCAGATCACCATATGTGTCATCGATATATCGCATCTTTGCGGTGGCGAAAACGGTTGCTCCCAGCGATACCAAAGCAAGCAAGCTCAAGAGCATTAAGATCTTCGGCAATATCTTGAGCCCGAGAAGCTTTGGCATAGCTGGATACTTTCATTCCATGAATGCCGCACACCTTTGCGGCGGGCCCGAGCGGAGGTTGAATCCTCCGCATCGATGCGGAGCCGTTTGTTCTATTTCTTGCAGTCAGGGTCGGTCGACTTCGGCGGGCAATCCTCGCCGCGTCCCCCGCGCGCGTCCACGGGCGCGATGCTGAAGAGAACGAGGAGCAAAATCAGGAGTGAAACGATCTTTCGCATGGCGCCTTCCTTGATCTTATCGCTAAACACATTCTATATTTTAAAGGTTGAACAAGCGGCCCATTTCGAAATGAAGGCCGAACAGAAAATCATTCTTGAGCGCCCGGTCAAACCCCGGATGGACAATGTACTGAATGTTCGGCTGCACCGTCAGCCAATCGCTCAGCACCGCGCGATAGGTTAGTTCGAAGCTCGTCTCATAGGCGTAAGGGGTACTGCCTTCAGCGAGTTGTGCCTGCTGGAAGGGTTCACCCGCGCGAACGACGCCGATCCCGAATCCGAGTTTGTCCTTGGGGCGCGCATCGAACAGACCCGTAAAGGCCAATCCGACATTGATCGAGCGGTCGACCACGTTCACCTTCGAGTCGCCAATACCGAAATTGAAGAATGCGTCCAGTCCGCGCGCGTCCTTGATTGTGTAAAGACGGGTTGTTCCGCCGACGTAGGCGCCCTGGCTGCCGCGGACCTGGCGTAACGCACCGCTTTCGGTGAATTCGTTTTGCGTGTCCTGCAGGCCGGTGTACGTCCAGTAACCCGCCATGAGCTTGGTGCGTGCGATGGGCACAAAATCGACTTCTGCAATGGCCAAGGCGCCAAATCTGCTGTTGAAGTCGATGGAATTACTTTGCGGTGAGGCTCCCCCCCGATCCGCCATTCCATTGACCACGGCCGCCTGAACGCTCCACTGATCGCTTAATTGCTGTCTGATGCGAACCCCGAGCGCCGTGTCCGGGTAGGTGGACGGGCCATTCAACCCCCGTTGACCCGATGCGTCGAGCGTCGATGTCCAGGCAAAGGCGCCACTGAAGTAGGCGTCCATCGGCCGGGTGACGCCGAACTCGGTTTCCAGGTCCATTACGCCGAACCTGATGTTGGTATTGCCCAACTGTTGGTCGTAGTAAACCTGATAAAGACGGAGCAGATTGCGATTGCCAACATCGAGGGCGCTTGGGTCCTGCACCGATCCGACAAAGTTCTCGTTCAGCGAGTTGCCGTAGTTGTAGAAACCTTCCGCGACAAACCGACCTCCCGTCCAGCCGTACGCTTTTTCGGTATCGATTTTCAAGGAGGCAAAACCGTTCTGCAGGTAGGTGTTGCCGGTCTGCAAGCCGCCGTTGTTCGCCCAGGCTTCGCCCGTGTATTGCAGCCTGAGCTGAAACGGCGAAGGGCCGCTGTCCGTCGCGAAGACCTGCGAAAGTGGCCGCAGTCCGACCGGCACCGACGGATCAACCGGCGCCGGCACATTAACCGGCACCGACGGATCAGCCGCAAGAACGGGAAAACTAAGGCCGCAAGTCGCGAGAAGGATACCAGCCGAGCGACAGAAAATTGTGCTGCGTGCCAAAGACCTATTCCTTTATTGGAAAAATCGACATGTGCACCATGCGCAATAATTCATTAACCAAAAATATACTTTGCGAACGGTAGAAATACTGTCGCAATACAGCAGGTTCAGCGCATCGTATTCTTGAAGAAATTGAGCAGTATAAATACGGGCAACCTTCGACTCCGGTTCGAGCGCGATGGCTTCGCCGAGCCGACCATGAACATCGCTTCTGAAGTGCGCGGCGTCCGGAAAGGCCATCGCGCCGGATGTCCACACTGCTGCGAGTGCACGACCGCTTGCACGGTTCCGAGATGACCCGGACGACCGGTTCTGTCAGGCATGTGGGATCGCTTTGCCTCAATCCTGCGGCGGTTCGGGAGACGATCGATAGCGGCATCACGCGCGCCTGTCGGCCATTCTCGTTCCTCGCGTTTTTCCTCGCAATTTGCGCCCCGCTGGGATAACTCACGGCGGCCTCGAAACAATCCATGCGAGCCGAGCCGATGACCGCGCACCCGCAGAGAAAAACCTTCGCGAAGCATTTCGTCGGGGTGACGAGCGCGCTACGTAGCCTTGCCGCAGGGCTAGCCGTAACATTCGTGCTTGCCGTGTCGATGTCCGGCCGTGCCACGGCCGAGTCGACCTATTCCTTCGACACCACGCCGGGCAAGCTGCCGAAGACGGTTATTCCCGTCCACTATGCGATCGAGCTCACACCTGACCTCAAGAGCCTCGGGATTGCCGGCGTTGAGGTGGTCGACGTCGAGGTGCGCGAGCCCACCGCGCGGCTGGTCCTCAATGCGGTCGACATCACGCTTGGTGCCGCCAGCATCGATGAGGACACGCAAGCCGCCGAGATCAAGCTCGATGCCGCCGCCGAGACCGCGACGCTGACTTTTCCGAAAGTGCTGGCGGCGGGCGCGCACCGGCTGCGCATCGGTTTTACGGCCCGGATCAACGCGTTCGGCCGCGGGCTTTTCTTTGTCGATTACCCGACCAACAGCGGCGTGAAGCGGATGCTCGCCAGCCATCTCGAACCTGCCGACGCGCGGAGGATCTTTCCCTGCTGGGACGAGCCCGCCTTCAAGGCAACCTTTGCGCTCACCGTCACGGTGCCGCGCAATTTCTTGGGCGTCGGCAACATGCCGGTCACGCGCGAGGAGCCGGTCGCGCCGGATCTGAAGCAGGTCGCCTTCGCGCCGACGCCGAAAATGTCGAGTTACCTGTTCGTGTTCGCGGCCGGCGAGCTTGAGCGCCTCACGGCGGAGACGGACGGCGTCACGGTCGGTGTGGTCACGACGGCGGGGAAGCGCGAGCAAGGGCGCTTCGCGCTCGAAAACGCGGTCAAACTGCTGGACTACTACAACAACTATTTCGGGATCAAATACCCGCTGCCAAAACTCGACCTGATCGCGGTGCCGGGCGGGATCGGCGGCGCCATGGAAAACTGGGGCGGCATCGTCTTTTTCGAGAGCCGGCTGTTGTTCGATCCCTCCACCAACGCCGATACGGCGCGGCGCGGCATCTTCAGCGTGCTGGCGCATGAGATGGCCCATCTATGGTTCGGCGATCTCGTCACCATGGGCTGGTGGGACAACCTCTGGCTCAACGAGAGCTTTGCCAGCTGGATGCAGGAGAAGGCCGCGGAACATTTCTATCCGCAATGGCAGACCTGGCTCAACGGCTACGGCCAGAAGCAGTACGCCATGGCGCTCGACGCGCGGCGCACCTCGCATCCGATCCAGCAGACGGTCGCCGACCACAGCGAGGCCATCGCCGCGTTCGACGGCATCACCTACAACAAGGGCCAGGCGCTGATCCGCATGCTCGAAAACCATCTCGGCGAAAGAGCGTTTGCCAACGGCATCCGCAACTACATGGCCGCGCACGCCTATGGCAACACCACCACAGCCGATCTCTGGCAGGCCCTGGAAAGTGCTGCCGGCAAACCGGTGACGGGCATTGCCGCCTCCTTCACCGAGCAGGACGGCGTACCGCTGATCGTGGCCGAAACCAGCTGCAGCGGCGACACGCAGCGGATGACGCTGCGGCAGGATCGATTTGCGATCGTTCCCGCTTCTTCCTCCCCCGCGAGCACTCAAGCGACCGTCTTGCCACCTCGAACCTGGCAAGTCCCGATCTCGGTCGGGCCACTACGCACAACGCAGCCGGCGGAACACCTGCTGCTCCAGGGCAGCAGCGACATCGCCGCCGGATCCTGTGGCGAGGCGGTAAAGGTCAATCTCGGCGACGTCGGCTATTACCGGACCGAATACGGCCCCAACAGCCGGGCCGCGCTGGCAAAGTCGCTGGCACTGATGACGCCGGATGATCGTGTCAACTTCCTCGCCGACAGCTGGGCGCTGGTACAGGCCGGCCGCGCCGAACCGCCGTCTTACCTTGCGCTGATCGAAGAGATCAGCCGCGACGACCGCCGCGCGGTCTGGGATCAGGCGATCGGCGCCTTGACCACGCTCGATCGTCTGGCGCGCGATCGCGCCGAACGCCCGGCACTGCGGGGCTATGCGCGCGCAAGATTGCGCCCGCTGTTCGATCGGCTCGGCTGGGACGGCAGCGGCTCAGGCGACGACGAAAACACCTTGCTGCGCGCCAGCCTGATCTCCGCGCTCGGCCAATTCGGCGACGAAGATATTCTCGCCGAAGCCCGACGCCGGTTCGCGGCCTTCCTGCAAGACCCGCAATCCCTGCCGAACGCCCTGCGCGATCCCGTCACCCATCTCGTCGGCGTCAGCGCCAACAGCGCAAGCTACGATACGCTGCTTGCGCTCGCGCGCAAAAGCACAGTGACCAACGAGCGCCTGCGCTACTATTACGCTGCCGCCAGCGCGCGTGACGCCACGCTGGCGCGCGCTACGCTGGCGCTGACCCTGACCGACGAATTGCCGAACACGATCGTCGGCGGCCTTATCAATACGGTCGCCGCGTCCGGCGAGCAGCCTGATCTGGCCTGGGAATTCGTGAAGGAGAATTTCGATGCGCTCGCTGCCCGGCTGGGGCCATCGTTCCGCGACGCCTTCATCGCCACCTTCATGACCAATTTCAGCGATGACGCCCATGCCGCCGAGCTCGCGCATTTTGCACCGGCGCAGGCGACCTCCGGCGGCCGCGTGATAACGGCTCGCGCGCTGGAGACAATTGCGATCTCGGCCGATCTCAAGACGCGCGCGTTGCCGGCGGTAAATGCCTGGATCAAAGCGCAAAATGGCGGACGGCCTTGAAGCCACCGCATGACCTGACCGGTTTTTTATAGTACCGGCCAGGCTGCGGCAGTCTCACACCGTCAGAACCGTCGATCCCGTGGTCTTGCGCGCGGCAAGATCGGCGTGGGCCTTGGCCGCGTCCTTCAGCGGATAGGTCTGGTTGACCTCGATCTTGACCGCGCCTGACAGCACCACCTCGAACAGTTCCTTCGCCATGACGACGAGGTTCTCGCGCCTGGCGCCATAGGTATTGAGCGTCGGGCGGGTGACGTAGAGCGAGCCCTTCTGCGCCAGCAGGCCGAGGTTGAGCGGCTCGACGCTGCCGGAGGATTGACCGAACAGCGCGACGACGCCGAGCGGCGCCACGCAGTCGAGCGATTTCAAAAAAGTGTCCTTGCCGACGGAGTCGTAGACGACCGGCACTTTCTTGCCTTCGGTGATCTCGCCCACCCGCTTCACAAAATCCTCGCGCGTGTAAACCACGGTGTGGGCGCAGCCATGCGCCTTGGCGAGTTTTGCTTTTTCATCGCTGCCGACGGTGCCGATCACGGTAGCGCCGAGATGCTTCGCCCATTGGCCGAGGATGAGGCCGACGCCGCCAGCTGCGGCGTGCAGCAAGATGGTATCGCCGGCTTTGACGCGATAGGTCTGGCGGATCAGATATTGCACCGTCAGGCCCTTGAGCATCATGGCGGCCGCGGTCTTGTCATCGATCCCGTCGGGCAGTTTCAGGAGACGATCGGCCGGAATCAGCCGCGCCTCGGCATAGGCGCCAAGCGGTCCATTGCCGTAGGCGACCCGGTCGCCCGGCTTCAGATCGCTGACTCCGGACCCGACTTCTTCTACCACGCCGGCGCCCTCGCTGCCCAGCCCGCTCGGCAACTCGGAGGGATAAAGGCCAGAGCGATTATAGATGTCGACAAAGTTCAGCCCGACGGCGGTGTGGCGGATACGGGCCTCGCCGGGACCGGGCTTGCCAAGCTTGACTTCCTCCCAGACCAGAACTTCGGGGCCGCCGGTTTGATGAAAGCGGATGGCGTGGGTCATGGAATTACTCCTCACATGGGTGACAAAGGAAAGAAATGGCGCAGCGGAGGGGATCCGCCAGCGGGCGTACAAAAATGTTCAGGCGTCGATCGCCTCCTTGATCCGCTTTCGCGTCAAAGGCAAATCGCGCAGCCGCTTGCCGGTGGCGTCGGCGATGGCGTTGGCGATGGAGGCCGCAGCCGGGCCCTGTCCGGTTTCGCCGCTCCCCAGGAACGGTTTTCCGGGCCGGTTGATGATATGCACCTCGATGCTTTCGGGGACCGAATTGAACCGCAGGATAGGATAGGTTTGCCAGTCGATGCTGGTGATCCTGGTGTCATCGAAGGTGACGCTCTCATACAAGGTCCAGCTCATCGACTGCACGATCGCGCCCTCGATCTGGTTGATCAGCCCGTCCGGATTGACCACCTGCCCGCTGTCGACCGCCGCCACGGCGCGCACCAGGCGCGGACGCCCGGTCTCCCGGTTCACTTCCACTTCCGTGGCGATCGCACAATAAGCCGCGAGATTCTTGTAGCGGGCAAAGGCAAAGCCAAATCCGCGATCCTGCGGCGCTTGTTGCCCCTTCAGCCAGCCAAACCCTTGCGCCGCCTTCTCGATCACCTCGCGCCCGCGCGGATCGTCGAGATGTCTTAGCCTGAATTCGACCGGATCGGCGCCGGCTGCACCGGCCAGTTCGTCCATGAAACTCTCGATAGAAAACACATTGTGGTAGGCCCCGAGCGCCCGCATCGCCGAAATCCGCAGCGGCATGGCCGGGATGAAGTGGTGCACCACATGCGCGTTGGGGAAGGTGTAGATCGGGATCGCGTTGCGGTCGCCGCCGCCCTCCGGTAACGGCAGCGGTTTTGGCGCCGGCACGGCAAACGGCTGTGACATGTGCTGCGCCGCCAGCATCGATCCCGCGCCTCCCGGCCGCATCGAATGGGTGTTGCTCCAGACTTCGAAATTCCAGTCCGCGATCGCGCCGTTGTCGTCGAGCGACGCCTTCAGCTTCGTCACCATGGCCGGGCCGAACGGCTCCCAGCTGTGCTCCTGTTCGCGCATCCATTGCACGCGAACCGGCGTACCCGGCAAGGCACGCGCGATCAGTGCCGCGTCAGCAGCGGCATCGTCGGCGCCATTATGGCCATAACAACCGGAACCTTCGACATGGATGCAGCGAACGCTCGCCGGCGGCACCCGCAACATTTCCGCAATTCCCTGGCGATCGGGATAGACACCCTGGGTGTGGGTCCAGACCGTCATCGCGCCGTCGACCCATTGTGCAACAGCACAAGATGGGCCGATCGACCCGTGCGCCTGATACGGCCTGACATAAGTGGCTTCGATGGTCTTTTGCCCGACGGCCGACGGATTGTTCTGTTGAAAGATGGTCGAATCCTGCGACGGCAGGCTGGTCAACACGTGAAGCAGATCGTCCTGCTTCGGCAGGCCCGCCGTCTCCTTCCATTTGGCGGCAGCCGACAGCGCCTTCATGGCCTTGACCGCCAAGAATTCCTTTGCGGCGACGATCGCGAGAAAATTGCCGTCGCGAATGACCTTGACGACGCCGGGCAGCTTTTCGATCGCCGATGTATCGCAATCCGTCAACTGGGCGCCGTAGCTCGGCGGCCGTACGATCCGGTCGTGCACCATGCCGGGTAGCCGCATGTCCTGGACATAGGCCACACCTCCGGTGACCTTGGCCGGAATATCGACCCGCGGTATCGGCAGCCCCATCACCTTGAACGTCGCGGGATCCTTCAGCTTCGATTTCGGCTGCGCCTGCACATGCAGCATGCCGGCCGCGACCAGGTCGCCGTAAGCAAAGCGCCGGCCGTCGGACGAAATCACCGCGCCATTTTCGGTTCGAAAATTCTCAGCTGGCAGATCGAGACGCCGGGCGGCTTCGGCCACCAGAAGTTCGCGCACCTGCGCCGCCGCGTTCTGGATCGCAGTGCCGCTGTCCTGCATCGAATGGCTGCCTGACGTATAGCCTTCGTTGGCGGTGAGGCGCGTATCCGCGGTAACGACCTTCAGCGATTCGAAGGGAACATCCAGCTCTTCGGCGGCGATCTGCTGGAACGCGGTCTTGAAACCCTGGCCGAGCTCGGCCTTGCCGGTGAACGCGGTAATGCTGCCGTCAGCATCGATGCGAATCCAGGAGTCCAGGAATGGCGCGCCCTTGAGGCTGCCGGGAGGATTTTGCGCCGGAGCCGCGGCCGGCGCGGTCTGGTCCTGCGCAAGAGCGTCGGTGAGCGAGAAGCTGACGATCAGCGCGCCGCCACCCGCCAGCACGCGACGGCGATCAAGGATCACAGAGGCCTTTATTCGCTCGTTCATGGCGCGCTCCTCTGGCTCGCCGAAGACGCGTCCGCCGTGTCCATCAGCCGGCTGGCGCGGTGCACCGCGCGCAGGATGCGCATATGGGTGCCGCAACGGCACAAATGCGGCTCCAGCTCGCTACGGATCTGCTCATCGGTGGGCTTGGGGTTCCTCTGCAGCAAGGCCTGCGCACGCATCATCATTCCAGCGATGCAATAGCCGCATTGCGCCGCCTGCTCTTCCATGAAGGCGCGCTGGATCGGCGCGGGCGCTTCCAACGTCCCGAGACCCTCGAGCGTCGTCACCTGCTTGCCCTCGAGCAGAAGCAGCGGCGTCACGCACGACAACACCGCCCTGCCGTCGACAATCACCGTGCACGAACCGCATTGGCCGAGCCCGCAGCCGAACTTGGCGGCGTTGAGCTTGATATCGTCGCGCAGGACATAAAGCAGCGGCGTATCAGGATCGGCATCGATCTGGTGATCGATACCATTGACCTTCAATGTCATCATGGCTTGTCTCGCTGCGTTGGATCGGCCGGCGCGTTGTGGGGCCCGGGCGATGTCTGAAGAAACACGATCTGGGTGCGGCGTGCGTCCTCAACGGTCTTTTCAACGTCGGTCCATGCCGGTTGGTTGCTGAACCGCGCCCGCAAATAGTTCAACAGCGCTGCAACCTGGCCGTCATTCATGCTGCCCGCGAAGCCCGGCATGATCGGGCTGCGCTCTCCTTCCACGGGTCGAACGCCCGACATCACGATGTTGGCGACGTTGCGCGGGTCGGGGCCAGCGATGGCGGTCGAAAGCGCGAGATTGACGCCACCATAGGGTAACGTCCTGCCGGTCTCATGGCATGTCGCGCAGGCCGCGGCGTAGATCGCCGCACCGGCCGCGTCCCCCTTTGGGGCCTGCGCCGAGGGTGACCTGACTTGCGCCAGCACTGCTTCGCCCTGACGTTTGCGATCCGGCGTCGGCGCGCCGAACACGCCGGCCATATAGGTCGCAATGGCCCGGATATCGCCTGGCGGCACCGATGACAGATTGCTGACCACCTCCGCCATCGGCCCGCGCGCGACGCCGTGATCGGGATGCCAGCCGTCGCGGAGATAGGCGAACAGCGCGTCGGCGTCCCATGGCACCGGCGCCAGAGATTGCGCGTTGATCGCATAAGCGTGCCAATTGTCGACATCGCCACCGGCAAACTGCGCGGTCGCACGTTCCGCGCCGAGCGCATTGCGCGGGGTGTGGCATGAACCGCAGTGCGCCAGCCCTTCGACCAGATAGGCGCCGCGATTCCATTCCGCGCTCTGCGCCGAGTCCGGCTGATAGGTGCCGCGACGAAGGAACAGCAGCTTCCAGCCGGCGACGACAAACCGCTGATCGAGCGGAAACGAAAGCTGGTTCGCGCGGGCCGGCGCATGAACGGGCTGCCGTGTCATCAGGTACGCGTAGAGCGCCTGGTCATCTTCGTCGGTCACATTGGTGAAGTGATCGTAGGGAAATGTCGGATACAGGTGCTGCCCGTCGCGATCGACTCCCGACCGCATGGCACGACGAAAGGCGGCTTCCGGCCACCGGCCGATCCCGGTCTCGGCATCCGGTGTAATATTGGAGGAAAAGATCGTGCCGAACGGCGTCGGCACCGGAAGTCCACCGGCAAAGTTCTTGCCGCCGCGCACGGTATGGCAATCGTTGCAATTGCCGATCGCGGCCAGCTCGCGGCCTCGCTTGACCAGGGCGGCATCGAAAGACTGCGGCGCGGGCGGATCGATCGCAGCGATCGCCGGCCGCCACCCGATCGCAAAGGCCGCAACCCCGCCCGCAATCAAGAGCGCCGCGATAACGCTACCGATAATTCGTGATTTTCTCATCCGTCCCTACGGCTTTTGCAGCCATTGTTAGCACAAATCCGCCCTCGGAGTTTTCCGCAAGATCCCAAATCACCGTCAGTTGACCTCCGGTTTGTTGAGGGTTCCTCTTGTCAGCCTGGGCCCGGGGCACGGCCAGCGAAGCCAGCCTGGAAACATCGGCGCTATTGTCGAGTGCCCGGATCGCATCGACCAACGGCGCCACGTCGTAGCGCGGATCCCAGCCGGCGGCGGCGGTGCGCAACTTCGCCTCGAGCTCGCTGTCGCTTCTCGGATTGACGTTAGGCGGAGGCTCCCCCATGAAGCAGGCGGCAATGACGTCGAGTTCGAAACCGAGGCCGGCCTTCGGCGTCGCCGTGTTGAGCCGCCGGGCAAAGACGAGGCCGGCAAGCGCCGCCAGCACCCCATGTTCACGAAGGTCAGAAAAGGCAAGCCGCTCAGTCTTGATGCCGGAGAGCTTCGCCGCCTTTGCGTTGCCGCGACCACGCAGATCTGCCGGCCGATGACGGTGCGCCTCACGACCAGCCCCGTCGTGATCACCCGCCCACATGTGTCCCTTCCGACACAGTTACTATTATTTCAATTTGAACAAATAGTATTACGATATGCGGCCGTCTCAAGGCTTGTTAGGCTACCTCGCCAACCTCCAGTTGACGCGGCCGATTCTTGGTCGGCTGAAATGGGTGTGCTGGAGAGAGAGCACGTTCCAGGCTCGAGGGCTTTGGGCGGGACGTGAGACAAAAAAGACAAAGCCTGGGACGCTGTGAGGACCAAAAAATGTTGCATAGGTCTGTAACGACCGCACGCTTGTGCGGCGTAGGGATTGCTTTGTCATCTCTGTTGAGCGGTGGAGCGTATGCGGCCGATCTTTTAACGAAAGCTCCGCCTGTTCCTTATGCTGCGGGTGATGATTTCTGGACAAGACCGTACCTGTTAGGCGATCTCGGCAGGACGAGGCTGAAGGAGATGGGCATCGATCTGTCCCTGACGCTGGGTGACGAAGTCGTCACCAACGTGACGGGCGGAACCAGTAGAACGACGGCCAACGCTGGACAGCTGGCTTTTGCGGCCAAGTTCGATATGGCGAAGCTTGCCGGCATCCATGGCGGCTTGATCGGCGTCACGCTGGTCGACCGCTTCGGCCACAATCTGAATGACGACGCAGGCATTCCGGCCCTGCAGCTGACCAACGAAGTTTTCGGCCGCGGCAATATTCTGCGCCTGACTGAACTCTACTACTCGCAGAAGCTTTTCGATGATCGCCTTGAACTCAAGGGCGGCCGTCTTCCAGTCGGCTCCGACTTCTTCTTCGGTCAGTGCGAGTTCGTCAACCTGACCTTCTGCGGCGGCCAGCCCGGCAACATCCAGGGTGGTTACATCTTTAACTTCCCGGTGAGCCAGTGGGCCGGTGTCGCCCATTTCAACATCACCAGGGAAGTCCAGATTTCGGCCGGCGTCTACGACGCCAATCCGAATTATCTGACGACGTCAGACATGGGCGTCTACCTGGCGCCGGGCATCCCTCGCTCAAGCCCCGCCTCGGGTGTGCTGGTGCCGGTGGAGTTGACCTGGAGGCCGGAAGGTCACCTGTACGGGACCTGGAGATTGGGCGGCTGGTATGACGATGCGTCGACGATTGATGGTGGCCTCCCGGGCATCATTACGACCATCCCAGGCGTCGGTGGTGTCCCAGGCCAAAATCTGGGAGATCAAAGAGGCCGCTACGGCTTTTATGAGTCGATCCTGCAGCGGTTGACCGATGAAGGTGGCCCCGCGAAGGGTTGGTATATCTACTTCAATACGTCCGTCGCCGATCACCGGACTGCGTTCACGGACTACCAGGTCTCCTTGGAACTCAAGCACACCGGAACCTTCGCCTCGCGCCCCCTGGACGAAGTCGGCTTCGGGGTGGGCACGACCCACGTGAATTCGGCCGCCCTCACCCCGAATGCAGGCGGTAACGAAGTTCCGCTCGAAGCTTGGTACGGGTTGCAGGCGACCGGCTGGTTGAACCTCAAGTTCGACGCCCAGTATGTGATCAATCCTGGCGGGCGCGGGTTTAATGGCGCCGGCTTGAAGACCGACAATGCCTGGGTTTTTGGCCTGCGCACCGTAGTCAAGTTCTGATGCGGCGGTAGCCGGTCCGGGTCAAAATACTAAACGACTCTGACGCGAAAGGTGAGTGCATGCCCGTATGCGGGCATGCCGAGAAGCCCCACTAGGGCGCACGCAAGGATGACAGGCGTGTATCTTGGGCTCGATATCGGCACATCTAGCGTCAAAGCTGTGCTGGTCGACGCGGCAGGCAGCGTCAAGGTGGTTGCCTCGCGGGCCCTCGAGGTATCGCACCCCCATCCGCTGTGGTCGGAGCAGAATCCGGACTCTTGGGTCGAAGCCGCCATCGGAGCGGTTGATGAACTGGCATCGACCCATCCCGTCGCCGTCGCGGCCGTCCGAGGTGTCGGTCTCTCCGGTCAGATGCATGGCGCGACTTTGCTCGATGCGGCTGGCACACCCCTGCGCCCGGCGATCCTGTGGAATGACGGTCGCTCCCACGTTGAATGTCGCGAGCTTGAAGCACGCCTGCCGGCGCTCCATTCGATTGCCGGCAATCTGGCCATGCCCGGTTTCACCGCACCCAAACTCCTTTGGGTTGCCAATCACGAACCGGAGATCTTTCGGCGGACGGCGAAGGTGCTGTTGCCAAAGGCCTATGTTCGCTTTCGCCTGACAGGCACCATGGTCGAGGACATGTCTGACGCCGCCGGCACGCTCTGGCTTGATGTCGGCCGGCGGCGATGGTCGGAAGAGATTCTGGCAGCGTGCCGCATGTCGCTGGCACAGATGCCGAGCCTTGTCGAAGGCAGCGAGTCGAGCGGACAGCTGACCGCCGACCTGACGACACGATGGGGTATGAAGCCAGGCGTGGTCGTGGCGGGCGGCGCGGGAGATTGCGCGGCGAGCGCCATCGGCCTTGGGGCGATCGCGCCGGGCCAGGCGTTTCTCTCTCTCGGCACGTCGGGCGTGCTTTTTGCCGTCACCGATCAGTTCGCACCCAATGCGATCTCGGCCGTGCATGCTTTCTGCCATGCGCTTCCGGGGATCTGGCATCAGATGGGGGTCATGCTATCGGCCGCGGCGTCGCTTGCCTGGCTGGCCGACGTGCTGAGAACTCGCGAGGCCGACCTGCTGGAACCGCTCGGGACCGCCGTCGATTCCCCGAGCCCCGTCAAGTTCCTGCCTTATCTTTCGGGTGAACGCACGCCCTTGAATGACGCCAAGGCGAGCGGCGCCTTTGTCGGGCTCAGGGCCGATACGAGCCGATCCCACATCGTACAGGCCGTTCTGGAAGGCGTTGCCTTCGCCGCCCGTGACAATCTTGTGGCCTTGGCAGCCGCGGGCACGCATCTCAGCGAAATCGATCTGGTCGGCGGCGGCTCGCGGTCGCCGCTCTGGACCCAGATCGTTGCGGACGTCCTGGGTCTGCCGGTCCACCGCGTCGAGGAAGGCGAAGTGGGCGCGGCATTGGGCGCCGCTCGGCTCGGGCGATTGGCAGATACAGGGGAGGCGCCGGCCGTTGTCTGCACCCGCCCATGTCGGCTGGCGACCTGTCTGCCCCGGCCTGCGCAAGTCGCGGCTTACGAAGAGTCCTACGCGCAGTGGTCGAAGCTTTATCCCGCCCTGAAGGAGGCATCCCGTTGATCAGCTCATCGCCTCGTTTCTTCGAGACGGCCTTGCCGGTCAGCTTTGGCGGGTCTTCCGCCGAGACCCCGCATGCGTTTCGCTGGTATGACAAGAACCGTGTCGTTGCGGGCAAGCGGCTTGAGGATCACCTGCGCTTTGCCGTCTGTTACTGGCATTCCTTCTGCTGGCCGGGCAGTGACCCCTTTGGTGGCGAGACATTCCTCAGACCCTGGCACCATGGCGGAGACGCGCTTGACCTCGCCAAGGCCAAAGCTGACGTGGCCTTCGAACTGTTCCGCCTGCTCGACGTGCCGTTCTTTACCTTCCACGACGTCGATGCGGCGCCGGAGGGCGCAAGCCTGAGGGAGTCGATCTACAATCTCGACGTCATGGCCGAGATCTTCCTGGAAAAGATGGCGGCGTCGAAGGTCCGGCTGCTCTGGGGAACAGCGAACCTGTTCTCGAACCGCCGCTATATGGCAGGCGCGGCGACGAACCCGGATCCGGATGTGTTCGCGTATGCGGCTGGTCAGGTGCGCGCCGCGCTGGAGACGACGCACCGGCTTGGCGGGCTGAACTATGTCTTGTGGGGCGGCCGTGAAGGTTACGAGACGTTGCTCAATACCGACATGAGGCAGGAGCTGGACCAACTGGGCCGCTTTGTCAGCATGGTGGTGGAGCACAAGCACAAGATCGGGTTCAAGGGGCCGATCCTGATCGAGCCGAAGCCGAAGGAACCGACGAAGCACCAATATGATTTCGACGTTGCGACCTGCTACGGGTTCCTGGAGCGCTACGGCCTGACCAAGGAAGTCAAGCTCAACCTCGAACAGAACCACGCGATTCTCGCCGGCCATTCATTCCAGCACGAGATCGCGCTTGCCAATGCATTTGGCGTCTTCGGCTCGCTCGACATCAATCGCGGCGATGACCTTCTGGGCTGGGACACTGACCAGTTCGCGATGAACGTACCGGAGATGGTACTCTGTTTCCATGAACTGCTGAAGGGTGGCGGGTTCACGGCCGGCGGGCTCAATTTCGACGCCAAGATTCGCCGGCAGTCGATCGATCCGGACGATCTGATCCATGCCCACGTCGGATCAATGGATGCCTGTGCGCGCGCCTTTATCGCCGCCGCGGAGATGCTCGATGCCGGCGCGCTAACCGGCCAGATTGCCGAGCGCTACGCGGGCTGGCAGGCCCCCGAAGCACGAGCGATCCTTGCCGGCAATCGATCTTTGGCTGAAGTCGCCGACAGGGCCGTGATGGAAGGCCTCAATCCTCAACCGCGTTCGGGTCGCCAGGAATACCTGGAGTCCCTTGTCAACCGTTTCGTCTGAAGCGGGCAACTATCCCGGATCGAAACCTTACAAGTCGCCCATCAAGAGCGATGAGACGGCGTTATACTCTAACCAACCGCCCAAATGGGCCAAATACGGAGGAATACCCATGAAGATCATTCCCACTCTTTTCGCCGCGAGCGCGCTCGCGCTTCTGGCCGCCAACGGCGCTTCAGCCGCGGGCAAGCCGGTTATCGGTGTCTCCTGGTCGAATTTTCAGGAAGAGCGCTGGAAGACCGACGAGGCAGCGATCAAGGCCGCGATCGAAAAGGCCGGTGGCAGTTATATCTCCGCCGACGCGCAGTCGAACCCGGGCAAGCAGTTGACCGATATCGAAAGCCTGATCACCAAGGGCGCCAACGCCCTGATCGTCCTTGCCCAGGATTCCGACGCCATCCGTCCCGCGATCGAAAAAGCCACCCAGGAAGGCATCCCGGTCGTCGGTTATGACCGCCTGATCGAGATCCCGAGCGCCTTCTACATTACCTTCGACAACAAGGAAGTGGGCCGCATGCAGGCCCGCGCCGTGCATGCCGCCAAGCCGAAGGGCAATTACGCCTTCATCAAGGGCTCTTCGACCGATCCGAACGCCGCCTTCCTGTTCGCCGGCCAGATCGAGGTTTTGAAGGCTGCTATCGACAAGGGTGACATCAAGAACGTTGGCGAGGCCTATACTGACCAGTGGCTGCCCGCCAACGCCCAGAAGAACATGGAACAGATCCTGACCAAGAATAACAACAAGATCGATGCGGTCGTCGCCTCCAATGATGGCACCGCCGGTGGCGCTGTTGCCGCTCTTTCGGCACAAGGCCTGGCTGGTTCCGTTCCGGTCTCCGGACAGGATGGTGACAAGGCCGCGCTCAACCGCGTGGCACTCGGCACCCAGACCGTATCGGTGTGGAAGGATGCCCGCGAACTCGGCAAGAACGCGGCTGAAATTGCCATCGCGCTGGCCGGTGGCAAGAAGCTTTCGGACATCCCCGGCTCGACCACGTTCTCCGACGGCCCGAAAAAGCAGAAGATGACCGCCCGGCTCCTGAAGCCGGTCCCGATCACCAAGGATAACCTGTCCGTCGTGATCGACGCCGGCTGGATCACCAAGGACGCCGTCTGCCAGGGCGTCAAGGCCGGGTCGGTTTCGGTCTGCAAGTGATATGATACGAGCGGGAGGTGCCGGACGACCGGCATCTCCCGCGCTTTCGCAGTGATCGCGGACGCGTCGTTGCGCGTTGCGCTCGAAGCTGGATCCAGTTCGGCCCGAGACCGGCGCTAGCCCCTGGCTGTGACGGGGACGCGCGATGGTCGACCGGAAAACGACTGACCGTAGGCTGATTTGGATGCGGGCCAAGCCCGGGACGATGGCCAAGGGAGAGGCCGGGCCCGGCCCCGATATCGCCACCTGTTCTCAACCGGAGTCCCCCCGTTATGGGTAACCTCTTCCGCAAGCTCGAACTCGATCTGAGGCTGGTCGGCATGCTCGCCGCACTGGCCATCATCTGGGTCGGCTTTGACACTCTGACCGGCGGCGGATTTCTGACCGCGCGCAATCTATGGAACCTGTCGGTTCAGTCCTCCTCGGTCGCCGTCATGGCGACGGGCATGGTGCTGGTCATTGTCACCCGCAACATTGATCTCTCCGTCGGTTCGATCCTCGGCTTCACCGGAATGATCATCGGCGTGACGCAGGCTGCGATTTTGCCGCAGCTCTGGGGTTTTGATCATCCCCTCACCTGGGTCGTCGCTGTGATCGTCGGGCTGCTGGTCGGCACAGTTATTGGCGCGCTGCAAGGCGCAGTCATCGCCTATCTTGGCGTCTCCTCCTTCATCGTGACGCTGGGTGGCCTGCTGATCTGGCGTGGTGCGGCTTGGTGGGTGACGACGGGCCAGACAGTCGCCCCGCTTGACAGCCGCTTCAAGCCGATCGGCGGCGGCATCGAAGGTGCGATCGGCGCCAACGCCAGCTGGGCGATCGGCATTGTCGCGGTAGCTTTGGCCATCGCCGTCCTCGTCACCGTGCGCCGCCGCCGCCAGGGCTTTGGCTTCACGGTCCGACCGCCCTGGGCCGAAGCGGTGATCGCGGCGCTCATTTCGATCGCGATCCTCGGCGCAGTGCTGGTGGTCAATTCCTATCCGCTACCGATCGGCGTGGTGCGCCGACTGCAGGCCGCCGCCGGAGCCCCCGAGGATGCGCCCTTGCCCGAAATCGCCCACGGCTTCGCCATACCCGTGTTGATTGCCATAACCGTCGGCCTGGCCATGACGTTCCTCGCCGACCGCACCCGCTTCGGCCGCTATGTTTTCGCCATCGGCGGCAACCCGGAAGCCGCCGAACTCTCCGGCATCAATACCAAGCGTGTCCTCACCAAAGTCTTCGCTCTGATGGGGCTTCTTGCCGGCATCTCCGCCTGCATTTCCACCGCCCGCCTGCAATCGGCGACCAACGCCACCGGCACGCTGGACGAACTCTACACGATCGCCTCCGCCGTCATTGGTGGCACCTCGCTGAGCGGCGGCACCGGCACGATCTACGGCGCGATGCTCGGTGCGGTGGTGATGCAGTCGCTGCAATCCGGCATGGTGCTGCTCGGCGTTGACGCGCCGCTGCAGAACATCGTGGTCGGACTGGTGCTGGTCGCCGCCGTCTGGATCGATACGATCTATCGCCGCCACGTGAAGTGAGGGAGACCTCCATGGACACCGACGCGACCAAAACGCCGCTTGTCGATATGCGGAACATCTCCATCGCCTTTGGTGGCATCAAGGCCGTAGACGACGTCTCGGTGCAACTGCATGCGGGCGAAGTGGTCGGGCTCCTCGGCCATAATGGCGCCGGCAAATCGACTCTGATCAAGATCCTTTCCGGCGCCTATCCGGCTGAAAGTGGCGAGATCTGGGTCAACGGCGAAAAAGCCCGTATCACCTCTCCCCGTGACGCCAAGACGTATGGCATCGAGACCATCTACCAAACCCTGGCGCTGGCCGACAACGTCGATGCTGCCGCCAATATTTTCCTTGGCCGCGAGATCCTTACCCGCTGGGGTACGCTCGACGACGCCGCGATGGAAAGCCAGACCCGCAGGGTCATGGCCCGGCTCAACCCGCATTTCCGCCGATTCAAGGATTCGGTCCGCGCGCTTTCTGGAGGCCAGCGTCAGTCTGTTGCGATCGCCCGCGCCATACATTTTGATGCGCGCATACTGATCATGGACGAACCGACGGCGGCGCTTGGCCCCGCTGAGACCAAGCAGGTCGGCGATCTCACTCTCTCGCTGAAACAGGAAGGCATCGGCATCTTCCTCATCAGCCACGATGTCCACGACGTCTTCGACCTCGCCGACCGCATCTATGTCATGAAGAATGGTCGGTTGGTCGGCTCCGCCCGTGTCAGCGATGTCACCAAGGACGAGGTCCTGGCCATGATCATTCTCGGCAAATGTCCGCCGGGGGCCCTGCCGGGTCCCGGCGCGGCGCCAACAGATCGCTAGGCCCACCGCCGTGTCGGCGAACGTCCGCTCCTCTGACCGGTCGTTTGGGGTCCAAGCGCTTTAAGCAAGTGGCGGACCAGGCCAAGGTGGAAGTCAGGTAAGGATGGTCGAGACCCGCGAAGCAGCGTTGAATTTTGACAGCGTTTACATTCACGGGAGATAGCCCGTACATTCGGTATGACAACAATCAATCTGCCTCCGGGAGTTGAGATATTGGCGCTGCCGAAGCACGTGTTGCCGACCACCGTTGTCGGAAGTTATCCGCAGCCGGACTGGCTGGTGGATCGCGAGATGCTGTCGAAATCCGTTCCGCGTACGCGTTTGGCGCAGATGTGGCGGATTCCGCAAGCCTATCTCGAGCAGGCGCAGGACGATGCGACGATCGTTGCGATCCGCGACCTCGAGCGCGCCGGCATTGATATCGTGACCGACGGCGAGATCAGGCGGGAAAGCTACTCCAACCGTTTTGCCACCGCGCTCGAGGGGATAGACACCGACAATCCTGCCATCATCACCTCGCGGTCGGGACAGCAAACGCCGGTTCCGCGCGTGGTGGGCAACGTCGTCCGTACCGGTCCGGTCGAACTGCGGGACATGGAATTCCTTCGCCGCAACACGGATCGCGCGGCAAAAATCACCCTGCCCGGTCCATTCACCATGAGCCAGCAGGCCAGGAACGAATTCTACAAGGACGACGAAGAGCTCGCGATGGCCCTGGCGGCCGCGGTGAACGCCGAAGCGCTGGAGCTGCAGAAGGCCGGTGCCGACGTGATCCAGCTCGACGAACCCTGGGTGCGAAACGATCCGGCCGCCGCCAGGCGCTACGCCGTGAAAGCCATCAATCGCGCGCTGCAGGGCATCACGGTGCCGACGGTCGTCCACATCTGCTTCGGCTACGCCGCGGTCGTGCCCGGCGATACCAAGCCGTCGGGCTATTCCTTTCTGGCCGAACTTGCGGATTGCACCGCCGAGCAAATCTCGATCGAGGCCGCGCAGCCCAAACTCGATCTCGGCGTGCTCGCCGATCTGTCCTCGAAAAAGATCCTGCTCGGCGTGATCGACCTCGGCAATCCCGAGATCGAGACCGCAGCCGTCATCGCCGATCGGATCCGGCACGGCCTCAACTACGTCTCCGCGGACCGGCTAATCCCCGCCCCGGACTGCGGCATGAAATACATGCCCCGCCACGTCGCCTTCGGCAAGCTGAAGGCGATGAGTGAAGCCGCGGCCATCGTGCGCAAGGAAATCAGCTGATACTTGACGGGCAGCGCGTCAGGAATTCGTCGGGCTGCAGCGCGGCGGCTGGAATTTCGCGCGCAATCGTTTCCCGCCCCGCGCGCGTACCGGTCTGCCAGACGGCGGCGCGTCGTTCCACGAACCTGATCAAGGCGTTGAAGGCGACCGCCATCGCCAGCACCAGCAGCACGCCGGCGAACACATGGGCGCTTTCCAAAATCGTCCGGTAGCGCGAGATCAGATAGCCGATGCCCGCCGACGAGATCAGCATCTCCGATACGACAACACCGACGATCACCAGCGCGCCGCCGACCCGCAAGCCTGAAAGCACGGTGGGAATCGCCGCCGGAATAATGACGCGGGTGATGCGCTGAGGGAGCGTTGCGCCCATGCTGCGCGCCGCCAGCAGCAATTGCGGATCGATGGTCTGAATGCCGGCGGCGGTCGCCAGCATGGTCGGCAGAAAGCCGTACACGCTGGCGAAGGCGATCTTGGATTCCGAGCCGATCCCGAGCCACACCGTGAACACCGGATAGAGAATCACCAGCGGAACCGCGTAGAGGCTGGACACCATCGGCATGATCAGCACGCGCGGCCGCGGCAGGCTGCCGACCACCGCGCCGCCCAGGATTCCGCCGCCGCATGCAAACAGCATGGCGACGGCGACCTCGTACAGCGTCACCATCAGCGCGCGGCCGTACTCGCCGGCGTCGCTCCAGCCGGCCTGCAGCGTCGACGACAAGGACGGCAGGAACAGCTCGGGAATGGCGCCGATGCGCGGCAGAACTTCCCACAATACGATGAGGGCCATGACGATAAGGCGGCGTAGCGTGGTCGACGACATCACCATTCCCTCACGCCGACTTGCGGATATGGCGCCAGATGCGGTCGCGCAAGCTTCCGAACGCGTCGCCGCTCAGCATTTCAAAAGTGCGCGGGCGCGGCAGCGCGACGTCCAGCCGGTCCACGATGCGGCCGGGACGCGCCGACATCACCACCACCTCGTCCGCGAGATAGACGGCTTCGGTCAGGCTATGGGTCACGAAGATGATGGTCTTGCCGGTCGCAGCCCAGATCCGCAGCAATTCATCGCCCATGGTCATGCGGGTTTGTTCGTCGAGCGCGGCGAACGGCTCGTCCATCAGCAACACCGGCGGATCCTGCACCAGGCCGCGCGCGATCGAGACCCGCTGCTTCATGCCGCCGGACAATTCATGCGGATGACGTTTGCCGAAGCCGTCGAGACCCACGAGCTGCAAGGCTTCTTCCGCCTTGATGCGGCGCTCCTTTCTGGCAACGCCGCGCAGCG
>Ga0209871_1000102_pt1 | contig 26845 bp, 23 predicted proteins | sample OrgsoiDNA2013045_FD_185795 | JGI IMG/M metagenome (GOLD analysis project Ga0209871, IMG submission 185795) | Permafrost soil microbial communities from the Arctic, to analyse light accelerated degradation of dissolved organic matter (DOM) -... | ecosystem: Environmental > Terrestrial > Soil >... | reverse complement strand
ATCGATCACATTGTCGGATCTGGCGTCCGAAGACTGGATCATCTTTCCGGCGCGGCAGGGACCGGGCCTGCACGAACGCGTGCTCACCGCCTGCGCGCAGGCCGGCTTCGTGCCGCGGGTCGGCCAGCAAGCCTCGCAGATGGATACCATCGCCAGTCTGGTGGCCGGCGGAATGGGGGTCGGCCTCGTCACCCGCATCATCGCAACCGCCAACCGGCCCGGCGTGGTATTTCGCGATCTCACCGGAATAGGCACGCCGGTCGAATACGAACTGGCGATCGCCTATGGCCGCTCGACACCGCTGGTGGATGCGTTCACGGCCGTGATCCGATCCCGCGCGAACTGGGTGGGACCGGCCGCCAACTAGCCTTCGCGCCAAAGCCGCTTGCTTGCCGCGCCGGGCGCCCTCGGGCAAGTTCGCGGGCCCGGAACCGAAACCTGTCGGAATCGTTATCGCGGCGGCTGGACCTGGGCATGGCAAATCGCAAAAAATCCAATCGCAAGAGCGACAACAAGAATCATCAGAAGTCCGGCGGCCTGAAACCGACACCGAAGACCGGGGCCCGCCAGCCGTTTAGCTTGCGCGTGCTGCTCAAATCGCTCGGACCGGGATTGATTACCGGGGCCTCCGACGACGATCCGTCCGGCATCGGCACCTATAGCCAGGCCGGCGCGCAGCTCGGCTACGGCATCGGCTGGACCATGCTGCTGACATTTCCGTTGATGACGGCGATCCAGGAAATTTCGGCAAGGGTGGGCCGCGTCACCGGCCACGGCATTGCCGGCAATGTCTGCCGGCATTATTCGGTGCTGCTGCTCAATGTGGTGGTAATGCTGCTGTTCATCGCCAACACCGTCAACATCGCCGCTGATCTCGGCGCGATGGCGGATGCGACAAAACTCCTGATCGGCGGGCCCGGCATTGTTTACGTGGTGGCGTTCGGAGTGACGTCGGTGGTCGCGCAAATCTTTCTCGACTATAAGCGTTACGTAGCGGTGCTGAAATGGCTGACGCTCAGCCTGTTCGCCTATGTCGGGGCGCTCGCCTTTGCGCACATTTCGTGGAGCCAGGCGCTTGCCGGTGTTCTCGTCCCGCGCATCACCTGGAGCGCGGATTATTTCACCACCATCGTCGCCATTTTCGGCACCACGATCTCGCCCTATCTGTTTTTCTGGCAGGCGTCGCAGGAAGCCGAGGATCAACGCGTCGATGCCACCAAGCATCCCTTGATCGAGCGGCAATATGGCGCGCAAAAGGAATTTCATCGCATTCGCGCCGACACTGTCGTCGGCATGGCATTCTCGAACCTGATCGCGCTGTCGATCATCGTCACCGCGGCGGCGACGCTGCATGCTGCCGGCAAAACCGATATCCAGACCTCGGCGCAAGCGGCCGAAGCGCTGCGTCCGATCGCCGGAACGTTCGCGGAAGTGATTTTTGCGCTGGGCATCGTCGGCACCGGGCTGCTGGCCATTCCGGTGCTCGCGGGGGCTACCGCCTATGCCGTGGGAGAGGGGCGGAAATGGCCGGTCGGGCTCGCGCGCAAGCCGAAGGAGGCGGTTGCGTTCTATGCGGTGCTGGCACTGTCGGCAGCAATCGGGATCGCGCTCAACTTCACCCCGATCAATCCGATCTCTGCGCTGTACTGGAGCGCGGTGGTCAACGGCGTGCTCTCCGTCCCTGTGATGGTGCTGCTGATGATCATGTCGCGTCGCCAGGAGGTGATGGGCCGTTTTGTGATCGGCGGCCCGCTCTATTGGCTGGGCTGGCTCTCGACCGCCGCGATGCTGCTCAGCGTCGTGGCAATGGCGGTTGGATTATTTCTTGGCTAAAGTTAGCTCTCGTGTCCCGGACGCGATGCAGCGTGCAACGCTGCTCCGCAGAGCCGGGATCCACGCTGGATGGGCCCCGGCTCTGCAGCGCACCACCATCGCGCGTCGAAGACGCGCGTGAACGCGCTTATGGCGCTGCGCAGCGTCCGGGGCACGTACCGCCTCAGTCCTTGCGAAACACGATCGAGGCCATCCAGCCGGTCATCATCGCCATGAAGGCCGTTACCAATCCATAGACCAGGCCGTTCTGCCGCGCGGTGTTGGCGACGAACTGTTCGAATCCGACCTTGACGATTTCGAACGCGGATTCGGCCCGGGTCACCAAGGCGCCATCGGAAAACAGTTTTATTTCGACGTCGTAGGTGCCGATCGGCACCTCGGCGGGCAGCGGAATGCCGGTGCGAAACAATGTCGGCGTCAAGAATGTCACCGCCGAAGTCGCCTCGCGATAGAGGCCATGTTCGGAGCGCAGCCGCACAAAGGCGCTGCGAAACGCGTCGTTCGGCACCACGTCGGCATAATCAGGCCCGACGCGCTGGGTGAGCAGCACATTGTTGAGGCCGAGCTGTTGGCGCCGCTGCACTTCCGGCGAAGCGATGGCGTCGAACGGGCGGTTGGCGAACAACGCCAGATAGGTCGGAACGCCGAGAAACTGCCGGTAGTCGGTGTTGATCCAGATGCCGAATCTGCGTTCCTTGCGCCGCGTCACCATGTCGGCGCGCGGTCCGGAGACGGTCACCACCAGATCGTAACTGGTATGGGTAGAAGGCGTGGTTGCATCCTTTTCGACCGAGCCGAACAGCACCAGCTCCTCGCCGGAATAGTTCGGCGTCACCGTCACCCGGTGGTTCGAGACCGAGACGATCAGCCGCTCGGCATGCGCGGGCGATAGCGCGAAAGCCGCGCTCAGAGCCAGCCCAAGGCCGACCGCCGCAAGTGAGATACGCGCGATCATCCGGCGCCTCCGGTTTCCCGGATGGTGAAGAGATCGTCGGGACGGATCACCAGTTCGATCGCAAACCGGATGCCGACCGCCAGAATCAGCAGTCCGAGCAGCAGCCGCAGATGTTCGCCGCGGATCCTCTGGCCGGCGCGGGCGCCGAACTGCGCACCGGTCACGCCGCCGATCATCAGGATCAGCGCCAGCACGGCATCGACGAGATGGTTGGTGACCGCGTGCAGCATGGTGGCAAACACCATGGTGACCAGCGTCAGCACCATCGAGGTGCCGATCACGGTCGAGGTCGGCACCCGCAGCAGATAGATCATGATCGGGATCAGGATGAAGCCGCCGCCAATGCCCATCACCGCGCCGATAAAGCCGATGATCAGGCCGACCACCACGACCGGGATCACCGACAGATAGATCTTGGAACGCTTGAAGCGCATCTTCAGCGGCAAGCCATGGATCCAGCCATGGCTGCCGGAGCGGCGCATCGGTACCGCCATGCCGCGCCGCGTCCGCAGGATCGCGCGCAGGCCTTCCCAGAACATCAAGCCGCCGACGGCGGTCAGCAAAACGACGTAGGACAGCGCAATCATGAGGTCGAGCTGGCCGAGCGAGCGCAGCAGCGTGAAGGTCCAGACGCCGAGCGCGGTGCCGATGGTGCCGCCGCTCAACAGCACCAGCGCCAGCGCCGGATCGATGGCGCGGCGGCGCCAGTAGGAGATGGCGCCGGAAAACGACGAGGCCGCGATATGGCTGGCGACGGAAGCAACCGCGACCGCGGGGGCAATGCCGATGAAAATCAACAGCGGCGTCATCAGAAATCCGCCGCCGATGCCGAACATGCCGGACACGAAGCCAACCGCCGCGCCCATCGCCAGGATGAGGAAAACATTGACCGGAATGTCGGCGATTGGAAGGTAAAGCTGCACGCGCGTTTGCTTCTTGGATTTAGCCTTGAAGCTGGCCGAAACCGCTCACGGCAAGATTTCTGATCGAGCAAGTGGGATTCGTCCGCGCGGGATGGGCGCGAACGAGGGTCAAATGCCGCGCCCCTGCATAACCGAAATCGACCATGGGAGGGACTAAAGAATCCGCTTGCAACGGCTTTTTTGATGCAGCCGGCCGCGCGCCTTCAAGTGTGGCGAATGATACAGATCAACGGTCGGCGCGCTTGGTCAAAGCCGGCTTGGCCGCGGGCTTTGCCGCACCTGCCTGTGTCGGCGATGAGTCCCAACCGCCGGCCGGGCCAGCCACGTTGATGGCGTCGTCGGGCTGCGGTTCTGGCGTGAAGGTCTGGATCGCGAGCTTGGCCGCAGCCAGCGACTGGGCGTCGAGCCGCTTGGCGATATCGTCACGTTTTCGGATCGAGTCCGCGTCGCCCTGCGCCGCCGCCAGGCTGAACCATTTGAACGATTCGGCCAGGTTCTGTTCAACGCCGATGCCGCGGGCATAGAGGATGCCGAGGTTGAACTGGCTGTCCGCGACGCCGCGATCGGCCGCCTTGCGGAACCAATACGACGCGTCCTTGTAGTTGGCGCCCTTGCCGCCGCCGTCGGCATCGAGCACGGCAAGATTATGCATCGCCTTGGCGTTTCCGCGCTCGGCCGCCTGCATGTAGTAGCGGCGCGCGATATCAATGTCCTTTTTCACGCTGAGACCCTTTTCGTAGAAGGTCCCCAGCCTGAACACCGCCGGCACCACGCCGGCCTGCGCCGCGCGGTCATACCATTTCGCGGCCTCATCCAAATTCGACGCAACGCCTTTGCCTTCGGCAAAGCGCAGCCCGATCTCATAGGCCGCTGCAGGATCGCCCTTCAGCGCGGCCGTGCGCAATACCGGGCCGCCGATGGCGTCCGGCAATCTTTCCGTCGGCGGGACCTGCACCATCGTGAGTTTGTGACTGGATGGCGCCACCTGCGCGATCGGAACCGAGCCGGTGATGTCGCTGGCGGAGAGCGGCGAAGCGGACGGTATCGCTGCGTTCGGCAGGATTTCCGCCGGCGCGGTGCCGTCGGAGGCATTCGGCGCGGAGCCATTGAACGATTGCCGGCCGATCGGCGTCGGCGACGTCATCGAAGGCATGACCGGTGCCGGCGCCGCCGGCCTGGCGGCGTCCTCCGTGGGCCATTGGATTGAAGGCGTCTGCTCGCCCGAACTCTCCGTCGCCGGCAGCGCCGGAACGCTGCCGCCGTCAAGCAGCGTCATCGCCAGCTTGAACGTGCCGAGCACGATGATCACCACGCTGGCGCCGACCAGCACCGAGCGAATCTTGGAGGTGACCGCCGATGTCACCTTGGCCTTGTCGCGGGCGGGATCCTTGAGCGGACCGCGGGCGGGCTTGTCGACGGGCGGCGCGGCTGCGGCGGCCTGGGCGGCACGGCGCGCGGCGGCAATGAAATTCGAAGTGCTGCTTGGCTCGCGCGTGCCCGCGGTAATTTCGCTGATCGCGCTTTCGGACGCGGCAATGCGCTCCGACGGCGACGGCACCCGGCCGGAAGGACGTGTTCCCGGTTCGAGCGGGTGATCGGGCGGCAGGCCCGGCTCGATCGTGGCGCGCGGCGGTGCCGCATGCTGGTCCAGAATCTCGCTGATGGCCCTTGGTGCCGCCGCGGCGAGCGCCGGCAGCTGGATCGGCGGGGCCTGGAATTCGCGCGGGGCGGTGGCAAAATGGCTCTGCGACGCGGCCGGATTCGGCAATTCAGGCTTCGGTTGCGGCGCTATCGCGATGGCAGGCGTGGCCGCCGGTGCGGATGGAGGTGCCGGCGGCGTTTCCGCCTGCGGCGCAACCGGCTGGGCGCGAACCGTGCGCAGATCGCCTTCGATGACCGCCAGCCGATCGACCACATGGCCGAGCGTGCTGTGAACGGCTTCGAGGGATTCCTGGGTATGGCGGCCGGCTTCGGTCTGGCTGAAGCGGATATCGGACAATTCGCGCTTGACGATATCGATCACGCCGCTGTCGGCCGGCTCGGCCGGGGGTCGGCTGCTTTCGGCCACCGCGGCAAACCTCGCCTGCTGGTTTTCGAGCTGGCGCAGAATCTCCTGCAATCCGTCCTCGACCCGTCCGAGATTGCCGGCGCGGTGATCGGTGGACGCCTCCAGGCGTTCGAGCAAATAGGACACGCGCTGTTCGAGATGGGCGAAAGCCGAGGCGTTGTCGCTGCCGACCGGCATGCGGTCGAGGCGGTCCGACAGCGCCCGCACGGCGCCCTCGAGCTGCTCGGAGCTTTCGCTTGGCCTGGGCTGCTCGCGGCTTTCCAGCGTCAAGGCGAGCGCGGCGATGCGCTGCTCGAGGATCGTAAACGAATCGCTGGGGCCTTCGGAACGGGCAAGCTGATCGACCTTCGACGACAAGGTATGCACGTCGTCGCTGAGTCGCGCCAGCGCATCGTTGGACGCGATATTGGAGACGATGGCGCGAAGGGCTGCGATGGCGCTTTCGAGCTTGTGGACCGTGGAGGGATCTTCGCTGGCGCGCAAAATCAGGTCGAGCTTGGCGCCGAGATTGCGGATCGCGTCGTCGTAGCCGGCGAGCTGCTCCGCGGGCGTCAGGGAGCGCAGCACCTCGCGAATTTCGCCGAGCGCGCGTTCGATGCCTGCCAGCGCAGAATCGTCGATGCCGCTCTGGCGGGTGTCGTCGATGCGGCGGGACAGCGCGCGAACTTCGTTTTCGATCGATTCGATCGCCTGGCGTGGCATCGCCTCGGTTATGGCGTGACGAATTTCGGCCAATTCGCCGCGGAATGCGGCGATCGATTGCTCGATGCCGTCCGGATGCTGCAGTGCTTCGATCTGGCTGGTGATCTGGATCAGATGGCGCTCGAGTGCGGAAAAGTCCGGCCCCGCCGGCGTTGCGGGCACCATCGGCGGCGCACTGCGCGGCGGCAGGAATAGTGGCGCACTGTCGAGTTCGCTCTGGCGTGCGGCGATCTCTGCGACCGCGACGTCGAGTGACGCGGGGCTGATCGGGGGAGAGGGGCGATAGACCTGGGCCGCCGCGCGCTCGACCAGGTCGAGTTGGTCGTCCACGAGCTTGGCTGGCTTCGCCGGCATGGGATTGGAGATCTGCGACAGCCGTGCGTCGAGGCGCGAGATCGCTTCGTTCAACTGCCGGGCGACAACAGCCGACTCGCCGCGCACGGCGTCGTTGCGAAGCGCCTCGCTGTGCGGCGCCGGGCGCGAGATCTGCTCGATCTGGCGCGTGATCGAATCCAGCCGCTGGTGAATGTCCAGGACGTCAGGGGTTTCCCGGATCGGCGGCACCGGCGGTTGATCGGCGGGGCTATCAAGGTTGGGAGGGGTGAAATCGCCGACGGTGGAATTGAGCCAGTCGCTGAGCGACATGCCAGCGCGCCGCGCGGCGGCCTCGGCCCTCTCGCGAACGGATGGATCGATGCCCTCTACACTCCACGATAGGCGCGAATTCATGCTCTCGTCCGGTTCCGAATCCGGCGCGACACTTGCGCCTTCAGCCTCCCCGCGCGTCCCACGTGAGGAGACAATAGAATTCCGCGCAGGTCGTCTGGCTCTGGCATCGACTTTTTCGTGATACGGTAAAGAACGGGTTAAAGAATCAGCCAGCAGGAGCTGAAAGTTGCGTGGCGACCGAAATTGACCGTTGGCGGCCGGCCGCCCGCCGGCCGCGCCGGTCATGTTGTCGCAATGGCGGCTCGATAGCTGCCTTACGGGCTGCCTTGGACGTCCGGAACCGTCTAAGGTCGCCTTTCTGCAACTGGACGATTGCTGCGCTGCAAAATCTTCCCTAAACGAGCCCCGTCAGCGAGCCGAGAGGACATCATGCCAAGCTATAAAGCCCCCCTGGAAGACGTCAGCTTCCTGCTCAACGATGTGTTCCAGATCGACCGCTACGACAATCTGCCCGGTTTCAGCGACGCCTCCGCCGACGTGCGGGAGGCTGTTCTGAACGAGGCCGCGAAACTCAGCGAACAGGTGTTGCAGCCGCTCAATCGCGTCGGCGATCTCGAGGGCTGTGTCCGCCACGACGATGGCAGCGTGACCACCCCGAAAGGTTTCAAGGAAGCCTACAGGCAGGTGGCCGAAGGCGGCTGGCTCGGGCTTTCGGCGCCGACCGAATATGGCGGGCAGGGCCTGCCGGTGACGCTGAGCCAGACCGTAACTGAATTCCAGTGCTCGGCGAACATGGCGTTTTCGATGTATGGCGGCCTGACCATGGGGGCGACGGCGGCGCTGATCGTGCACGGCAAGCCCGAACAGAAGGCGATGTTCGTGCCGAAGATGGTGGCCGGCGAATGGACCGGCACCATGAACCTGACCGAGCCGCAATGCGGCACCGATCTCGGCCTGCTGCGGACCAAGGCCGTCAAGCAGGCCGACGGCAGCTACAAGATATCGGGCACCAAGATTTTCATCTCCGCCGGCGAGCACGATCTCACCGAAAACATCATCCATCTGGTGCTGGCCAGAATCGAGGGCGCGCCCAGCGGTATCAAGGGCGTGTCGCTGTTCGTGGTGCCGAAGATCCTGGTCAATGCCGACGGATCGCTGGGTGCGCGCAACGGCGTGACCTGCGGCTCGATCGAACACAAGATGGGCATTCACGGCAATTCCACCTGCGTGATGAATTACGACAGCGCCACCGGCTGGCTGATCGGCGAGGAAAACAAGGGCATGCAGGGCATGTTCGTGATGATGAACGAGGCGCGGCTGGGTGTCGCGGTGCAGGGACTGGCGCAATCGGAGGTCGCCTATCAGAACGCGGTCGCCTATGCCCGCGATCGTCTGCAGGGCCGCTCGCTCTCGGGTGCGAAGGCGCCGGACAAGCCGGCCGATCCGATCATCGTGCATCCCGATGTGCGCCGCACATTGCTGACGATCAGAGCCTTCAACGAGGCGGCCCGCGCGATGGTGGTGTGGACCGCGCTGAAGAGCGACGTCGCCCACAGATCGAGCGACCCCAGGGATCGCCAGGAGGCCGACGATCACATGGGGCTGATGACGCCGGTCATGAAGGGCGTCCTGACCGATGTGGGATTTTCCAACGCGGTGCTGGCGCAGCAGATGTTCGGCGGCCATGGCTATATCGCCGAAACCGGCATGGAGCAGTTCGTGCGCGATGCCCGGATCGCCATGATCTATGAGGGCGCCAACGGCATCCAGGCGCTCGACCTCGTCGGGCGCAAATTGCCGCGCGACGGCGGCCGCGCCGTGATGGCGTTCTTCGGCGAGGTGGCTGCATTCGCCAAGGATCACGGCGCCGACGAAGCGATGAAGCCCTATGTCGCGCCGCTCAGCACGGCGCTCGGCGATCTGCAGCAGGCCACCACCTGGCTGATGCAGAATGCGATGATGAAACCGGACAATGCCGGTGCCGGCGCCACCGATTACATGCAATTGTTCGGCCTTGTCACCTTCGCCTATATGTGGGCGCGGATGGCGAAAGTGGCATTGGACAAGATTGCTGCCGGCGGCGCGACGCCCTATCTGACAACCAAGCTGGTGACCGGCCGCTTCTTCATGGAACGGATGCTGCCGGAAACCGCGCTGCATCTTGCGCGCATCCAGACCGGAAGCGCGACCACCATGGAATTGGCGGCGGAAGCGTTCTGACCGGAGAAGTCTTCCCGACGTCGTTTGAATAGATCCGCGACATCTTCCAATTCGCCTATATATTATGATCCTCATACCAGGAGGGCGTCATGCCTGAGGCATATATCTACGATCACGTTCGCACGCCGCGCGGCCGCGGCAAGGCCGATGGCGCGCTGCATGAGGTGACCGCGCTGGCGCTGGCGACGGTGCCGCTGAAGGCGCTCAGGGAGCGCAACAATCTGGCCGAAGACGTCGTCGACGACGTCATTCTCGGCGTGGTCGATCCGGTCGGCGAGGCCGGCTCCGACATCGCGCGCTTCGCGGCGCTGAAGGCGGGTCTCGGTGAAGCCGTTCCCGGCGTTCAGATCAGCCGCTTCTGTGCCTCGGGCCTCGATGCCGTGAATTTCGCCGCAGCCCAGATCATGAGCGGTCAGCATGAACTCACCATCGGCGGCGGCGCCGAGTCGATGAGCCGCGTCGGCATCGGCGCCTCCGGCGGCGCCTGGCCGATGGATCCCTCGATCGCGGTGCCGGCCTATTTCATGCCGCAGGGCGTGTCGGCCGATCTGATCGCCACAAAATACGGTTTTTCGCGCGACGACGTCGACGCCTACGCGGTGCAGAGCCAGCAGCGCGCCGCGAAGGCGTGGGACGAGGGCCGCTTCAAGAATTCGGTGGTGCCGGTGAAGGACGTCAACGGCCTCACCATTCTGGCCAAGGACGAGCACATGCGGCCCACCACGACGATGCAGTCGCTCGGCCAGTTGCAGGCGTCGTTCGCGGCGGTCGGGATGATGGGCGGCTTCGATGCGGTGGCGATCCAGTCGCATCCGGAAATCGAGCGCATCAACTACGTGCACCACGCCGGCAATTCCTCCGGCATCGTCGACGGCGCAGGCGCGGTGTTGCTCGGCAGCAAGGAAGCCGGCGCAAAACATGGCTTAAAGCCGCGTGCAAAGATCCGCGCCTTCACCAATATCGGCTCGGAGCCGGCGATGATGCTGACCGGTCCGGTCGACGTCACCGCAAAGCTGTTCGAGCGCTCGGGCATGAAGAAATCCGACATCGACCTGTTCGAACTGAACGAGGCGTTCGCCTCGGTGGTGCTGCGCTACATCCAGGCCTTCGACATCGACACCGCCAAGATCAACGTCAATGGCGGCGCGATCGCGCTCGGCCATCCGCTCGGCGCTACCGGTGCGATGATTCTCGGCACCGTGCTCGACGAGCTCGAGCGCACCAACAAATCGACCGCGCTGATCACGCTATGCATCGGCGGCGGCATGGGCACCGCGACCATCATCGAGCGGGTGTGAACCGTGAGGTGGGCAAAGCGAAGCGTGCCCACCCAAACACGATCGGACTGGAATATGGTGGGCACGGCGCGAGGGCGCCTTTGCCCACCCTACGAACTGGGGCGAGAACAGAGACTGATGCCGAAGATCGACCTGAGTGCATTGCCGGCGCGCAGTAGAACGACGTATCCGGAACCGTTCGCTGGAATTGTCGACGGCCGCGAATGGCAATCGCTGGGTGCGGCGGCGGGCTTGAGCCAATTCGGTGTCAACCTCGTGCGATTGAAGCCGGGGGCTGCATCGTCGGCGCGCCATTGGCACGAGCAGGAAGACGAGTTTGTTTATATGATTGAAGGCGAACTGGTGCTGGTCGAGGATGAGGGAGAGACGATCGTGAAGCCGGGCGACGCCGCGGGCTTCAAGGCCGGTGTCCCCAACGGCCATCATCTTTTGAACCGCACGGACCGCGACGCCCTGTTTCTCGTCGTCGGCACGCGCGCGCCACGCGAACGCTGTCACTACCCAGATATCGATCTTGCTTTCGAGCAGGACGGAGATCGTTACCGAACAACGCATAAATCCGGCGCGCCGTACGGCGACTGGCAACGCGACTGAGGGAGCACGCTATGGCTTACAAGAATTTCAAAGTCGAGACCGACGCCGACGGCATCGCACTGGTGACGTGGGACATTCCGGGCCGTTCGATGAACGTGCTCGACGAGACCACGATTACCGAGCTCGAAGCGATCGTGAAGCAGACTTCCGCCGACGCGGCGGTGAAGGGCGTCGTCGTCACCTCGGGCAAGGAGGCGTTCTCCGCCGGCGCTGACCTGTCGATGTTGGAGGGCATGAACCGCCGATATGCCGACCTGCTGAAAGCCAAGGGCGAGGTCGCAGCCAACCAGATGCTGTTCGACGAGAGCCGCAAATCCTCGCTGGTGTTTCGGGCGATCGAGACGAGCGGCAAGCCGTGGGCTGCTGCGATCAACGGGCTCGCACTTGGCGGGGCGTTCGAACTGACATTGTCGTGCCATTACCGCGTCGCCGCGGAAAATCCGAAGACCCGGCTCGGTTTGCCCGAAGCGAAAGTCGGCCTGTTTCCCGGCGCCGGCGGCACCCAGCGGGTGCCGCGCATCGTGTCGCCGCAGGACGCGATGCCGCTGTTGCTGAAGGGCGAGACCGTCAATCTCGAAAAAGCCAAGGCGCTGAAGCTGATCGATGCTGTGGTTCCGGCCGGCGATCTGATCAAGGCGGCGAAAGACTGGATCAAGGGCGGCGGCAAGGCCGTCGCGCCCTGGGATGAGAAGGGTTTCAAGTTGCCGGGCGGTCCGGTTTTTTCCAAGGCCGGCATGATGATGTTTCCGGCCGGCAACGCGATCTACCGCCGCGAGACCTATGACAACTATCCGGCCCAGCGTGCCATCATGAGCTGCGTCTACGAAGGCTTGCTGTTGCCGATCGACGCGGCGCTGCGCGTCGAATCGCGTTATTTCGCGCAAGTGCTGCGCTCCAACGAAGCCGCCGCGATGATCCGCAGCCTGTTCCTGTCGATGCAGGAATTGAACAAGGGCGCGCGGCGTCCGCAAAATGTGCCGCCGATCAAAGTGAAAAAACTCGCCGTCATCGGCGCCGGCTTCATGGGCGCCAGCGTCGGTTACGTCTCGGCGCGCGCCGGCATCGAGGTGGTGCTGATCGACCGCGATCAGGAGAGCGCCGACAAGGGCAAGGGCCATGCCAAGGCGGTGATCGACGATCTGATCAAGAAGGGCCGTGCCAAGGAAGCCGATCGCGACGCCATCCTGTCGCGCATCAGTGCGACCGCCGACTACAATGTATTGAAGGACTGCGATCTCGTCATCGAAGCGGTGTTCGAGGACCGCAAGGTCAAGGCGGAAACCTACGCCAAGGCGCAGCCGCTGTTGAAACCCGACGCGATCTTCGCCTCCAACACCTCGACCTTGCCGATCAATTCGCTGGCGGAAGAGTTCAAGGATCAGGGCAAGTTCATCGGCATTCACTTCTTTTCGCCGGTCGAGAAGATGATGCTGGTGGAGATCATCGTCGGCAAGAACACCGGCGACATCGCACTCGCGACCGCGCTGGATTACGTGCGCGCGATCGGCAAGACGCCGATCGTGGTCAATGATTCCCGCGGCTTCTTCGCCAACCGCTGCGTGCTGCGCTTCACCGCCGAAGGCCTGGAAATGCTGATGGAAGGCGTGCCGCCGGCGATGATCGAGAACACCGCGAAAATGGCCGGCATGCCGGTCGGACCGCTGTCGCTGTCCGACGAGGTCGCGCTCGATCTCGTGCTCAAGATCATGAAGGCGACCGAGGCCGACCTCGGCGCCAACGCGATCGACCAGACCCAGAAGAAGCTGTTGGTCGAGATGGTCGAAAAGCAGGGCCGCTTCGGCCGCAAGAACGGCAAGGGCTTTTACGATTATCCCGAGAAGGGCAAGGGCCAGAAAAGCCTGTGGTCGGAGCTATCAGGGCTGCAGCCGAAACATCTCGATCCCGATACGCTCGACATCGAGGAGTTGAAGCAGCGTTTCCTGGTGGTGCAGGCGGTGGAAGCCGCGCGCACGGTGGAAGATCACGTGATCACGGACATGCGCGAGGCCGACGTCGGCTCGATCCTCGGCTTCGGCTTTGCGCCGTTCACCGGCGGCACGCTGTCCTACATCGACTTCATGGGCACGAAAAAGTTCGTCGAACTGTGCCAGAAGCTGGAAGCCAAATACGGCTCGCGCTTCACCCCGCCAAAGCTGTTGATCGAGATGGCGGCCAAGGGCGAGACGTTCTATGGCCGCTTCCCGCCGAAGAAGCTGGCCGCGGCGTAAATTGCTGAGTGATTGTTGATCAAGGCGTTTCGGCGTGCACAGTCGGCTCTCTCCCCCCTTGCGGGGGAGAGTTGGAGAGGGGGGTATCACGGGCACTGCGCTTGTGGCTCACCCCCTCCCTAACCCTCCCCCGCAAGGGGGGAGGGAATAGTAAAAACTCACGCCGCCTTCATCAGGCCTTCCTTGGTCAAGGCTTCCTGGACCATCGGGCGGGCGCCGACGCGGGCCTTGTAGGCCAGAAGGTTCGGCAGCGCGGAAAGATCGAACTTCATCCGATCGGCCCAGCACAGCATCGTGAACAGATAGCCGTCGGCGACGGTGAACTGCTTGCCCATCAGGTAGTCGCGACCGGGAAGCTGGCTATCGATATATTTGAACTTCCCCATCACCCGGTCCTTGAAGAACGCCTTGGCGTCGTCCGCCAGCACCGGGCTGAACATCGGCCCGAAATTCTTGTGCACTTCCGTGGTGATGAAGTTGAGCCACTCCTGCAGCTTGTAGCGCTCGGCGCTGTCGCGGGCGGGCGCGAGGTTCTTGGCCGAAACCTTGTCGGCGATCATCTGCACGATGACCGGACCTTCGGTCACCAGTTCGCCGCTGTCCAGGCCGAGCGCCGGAACCTGACCTTTTGGGTTCACCTTCAGGTAATCGTCACCATTCTCGAGCTGCTTGGCTTTCAGGTCGACCTTGACCAGATCGTAGGGCAGCCCTGCCTCCAGAAGCGCAATGTGCGGGGAAAGCGAACAGGCGCCGGGCGAATAATACAGTTTCATCGGGATTTCCTTCCTTTGGATTATTGGCTATGGGAGACCGGGCGATTAAATGCATCTGCATGAAATAGTCAAGATTGATGCAAGTGCATTTAGTGCGGTACACTGTTTCGTCACATTATGGATGGGTGCTGCCGATTTGAGGTTCCTGCACCGGTTACCGCAGGCTTTAGGGACTCCAAATCGAACCGCGGCACGGGAGTCATGGCGTTGGTCACAGAGTTGGTTGCGCCCTTTTGTTTTCCGAAGTTCGTATCAGAGGGTGCCGCACTATATTACGAATTTCGGAAACAGGGCACCAGGCCATGAAACGCAAACCATCGACCGAGGCGACGGCAGCCTGGATCCGCCTGATGCGGGTTCAGGGCCGGGTACTCGACGCCGTCGAGCAGGATCTGAAAAAGGCCGGTTTCCCGCCGCTGGCCTGGTACGACGCGCTGCTGGAACTGTCGCGTTCGCCCTCAGGCGCCGTGCGCCCTGTGGAGCTGGAAAAGCAGATGCTGATTCCGCAATACTCGACCTCGCGGCTGATCGACCGGCTGGTGGACGAGGGGCTGGCGGCGCGCCGCGAGTGCAAGATCGACAAGCGCGGCCAGTTTGTCGAGATTACCGAGGCCGGGCGCGAACTGCAGAAGAAGATGTGGAGCGCCTATTCGGCGGCCATCGAAAAGCATGTTGGCTCGAAATTGTCCGATGCGGACGCAGCAAGGCTTTGCGCCCTGCTGGACCGGCTGGGCTGCTCGTGCGATGAGGCTCAGGCGCTCGCCGCAAGAGACGGCGCGCCCGCGCGATGATATTAGCTTTACTTTCCGCCTTTGCGGACAACGCTGTCCGTAACCTTCCCCGACACCGTGCGCGTTCGGTCGAAACGCCCCACATCCGGAAATTTCATGGCGCGTGACCAGATCGATATGACGCCGCTGCAGTCGCGTGACGAGTTGGTTGCGTGGCTGGCGGCCGGCGTGAAGCCGCCCTCCGAATTCCGGATCGGCACCGAACATGAAAAAACGCCGTTCAGGCTTTCCGGCCATCATCCCGTCGCCTACGAGGGCGCGCGCGGCATCGGCGCGCTGCTGGAGGGCATGAAGCTCCTGCTCGGCTGGGAGCCGATCACGGAGTGCGGCAACATCATCGGCCTGTATGACGTCACCGGCGGCGGCGCGATTTCGCTGGAGCCCGGCGGACAATTCGAACTGTCGGGCGCGCCGGTCGAGACCGTGCATCAAACCCAATCCGAACTGATGGCGCATCTGGCGCAGGTGCGCGAGATCGCTGCCCCCTTGGGAATCGGGTTTCTCGGGCTCGGCATGACACCGTCATGGTCGCGGGCGCAGATTCCGATGATGCCCAAGGGCCGCTACAAGATCATGACCAACTACATGCCGAAGGTCGGCCGATACGGCCTCGACATGATGTACCGGACCTGCACGGTGCAGACCAATCTCGACTTCTCGTCGGAAGCCGACATGGTCAGGAAGCTGCGGGTGTCGGTCGCGCTGCAGCCGGTGGCCACCGCGCTGTTCGCCAATTCGCCGTTCACCGAGGGCAAGCCCAACGGTTTCCTGTCGTTCCGCTCCGAGATCTGGCGCGATACCGACAATGCGCGTTCGGGCATGATTCCATGGGCGTTCGAGCCCGGCATGGGGTTCGAACGCTGGGTCGATTACGCGCTCGACGTGCCGATGTATTTCGTCAAGCGCGGCGACGCCTATATCGACGTCGCCGGATCGTCGTTTCGCGATTTCTTCGAGGGCAAGAATCCGGCAATTCCCGGCGAGCGGCCGACGCTGTCGGACTGGGCCAACCATCTTTCGACGATCTTTCCTGAAGTGCGGCTGAAGCGTTATCTGGAAATGCGTGGCGCCGACGGCGTGCCGTGGGGACGGCTGCCGGCGCTGCCGGCATTCTGGGTTGGATTGCTCTACGACGATACGAGCCTCGCCGCCGCATGGGACATCGTCAAGCGCTGGAATGCCGGGGAGCGTCAGGCGTTGCGTGACGACGTGCCGCGGCTCGGCTTCAAGGCCCGGATCAGGGATCGCTATCTGTTCGAAATCGCCAGGGAATGCGTGGCGCTGTCGCATGCGGGCCTGCGGCGACGCGGCCACATCGATCACCTCGGCCGTGACGAAAGCCGGTATCTCGAGCCGCTGGAGCGGATTATCGACCAAGGCCGCACCCCCGCCGAGGAGATGCTGGAGAAATTCAACGGCCCCTGGAAAGGCTCCGTGGAACCGGCCTATGACGAATACGCATTCTAGGTCAGCATGTTGGCAGTTTGCTGTGGCGTTCATCCAGCGTACATGTTGATGGCGATCAAATGGCGGCCCGCGAACCGCGGGTAAGTCAAACTGGAGCGCGATCGGCAAAAGTGGAATCCGGTTTTGCGTCTGATCGCGCTCGAAACTATTCAAGGAGCGTATGATCTTTTCGCCGAGCCGCTCACGCTTTGGCGGATCATGCGCGAGCGAAAGCAATCGCACATGTGGAGTGGCCGCCTGCTCAGGGCGTGTTTGGTGACGCTCGCCTTTTTGGCGGCCGTCGCCGCCACGCGACCGGCGCAAGCTCAGGCCAATTTCGATCGGCCGGGCGGCGATTATCTGAGTTCGCCGGTGGAATCGGGCGATCCGGCGGATTGTGCGCTGGTATGCGAGCGCGACCGGCGGTGCCGGGCCTGGAGCTTCAACTACCCGACCGATATTGCCGGCGGCGCGGTCTGCTGGCTCAAGAGCAACGTGCCGGCGCGCACCCAGGACAATTGCTGCGTCTCGGGCGTGCGCGGCGCCGGCGTGGTCGAACCGCGCAACGGCGCGATCGAAACCTCGATCGACCGGGCCGGCGGCGATTATCGCAGTTTCGAACTGAAAAGCGGCGACGGCGACGACGAATGCAAGGCGGCCTGCACCGCCGACAACAAGTGCCGGGCCTGGACCTATGCGCGGCCGGGCTATGCCGGAAAAGCCGCGCACTGCTTCCTGAAAAAGGAAATCAAGCCGCCGCGGCGCAAGGCCGGGTTTACATCGGGCGTGGTGCGGTAGGGATGGCCTCGGCAGGCAGCACCCTGATTTCCGGCCACAGCGTTTTCCATCGGCTTGCCTTCGCCGCGTAATTCGCCACCGAGAAATTCGGCGTGTGATTGGGCCGGACGACCATGCCGGCAATATCGTCAAATCCGTTTGGCGCGTAGACGTCGTGGCCTGATGGCGTGCGCCGGATTCCGACCTGGGTATTTTTCGTCAAGAAACGATCGATCCCTTGGGTCGAACAATGCAGCGCGGGGTAGGGCAGCCCATGCTTTTGCGGATACCAGAGATGGACGCGGGCCTGATTGCGCACCTCGACCTTGGCGCCGGTCCTTGCCAGCCGGCCCTGCAATTTTCGGATCACGGCGTCCTCGGCCTGCCATGAGGTATCCGGATCGAAATAGAAGATATCGTAGTCGGCAATGCCATAATCGACGGCGCGCGCCGTCTGCACATTCCACGCGGTCTGCACCAGGCATCCCGAGACGATCCAGGCATCCGGCAGCGCCAGCCGGGATAATTCTTCGGCAATCATTTCATTGATGGGATTGCGGAGCGCGGCGGCGATGAAGTCGTCCTTGTCCATGGGCGCGCATGCCGTTCACGACGTCGAGCCAGCGTCGAATTGCCTGATCGCCGCTCTTGAGGCCAGCGTCCGCCATTGCCGGCGCAGCAGCGGCTCGACGGTCAAGCGCTTTGCCTTCGACAGCCGGATCAGCACCATCGGATAGTCCCTGTAGTGGTCGGTGAAGTAAAACACCTCGGGCTGGCGCTCCACCAGCATGTCGCGCTCATCGATTGGGACGCCGGGCATCAGCGCATGATCCGCCAAAGTGTGAGCGGTTTGGCGACAAGATCATGCGCAATAATAAAATAGAGCGCGATCGTACGCAAAACCGGCTGCCACTTTTGCTGATCGCGCTCTGGCTGTCGCCGTCTTCCCGCAGCCGCACCAACAACTTGTTGCGCACCTTGAGCGCCGGCGTGCCGTAGGAAGTGCCGTCCTCGACCTCCGGCCACGCCAGCGCGATCTTTCTGACGTCGTCGAAGGTCATGGTGGCGCGTTCAACGCACCGCGGTGAAGAACCGCGAACCGCGAAAGCCCGACAGCCAGGTCCACACCGGCTGGCTGCGCATGCCGAGATCCCAGGAGCCGACCACGGCATCGGCGCGACCGACCAGATTGTCCATCGGCAATAGCCCGACCCCGCCTTCGCGCACCGGCACGCGGCTGTCGGCGGAGTTGTCGCGGTTGTCGCCCATCACGAACAGCCGGTCCGGCGGCACCGTCACTTCGGGGGTGTTGTCGAGCCGGCCATTGTCGCGAAGCTTGAAGATCGCGTGCGCGACGCCGTTCGGCAAGGTCTCGATGTAGCGATAGGCCGGTTCGACCGCGCCATTGTCGTCCTCGGCTTCGCCCATCCCGTCGGGTTTCAGCGACGCCGCATGGTCGTTGATGAAGAGCTGGCCCTGCCGCATCTGGATGCGATCGCCGGGCAGGCCGACGACACGCTTGACCCAGGCCTGCGCGCGATCGCCCGGCCAGCGGAACACCACGACATCGCCGAGCTTCGGCGGTTCGGCGAACACCCGCCCGGTCTCGGGCAGGTTGATCTGGATCGGCAGCGAGGCGGTGCCGTAGCCATAGGGATATTTCGACGCCAGCAGTGCATCGCCGATCAGCAGCGTCGGCTCCATGGAGCCCGACGGCACGTAGAACGGCTCGGCGAGCGCGCCCTTGGCAACGAAAACAATACCCACGATCGCCGCGAACTGGAGAAGTTGCGCGCCCCAGCCCGCCGCCCTCGAGGCGACTGATTCTTTTCCAGTGCTCATCAGCCGGTTCCTCCCACGGTAATCCGCTCCATCCGCAGCGTCGGCTGGCCGACGCCGACCGGCACGCCCTGGCCGTTCTTGCCGCAGGTGCCGATGCCGGTATCCAGCGCGAGATCGTTGCCGATCATGGTGATGCGGTGCAGGTCGGTCGGCCCGTTGCCGATCAGCATGGCGCCCTTCAGCGGCGCGCCGATCTTGCCGTTCTCGATCTTGTAGGCCTCGGTGCACTGGAACACATATTTGCCCGAGGTGATGTCGACCTGGCCGCCGCCGAAATTCGCGGCATAGATGCCGTTCTTGACCGAGGCCAGGATTTCCGCCGGATCGCGCTCGCCCGCGAGCATATAGGTGTTGGTCATGCGCGGCATCGGCACGTGGGCATAGCCCTGGCGGCGGCCGTTGCCGGTCGGCTTCATGTTCATCAGCCGGGCATTCTGGCGGTCCTGCATGTAGCCGACCAGGACGCCGTCCTCGATCAGCACGGTGCGGTTGGTCGGCGTGCCTTCGTCGTCGATCGACAGCGAGCCGCGCCGCGCCGCCATGGTGCCGTCATCGACCACGGTGACGCCCTTGGCCGCGACCTGCTGGCCCATCAGCCCGGCGAAAGCGGAAGTCTGCTTGCGGTTGAAATCCCCCTCCAGGCCGTGGCCGACGGCTTCGTGCAGCATCACGCCGGGCCAGCCGGCGCCGAGCACGACGTCCATTTCACCGGCGGGCGCGGGGACGGATTCAAGGTTGACCATCGCCTCGCGGATCGCGCCGTCGGCGGCCTCGCGCCACGCCTTGGTCTCGATGAAGCGCGCATAGCCCTCGCGGCCGCCATAGCCCTTGCTGCCGCTTTCCTGCCGGTCGCCCTGGCCGGCAACCACTGAAATATTGACCCGCACCAGGGGGCGGATGTCGCGATAGCTCTCGCCGTCCGGGCGCAGGATTTCCACCACCTGCCAGGTCGCCGCCACGCTGACGCTGACCTGCCGCACCCGCGGATCCTTGTCGCGGACATAGGCGTCGATTTCGGCGAGCAGCTTTACCTTGCTTTCGAAGTCCTGGGCCTCCAGCGGATTGTCGTCGCCATAGAGCCGCACATTGCTGTGCGCCGGCGCCGCCGCGAAATTCCCGCTGTAACCGCCGCGCACCGCCTGCACCGCGTCGGCGGCGCGCATCAGCGCCGGCAGCGACACTTCGGACGAATGCGCGTAGCCGACCGCGTCGTCCTTGACGGCGCGGAGTCCAAAACCCTGCGAGGTGTCATAAGTGGCCTGCTTCAGCCGGCCATTGTCGAACATCAGCGCTTCGGTCTGGGCGTATTCCAGAAACATCTCGCCGTCGTCGGCGCCCGATAGTCCCCGCGCCACTTCTTGGCGCACGGCATCGCGGTCGAGGTTGGCGCGGTCGAGCAGGGAGGTTGTGGCGAGATTGGTCATGAAGGCTCCGATGCAACGCAGATGTCGTTCCCGCGAGCGCGGGGAACCATAGCCACAGACGTCAGTATTTTGGGCAAGAACTCACGAAAGGTCATCTTACAACACTGTAACCTGTGGCGCTCGTCCCGGCCCACGCGTGAAAGCACCGGGCCGGCACGATGATGGTTCGAAGATAGTCATGATGGCTGGAAAAGGGGAGGGCATGTCCGGAACTGCGGCAATCTCTCACGGCAGCTTGTCATACCCCTCGCCGATCCCGTTCAAACTCAGGGGAAAGCCGATGCCCTCTTCGGGGGTCTCGAAAATGATGAAAGTCGCTGTTTTGGCGGTGCGGAGCTGGCCCAGGAGCTTGTCGTCCATCACCACCTCCGCCACGCAGCCATTGGGCAGGCATCTGACAAAACCGGCCCGGCCGACGTCCTGGTTGTCGAGTTTCAGGCCGAGGCCCGAGGGCAATAGCACGCCCAGCGGCGCCACCACCCGCATCAGCTTGCTCTTCTGGTCGGCGGTTTTCAGCACGATGACGGTGAGGCCTGCATTGGAGCGGTCTTCCGCGACCACGCTCTGGATCAAGGCGCATTGCTCGGCCTGCGCGCCGGGCGGGGTGTCGCAGCGGATCTGCCAGTCGCCATGGACCGACCGCACCGCGCCTTGCGCGCTGGCCGCCACGTTCAGGCCGAAAAACAGCGCTATGGCAAGACTGGTAGCGGTCGGGATTGCGCCCGGCAGGCGGCCAAAACCGCCGGCAAGGGAATTGCCGCGGTTTGCGTCGCTTCGCGCCTGGTGTTTCCAAGGCCTCATCGGGTCCATCCCATGATATTCCCGTGGCAATGTTGATCCAAATGGCATGTTGATCCAAATGGACTGATAGCCAATGACGGCGCCTTGAAGGCGGCCAACGAGCAATCTTTGCGCCGGGATCGGCTGCTCCGTTGATTCGCGAATCGGGTTCCTGCGGAGCGCCCCCGTCTGTGCCTACATCGGGCTATCCGCCTGTCAAGCGCTGTCCGCGTGCAAAACTGGCACATTCGTGTGATTCCACGAGAAATGTGACATCAGGATATTAGCCGGTGACGCATCCCGCCGCGCCGTACTACTGCATTGCGAGAGGCTAAGAATTATGGTTTGAGAGGCTGGATTTCGACGCGTTCTAGCGATCTGGCCCAGGTACTTCTTAAAGTGTACTTCTTGAAGTGTACTTCCAAAGTACCACCCAAGGCCGTTTGTCAGGGGGCGGATCGTGCGGCATTTCCAGCCATCCGGCGGAAATGCTCTGGGGTTCTATCAAGGGAGCGCGAGCGGCATGAAGATGTCGAAGGGCCAAACGGGCCGACGGTTGCTGGGATTAGCGGTGGCCGGCGCTGCGCTGTTCACCGGTGGGGCGGCATTCGCCGAACTGGGGCAGCCCGCGCCGTGGGAATTCAGGCTGCAGGAATCCGCCTCGCCGGTGATGGACAACATCACCTGGTTTCACAATTTCCTGTTTGTGCTGATCACCGTCATTACGCTGTTCGTTCTGGCGCTGCTGATCATCGTGGTCGTCAAGTTCAACGCCAAATCCAATCCCGTCCCCTCGAAAACCACCCATAATACGTTGATCGAGGTGGCCTGGACCCTGATTCCGGTGCTGATTCTGGTCGGCATCGCGGTGCCGTCGTTCCGGCTGTTGTTCCAGGAACTCGACGTTCCCAAGGCCGACCTCACCATCAAGGTGACCGGCAAGCAGTGGTACTGGAGCTACGCCTATCCCGACAACGGCAAGTTCGAATTCGATTCGCTTCTGGCTCAGAACAAGCAGCCCCGGCTGCTCGGCGTCGATAACGAGATGGTCGTGCCGATCAACAAGGTGGTCCGGATTCAGACCACCGGCGCCGACGTGATCCATTCCTTCGCGATGCCGGCCTTCGGCATCAAGATCGACTCGATACCGGGCCGCCTCAATGAAACCTGGTTCAAGGCCACCAAGCTCGGCATGTTCTACGGCCAGTGTTCCGAACTGTGCGGCAAGGATCACGCCTTCATGCCGATCGCGGTGCGGGTGGTGAACGATCAGGAATTCGCGACCTGGGTCGAAGGCGCGAAGAAGAAGTTTGCGACCAACCCGGCGAACGCGCTCGCCTCGGCGGGCGCAGCGGCGCAGTAGACCCAGGCCGTAAAATCAAGGGCTATCAGGCGCATCGACGGCACAAGGGCGACGGGACCGCAAGGTTCACAAGGGACTGCAAGGCAGGATTTGAAAATGGCAACGACCGCGGCAACACCGGCTCACACCGATCACGCTCATGACGATCACGCGCACGGCCATCCGACCGGCTGGCGGCGTTTCGTCTATTCGACCAACCACAAGGACATCGGCACGATGTACCTGGTGTTCGCCGTCATCGCCGGCATCATCGGCGCGGCGATGTCGATCGCGATCCGCGCGGAATTGATGTATCCCGGCGTGCAGATTTTCCACGAGACCCACACCTACAACGTGTTCGTAACCTCGCACGGCCTGATCATGATCTTCTTCATGGTGATGCCGGCGATGATCGGCGGCTTCGGCAACTGGTTCGTGCCGCTGATGATCGGCGCGCCCGACATGGCGTTCCCGCGCATGAACAACATCTCGTTCTGGCTGCTGCCGGCGTCCTTCGCGCTATTGTTGATCTCCACCTTTGTCGAGGGCGAGCCGGGCGCCAACGGCGTCGGCGCGGGCTGGACGCTGTACGCGCCGCTGTCGACCTCGGGCCATCCGGGACCGGCGGTCGATTTCGCCATCCTGTCGATCCATCTGGCCGGCGCCTCATCGATTCTGGGCGCCATCAATTTCATCACCACGATCTTCAACATGCGCGCGCCGGGCATGACCCTGCACAAGATGCCGCTGTTCGTGTGGTCGATCCTGGTCACGGTGTTCCTGCTGCTGCTGTCGCTGCCGGTGCTTGCCGGCGCCATCACCATGCTGCTCACCGACCGCAATTTCGGCACCACCTTCTTCTCCGCTGAAGGCGGCGGCGACCCGGTGCTGTTCCAGCATCTGTTCTGGTTCTTCGGCCATCCCGAAGTCTACATCCTGATCGTTCCGGGCTTCGGCATGGTCAGCCAGATCGTCTCGACCTTCTCGAAGAAGCCGGTGTTCGGCTATCTCGGCATGGCCTACGCGATGGTCGCGATCGGCGGCATCGGCTTCGTGGTATGGGCCCACCACATGTACACGGTGGGCATGTCGAGCGCGACCCAAGCCTACTTCGTCGCCGCAACCATGGTGATCGCGGTGCCGACCGGCGTGAAGATCTTTTCGTGGATCGCCACGATGTGGGGCGGCTCGATCGAGTTCAAGACGCCGATGCTGTGGGCGGTCGGATTCATCTTCCTGTTCACGGTCGGCGGCGTCACCGGCGTCGTGCTCGCCAATGCCGGCGTCGATCGCGTGCTGCAGGACACCTATTACGTCGTCGCGCACTTCCACTATGTGCTGTCGCTCGGCGCGGTGTTCGCGATTTTCGCCGGCTGGTATTACTGGTTTCCGAAAATGTCAGGCTACATGTATTCGGAAACCATCGGCAAGCTGCACTTCTGGTTCACGTTTGTCGGTGTCAATATGGCGTTCTTCCCGCAGCACTTCCTTGGTCTCTCCGGCATGCCGCGCCGTTACGTCGATTATCCCGACGCGTTCGCGGGCTGGAACCTGGTGTCCTCGATCGGTTCCTTCATTTCGGGGTTCGGCGTGCTGATCTTCATCTACGGCGTGATCGACGCGTTCGTGCGCAAGCAGCAGGCCGCCAACAATCCGTGGGGAGTGGGCGCCACCACGCTGGAATGGACGCTGTCGTCGCCGCCGCCGTTCCACCAGTTCGAGGTGCTGCCGCGCGTGCAGTGACTTTACGAATGCGCGGCGCCTCGAAGGTGTCGCGCCTTTAAGGAAGCGAGACCATCTTGTCGGTTGTCGATCACAACGCCATCGAGCTGTCGCCCCGGATTTCAGAGGCTGACGTTGCCGACTATGTCGCGCTGCTGAAACCGCGGGTGATGTCGCTGGTGATCTTTACCGCGATGGTCGGCCTGATGATCGCGCCGGACCACGTTCATCCGGTGCTGGCGTTCACCTCGATCCTTTGCATCGCGGTCGGCGCCGGCGCCTCGGGCGCGCTGAACATGTGGTACGAGAGCGATATCGACGCCAAGATGTCGCGCACCGCGAACCGGCCGATCCCGCGCGGGCGCGTCACGCGCCCCGAAGCGCTGGCGTTCGGAATGACGCTGGCGTTCTTCTCGGTGATGACGCTCGGCATCCTCGTCAACTGGTTCGCCGGCGCGTTGCTGGCGTTCACGATCTTTTTCTACGTCGTGATCTACACCATGGCGCTGAAGCGCTGGACCGCGCAGAACATCGTGATCGGGGGGGCGGCCGGCGCGCTGCCGCCGGTGGTGGCGTGGGTGGCGGCGACCGGATCGCTGTCGACCGAGCCGCTACTGCTGTTCCTGATCATCTTCTTCTGGACCCCGCCGCACTTCTGGGCGCTGGCGCTGTTCCGCAGCGACGATTACGCCCGCGCCGGGGTGCCGATGCTGCCGGTGGTCGCCGGCCCCGATGCGACGCGGCTGCAGATCCTGCTCTATACGGGGGTGCTGGTCGCGGTCGCCTTCGCGCCGTGGCCGCTCGGCTATTTCGACGCGGTCTATGGCCTGACCTCGCTGGTTCTCGGCGGCGGCATGCTGGCGCTGGCGATCAACGTCTACCGCCGTCGCGAGGGCAGCCAGGCGCTGCGTGCGACGCGAAAACTGTTCGCGTTCTCGATCCTTTATCTGTTCGCGCTGTTCGCGACCTTGCTGCTTGAGGTCGTCGCCCATGCCGTCGCGCCGTCGATCTGGTAGGGGGCGCATGCGAGCCAATGGATGACAAGGGCAAGCCAGATGGAATCGTCCTCACCGAGGCGCAGAAGAAAAGCCGCCGCGAGCGTTCGATCGCCATCGCGCTGGCGCTGGGCGTGCTCGTGGTGCTGTTTTTCGCGGTCACCATCGTCAAGGGACCGGCCGTCCTAGTGCGGCCGATGTGATCAACATGGACAAGCCGACGATGCCGCAAGTGCCGATCGAGAACCCGAAGACGGTCTCGCGTCGTGGCCTTGGTCGCGACGCCGTGGTGGCCGCGAGCTGTGGCCTGCTCGTGGCGCTGATGGTCGGTGCGTCCTACGCGGCGGTGCCGTTCTACAACTGGTTCTGCCGTGCCACCGGCTTTAATGGCACCACGCAGGTCGCGACCTCGGCGCCATCCTCCGCGCCGCTGGCGCGCAGGATCGCGGTGCGCTTCGATGCCAATGTCGCGCCGGGATTGCCGTGGAAGTTCGAGCCCGAGCAGACCGAGATCGAGATCAAGATCGGCGAAGTCGTCACCGTATTCTACCACGTGACCAATCAGTCGGCGCGGACGACGATCGGGCAGGCCGCCTATAATGTGGCGCCGCTGACGGTCGGGGCGTATTTCCAGAAAATCAACTGCTTCTGTTTCACTGAACAGACCATGGCGCCCGGCGAAAAGCGCGAGATGCCGGTGGTGTTCTATGTCGACCCGGCGCTGGTCGCCGACAGCGACAATGACGGGCTGAACACCATCACGCTGTCCTATACCTTCTACCCCGTGCGCGAACAGGCCCCAAAGCCGCTGGCGGCAAGCGAGCCGGACAAACGCAGGAAAGACCTCTGATCGCAGGGATGATCGATATCCCGGGATTTGATTTTTGAGACGAATACGTGCCGAATAGCACGGCACCGCTAACGGAGAGACCGCAATGGCTACGGCGCAAGTCAAGCACCACGACTACCACCTCGTCGATCCGAGCCCGTGGCCGATCGTCGGTTCGGTCTCGGCCTTCATCATGGCGGTCGGCGCGGTCACCTGGATGCATCATCTGTTTGCCGCCGCGCCGATCATCTTCGGCATCGGCACCATCGGCGTGCTCTACACCATGGCAAGCTGGTGGGGGGATGTGATCCGCGAGGCGCAGTACAAGGGCGATCACACCCGTGTGGTGCAGATCAGCCATCGCTACGGCATGATCCTGTTCATCGCCTCCGAGGTGATGTTCTTCGTCGCCTGGTTCTGGGCGTTCTTCAACTCGTCGCTGTTTCCCGCCGATCCGGTTCACGCCACCCGCGAGGCGCTGTTCGGCGGCGTGTGGCCGCCCAAGGGCATCGAGACCTTCGATCCCTGGCATCTGCCGCTGTTGAACACGCTGCTGCTCCTGACCTCGGGCACCACGGTGACCTGTGCGCATCACGCGCTGCTGGAGAATGACCGTCAGGGTCTGAAATACGGG
>Ga0209871_1000101_pt1 | contig 26862 bp, 26 predicted proteins | sample OrgsoiDNA2013045_FD_185795 | JGI IMG/M metagenome (GOLD analysis project Ga0209871, IMG submission 185795) | Permafrost soil microbial communities from the Arctic, to analyse light accelerated degradation of dissolved organic matter (DOM) -... | ecosystem: Environmental > Terrestrial > Soil >... | reverse complement strand
GCCCGGCCGGGTCACCAAGCTGGTGCCGTTCGGCTCGTTCGTGCGGGTGGAGGAGGGCATCGAGGGCCTGGTGCACATCTCCGAGCTCGCCGACCGGCACGTGGAGATCCCCGAGCAGGTCGTGCAGGTCGGCGACGAGATCTTCGTCAAGATCATCGACATTGACCTGGACCGGCGCCGGATCAGCCTGTCGCTGAAGCAGGCCAACGAGGGCACGATCGGCGAGGCCGTCGGCGAGGACTTCGACCCGACCCTCTACGGCATGCCGGCCACCTACGACGAGCAGGGCAACTACGTCTACCCGGATGGATTCGACTCCGAGTCGGGCGAGTGGCTCGAGGGCTTCGACTCCCAGCGCGAGGAGTGGGAGCGCCAGTACGCCGAGGCGCGGTCACGGTATGAGGCGCACCAGCAGCAGGTCGCCGCGGCCCGCAAGTCCGATGCCGCCGAGGCGCAGGCCGATGGCGGCGACGACAGCGGCCCGGCGCAGCAGGCGCAGCCCGAGGTCCAGGGCACGCTGGCTTCCGACGAGGCGCTCGCCGCGCTGCGGGACAAGCTGTCGGGCGGCCAGAGCTGACTATCGCTTCGCGCACTTAGTGATCGTGACGGGCTCACCGCGCCGCTGGCGGCGGGCCCGTCACGGCCATGTACGGGCGGCTGGCCGCAGGGCAGCCGATCACGTGGGCCAGGGGAAGGGCTGAGGTGCTCCGGGTAGGGCTGACCGGCGGGATCGGCGCGGGCAAGAGCGAGGTTTCGCGGCGCCTAGCCGCCCAGGGCGCGGTGGTGATCGACGCGGATGCCATCGCCAGGGAAGTGGTCGCTCCCGGTACGCCCGGCCTGGCTGAGGTGGTGGCCGCGTTCGGCGCCAGAGTGCTCGCGCCGGATGGCAGCCTGGACCGCCCCGGGCTCGGCGACATCGTCTTCGAGGATGCCGGCCTGCGCGCCAGGCTGAACGCGATCGTCCATCCCAGGGTCGGGACGCGGATGCGCGAGCTGGAGGAGGCGGCCGGCTCAGGGGCCATCGTGGTCCACGACGTGGCGCTGATCGCCGAGAACAACCTGGCCGGCTCCTACGACCTGATCGTGGTCGTGGACGTGCCGCCGAGAATCCAGCTGGACCGGCTGATCAGGCACCGCGGCATGACCCGCGAGCAGGCCAGGGCACGGCTGGCCGCCCAGGCGAGCCGGGAGCAGCGGCTGGCGATCGCCGGCATCGTCATCGACAACTCCAGCTCCCTCGCCGAGCTGGACCGCCAGGTCGGCGAGCTGTGGGCCCAGCTGCGCCGGGCCCAGGCGGCGCAGGAAGGGCAGGACGAGCCGTCCGGGCCGCGTCCGCCCCGGTCACGCCAGCCGGGCTGAGCGCCCGGCGATCCCGCGCTGTCGGACCCGCGCCCTACAGTGGAACGGTGAGGGATGAGATCCGGCGTCCGGCGCGTTGGCTGCTGAGTACGCGAGAACTGGAGGCAACGTGCGCCCGGTGAGTGACCTGCAGCGCAGTGTTGCGCCCTTCGAGGTCATCACGGACATGGTGCCCGCCGGTGACCAGCCGGCCGCGATCGCCGAGATGGAGAAGCGGATCCGGTCCGGGGCCAAGGACACGGTCCTGCTCGGCGCGACCGGGACCGGCAAGACGGCGACCGTCGCCTGGCTGGCCGAGCGCCTGCAGCGGCCGACTCTTGTCATGCTGCCGAATAAGACGCTCGCCGCCCAGTTCGCCAACGAGCTGCGCGAGATGCTCCCGAATAACGCGGTGGAGTACTTCGTCTCCTACTACGACTATTACCAGCCAGAGGCCTACGTCCCGCAGACAGATACCTACATCGAGAAGGACTCCTCGATCAACGACGAGGTGGACCGGCTGCGGCATTCGGCGACGAACTCGCTGCTGACCCGCAGGGACACGATCGTCGTGGCGTCGGTCTCGTGCATCTACGGGCTGGGCACGCCGCAGGAGTACGTGGACCGCATGGTCAAGCTGCGGGTGGGCGGCACGACCGACCGGGATGCGCTGCTGCGCCAGCTGGTCGGCATGCAGTACGCGCGCAATGACCTGGCGTTCACGCGCGGCACGTTCCGGGTGCGCGGCGACACCATCGAGGTGATCCCGGTCTATGAGGAGCTTGCCGTCCGGATCGAGATGTTCGGCGACGAGATCGAGCGGCTGATGACGCTGCATCCGCTGACCGGCGAGGTGATGAGCGAGGACGACGAGCTGTACATCTTCCCGGCCACGCACTACGTCGCGGGCCCGGAGCGGATGGAGCGGGCCGTGGCCGGCATCGAGGCGGAGCTCGCCGGGCGGCTGGCCGAGCTTGACCAGTCGGGCAAGCTGCTCGAGGCACAGCGGCTGCGGATGCGCACCACCTACGACGTCGAGATGATGCGCCAGGTCGGCAGCTGCTCAGGGATCGAGAACTACTCGCTGCACATCGACGGCCGCGAGACGGGCAGCCCGCCCAATACCCTGCTCGACTATTTCCCCGAGGATTTCCTGCTCGTCATCGACGAGTCGCACGGCACGGTACCGCAGATCGGCGCGATGTACGAGGGAGACGCGTCCCGCAAGCGGGTGCTGGTCGAGCACGGTTTCCGGCTGCCAAGCGCGATGGACAACCGCCCGCTCACCTGGGAGGAGTTCTGCGACCGGATCGGCCAGACGCTGTACCTGTCCGCCACGCCCGGCCCGTACGAGCTGCAGCGCGTGGGCGGCGACGTGGTCGAGCAGGTGATCAGGCCGACCGGGCTCATTGACCCTGAGGTGATCATCAAGCCGACCAAGGGCCAGATCGACGACCTGGTGCACGAGATCAGGGAGCGCGCCGAGCGCTTCGAGCGGGTACTGGTCACGACGCTGACCAAGAAGATGGCCGAGGACCTCACCGACTACCTGCTCGAGCTGGGCATCCGGGCCAGGTACCTGCACAGCGAGGTGGACACGCTGCGCCGGGTGGAGCTGCTCCGGGAACTGCGGATGGGCGAGTACGACGTGCTTGTCGGGATCAACCTGCTCCGGGAGGGACTGGACCTGCCCGAGGTGTCGCTCGTGGCGATCCTGGACGCGGACAAGGAAGGCTTCCTGCGGTCGGGCACCTCCCTGATCCAGACCATCGGGCGCGCGGCCAGGAACGTCTCGGGCCAGGTGCACATGTACGCCGACAAGGTGACGCCCTCGATGCAGCGGGCGATCGACGAGACGAACCGGCGGCGCGAGAAGCAGGTGGCCTACAACACCGAGCGCGGCCTGGACCCGCAGCCGCTGCGCAAGCGCATCGGCGACATCCTCGACCAGCTTGCCCGTGAGGATGCGGACACCGAGAAGCTGATCGGCGGGTCGGGACGGCACCAGAGCCGGGGGAAGGCACCGGTGCCGGGACTGTCCTCGCGGGCCAGGGCGGCTGCGTCCGCCGCCGCCGCGGCCCGGCAGGGCGAGCTGGGCGCAGGCGAGGGCGGCCCGGCGCGAGACGAGCTGATTGCCCTCATCACCGAGCTCACCGACCAGATGCACATAGCGGCAGCCGATCTGCAGTTCGAGATCGCCGCGAGGCTCCGGGACGAGGTCAAGGAGCTCAAGCACGAGCTGCGCGGCATGCAGGCCGCAGGCGTCTAGGACCGCAACCCGCAGCGGACCCGGCGAGGGCACCCCGCGCATATTCCAGGTGAGCCCCGGCGCGGGCGACCGGCAGGAACCATCTGGCGGCCGCGGAAACCGGCCGCGGAAACCGGGCGCGAATCTGTGGAACCAGTGACGCTGCCGGAGCCGTCTAAGGCTCAGTTGGGCAGGACAGTTCGTCGCAGAACGGTGAACCGCAGGCCCGGTGCATGTGCCCGGCTCCGGACCAGGGAGAGAGACAGCCATGTTCATGCCGTACAGGAGCAGTGCCCGGAGGGGTCTCGGGCTGCTGTGCGCCGCGCTCGTTCTCGGCCCGATGGCCCTGGCCGGCTGCGGAAGCATCGCCGCGGGAGGCTCGTCGGCCGCCGCGGGAGGCTCGTCGGCCGCCGCGGATGCCGCCGGGAGCAGCCCAGCGGGCAGGCCGGTGCCCGCGCGGCCGGCGCTCTGCGCGGATCCGGCCGCGGCTGATCACGTAGTGATCTACCGGTCAACCACCCTCCGCCAGATCCAGCCGGAGCGTTTTCTCCCGCCGGCGCAGACGACGGTCACCAACGGCCCGAGAGTGCGCGCCCTGGCGGAGGCGCTGTGCGCGCTGCCCAGGATGCCAGCGGGCACGACCCAGTGCCCCGCCCGGTTCTTCGGCTCCTACCGGCTGAGATTCACCGCAGGCGGCCGGCTCCTGCCGGTCGTGACGATCCAGGAAACCGGCTGCGAGCTGGTCACGGGCCTCAGCCCGGTCCGCTCGGTCACCAGGGCACCGTCCTTCTGGCTTGTCCTGGCCAAGGCAGTGGGCCCGCTCTCGCCGATACAGCCGTTCCTGCTTCCCTATCGCCCAGGATTTGGCTGCGAGCCCGATTCGACCACCGGCCTCGGAAACCTGCACTGCCCGGCGCAGATGCGGTCCGGCGGCATACCACCCTCATAGCCAGCCGCGAGATCGCATGCGGGACCCAGGCAGCGTAGGGTCGGACGCATGCTCGCGAGTCTGGTCGCCGCTCTGGTGTCGGCCTTCTGCTATGGCGTGGCCGCGGTGATGCAGGCGATCGCGGTCCGCTCCGCGAGCCGTCGGCCTGCCCAGTCCACGGCCGGCGCCCGGGCTGCGGCCGGGCTGCAGGCCCCGGCCGCCGGGCGGGTGGATCCCGGCCTGGTGGTGCGGATGCTGCGGCAGGGGCCGTTCGTGGCCAGCCTCGGCATCGACCTCGTCGGCTTCCTTGCCCAGCTCGTCGCGCTGCGCCGGCTGCCGCTGTTCGCCGTGCAGGCGATGATCGCCTCCAACCTCGCGGTGACGGCAGTCTTCGCCGCCTGGCTGATGCACATCGTGCTCAGCTGGCGCGAGTGGCTGGCGGTGTCCGGTGTTGTCGTGGGCGTGGGGCTACTGGGATCCTCCGCCGGGGCGCAGGGCGCCGCGGACGTCGGCCCGGCGTTCCAGCTCGGGCTGATCGTGGCGGTCGCCGGCGTGGCGCTGGCGGGGATCGCCGCCGCGCGGCTGCCGGATCCGGCCCGGACGCCGGTGCTGGGAGCGGTGGCAGGCCTCGGGTACGCGGTGCTCGCCGTCTCCGCCCGGATACTGCCGGGCTTCTCGCCGCACCAGCTGATCCGCAATCCGGCCTCCTACACGCTCGCGGCGGCGGGGATCGTCTCGTTCCTGCTCTACGCGTCCGCGCTGGAGGGCGGCAGCGTGACGGTCGCCACCGCAGCGGTCGTGCTCGCGGAGACTACCCCCCCTGCGGTCGTGGGCGTGGTGTTCCTCGGCGACTCCACCCGGCACGGCCTGACCGGCGTGGCCGTGCTCGGCTTCATCCTCGCCGTGGTCTGCGCGGTGGCGCTGGCCAGGTTCGGCGAGGCCAGTGATCAGCGCGAGGCCCCGGCCGCCGACAGCAGCGCGAGCGGAGTCGGCACAGTGCTCCATTACCATACGTAACGTCATTCTGCGGGCATTTCGCATCGGCTGCCCGGCCCGTACTTGTGTCGTTGCCTGCCGCGGTGGCGGGCGCCTGATATTCTGAGGGCCCGTGGACCGGCGGGATTACTCGCTGGCACTGACCACGGGAGCTGACCTTGGCGACGCCAACGTACGCATCACGGCCAGTCTCTACCAGTCATCTCTTTGTCACTGGAGGCGTGGCCTCCAGCCTCGGCAAGGGCCTCACCGCATCGAGCCTCGGCCGGCTGCTCAAGCTGCGCGGGCTCCGGGTGAGCATGCAGAAGCTCGACCCGTACCTGAATGTCGACCCCGGCACCATGAACCCGTTTCAGCATGGTGAGGTGTTCGTCACCGATGACGGGACGGAGACCGATCTGGATGTCGGGCACTACGAGCGGTTCCTGGACATCCGGCTTCCTGGCTCATCGAATGTCACCACCGGGCAGATCTACTCCAGCGTGATCGCCAAGGAACGGCGCGGCGACTACCTGGGCGACACGGTCCAGGTGATCCCGCACATCACCAATGAGATCAAGGCCCGCATCATGGAGATGGCAGGTCCTGACGTGGACGTGGTCATCACCGAGGTCGGCGGCACGGTGGGCGACATCGAGTCGCAGCCGTTCCTGGAGGCGATCCGGCAGATCCGGCACGAGATCGGCCGGGATCGCTGCTTTTTCCTGCACGTGTCGCTGCTGCCCTACATCGGCCCGGCCGGTGAGCTGAAGACCAAGCCGACACAGCACTCGGTGGCGGCGCTGCGCAGCATCGGCATCCAGCCCGACGCGATCGTCTGCCGGTCGGACCGGCAGATCAGCGACGGGCTGAAGCGCAAGATCAGCATGATGTGCGACGTGGACGAGGAGGCGGTGGTGTCCGCCCCGGATGCCCCGTCTATCTATGACATCCCGAAGGTGCTGCATTCGGAGGGCCTGGACGCCTACGTGGTGCGCAAGCTCGGGCTGGCCTTCCGTGATGTGGACTGGAGCGACTGGGACGAGCTGCTGCGCCGGGTGCACCGCCCCGCCCGCAGCGTCACGATCGCGCTGGTCGGCAAGTACGTCGATCTCCCCGACGCCTACCTGTCGCCGGCCGAGGCGCTGCGCGCAGGCGGGTTCGCTAATGACGCCAGGGTCAACATCCGCTGGGTGACCAGCGACGACTGCCAGACCGCCGAGGGAGCGGCCCGGCAGCTCGACGCGGTGGACGGCGTGCTGGTACCCGGCGGCTTCGGCGTGCGGGGCATCGAGGGGAAGATCGGTGCCGTCCAGCATGCCCGCATCCACGGCATCCCCCTGCTCGGGCTCTGCCTCGGCCTGCAGTGCATGGCGCTGGAGGTGGGCCGCGACCTGGCCGGCCTGGCCGGAGCCAACAGCACCGAGTTCGATCCGGACACGCCGTACCCGGTGATCGCGACCATGCCGGACCAGCAGGACGTGATCGCGGGTGAGCGCGGCATGGGCGGCACCATGCGGCTGGGGCTGTATCCGGCCCTGCTGGCCGAGGGCAGCCTGGTGCGCGAGCTGTACGGCACCGACGTCGTGCAGGAGCGGCACCGGCACAGGTACGAGGTCAACAACGACTACCGCGGCATCCTGGAGAGCGCCGGGCTGATCTGCTCCGGGTTGTCTCCCGACGGGCGCCTGGTGGAATTCGTCGAGCTGCCGCGCAGCGTGCACCCGTTCTTCGTGGCGACCCAGGCTCACCCGGAGTTCCTGTCGCGGCCGACCCGCCCGCATCCCCTGTTCAGCGGGCTGGTGGCCGCCGCGATCGAGCGGTCACGGACCGTGCCCGCTGCCGATGCCGTGACCGCCGCCGGCATCCGCCGGGCCGCAGCCAGCGCATGAGGCGGCACGCGGCAAGATATGCCAGGCGGCTGCGAGCCGGAGGATGTGCCGGGCGGCTGCGAGCCGGAGGATGTGCCGGGCGGCTGCGAGCCGGAGGATGTGCCGGGCGGCTGCTAGCCGGAGGATGTGCCGGGCGGCTGCGAGCCGGAGGATATGCCGGGCGGCTGCGAGCCGGAGGATGTGCCAGGCGGCTGCGAGCCGGAGGATGCACCGGGCGGCTGCGAGCCGGTTCAGGCTTCAACAAGCGGGAGTTCCCGGCGTGAGCGAGACGACGGAGGGACACCAGATCCGCGACGTGGCTGAGCGCTGGCCGGTGATCTCCTCCGCCGAGCTCGCCCGCGGCGACATCGTCACCCTCCGCACGGACATGGTGCAGATGCCGGACGGCGACATCGCGGGCCGCGAGGTCGTCGAGCATCCGGGGGCCGTCGCGGTGCTCGCCGTCGACGAGACGGACCGGGTGCTGCTGATCCGCCAGTACCGGCATCCGGTCGGCAGGCTGCTGTGGGAGATCCCGGCCGGCCTGCGGGACGTGCCGGGCGAGCCGCTGCTGCAGACCGCCCAGCGCGAGCTGCTGGAGGAAACCGGCTACCGCGCGGCCGACTGGCGGGTCCTGACGGACTATTTCTCCTCGCCCGGGATCATCACCGAGCGGCTGCGGATCTTCCTGGCTCGCGGCCTGACCCGGGTCCCTGAATCCGAGCGAGAATACGTACCGGAGCACGAGGAGGCGCAGCTGGTGGTCGCATGGCTGCCGCTCGATGCGGCGGTTGCCCGGATTCTGGCTGGTGACCTGCACAATGGCGTGGCCGCGGTCGGTATCTTGTCGGCGTATGCCGCCCGGACGGACGGGCTGGCGGCGCTGCGCGGCGTGGATTCGCCCGAGAGCTGATCAGCTGAGCACCGGCATGTGCACGAGACGGAATCGCCTGCCAGCGAGGCCAGGCGGACCGAGCGGACGAGGAAGGACCCGATGCCATGAAGGTCGGCGTTCCCAAGGAAGTCAAGAATCACGAGTACCGCGTCGCGATCACGCCCGCCGGAGTGCACGAGCTTGTCCGCGACGGCCACGAGGTCTACCTCCAGCAGGACGCGGGCACCGGCTCAGCGATTCCCGATGCGGACTTCACCGCGGCCGGCGCGCGCATCCTGCCCACCGCCGACGAGGTGTGGCAGACCGCTGACCTGGTACTCAAGGTCAAGGAACCGGTCCCCGATGAGTACCACCGGATGCGCAAGGACCAGGTGCTCTTCACCTACCTGCACCTGGCTGCCTCGCGGGAGTGCACCGACGCGCTGCTGAGCTCGGGCATCACCGCCATCGCCTATGAGACCGTACAGCTGCCGGATGGCTCGCTGCCGCTGCTCGCTCCGATGTCCGAGGTGGCAGGCCGGATGGCGCCCCAGGTCGGCGCGCATCACCTGCAGCGCGAAGGCGGCGGCCGCGGCGTCCTGATGGGCGGCGTCTCGGGCGTCTACGCCGCGAAGGTCGTGGTGCTCGGCGCGGGGGTCTCCGGCATGAGCGCCGCGGCGATTGCCCTCGGCATGCAGGCAGAGGTCCTGCTGGTCGACAAGAACATCGCCAGGCTGCGCTCGGCCGACGCCATCTACCAGGGGCACTGCCAGACTGTCGTCTCCAACGCCTACGAGATCGAGCGGGCCGTGATCGACGCGGACCTGGTCATCGGCGCGGTGCTGGTGCCTGGCGCCAAGGCGCCCAAGCTGATCTCCAACGACCTGGTGTCCCGGATGAAGTCCGGCTCGGTGCTCGTGGATATCGCGATCGACCAGGGCGGATGCTTCGAGGACTCGCGCCCGACCACCCATGCCGCCCCCACCTACCGGGTGCATGACTCGGTGTTCTACTGCGTGGCGAACATGCCGGGCGCGGTGCCGCACACCTCGACGTTCGCGCTGACCAACGTGACGCTGCCGTACGTCGTGGAGATCGCGAACCAGGGCTGGCGCGCTGCGCTGCGGGCTGACCCCTCGTTCGCGCCCGGCCTGAACACTCACGAGGGCTCGATCACCTGCCAGCCGGTAGGCGAGGCACACAAGCTGCCGTGGACGGCGCTGTCGGGGGTGCTCAGCTGACGACAGTGGCCAGTGCCATCCGCCGCTATCTCGATCACCTGACCGTCGAGCGGGGCCTGGCGGCGCACACGCTGGAGGCATACCGCAGGGACCTGCAGCGCTACGCCGCCACGCTCGCCGCCCGCGGCAGGACTGAGGTGGGCGAGGTGACGACGCAGGACGTGGCGGACTTCCTGGCCGGGCTGCGCGAGGGCGATGAGGATCACCCGCCGCTGGCCGCCAGCTCAGCCGGACGCGCGGTGGTGGCGGTGCGCGGGCTGCATGCGTTCGCGATGGCGGAGGGGCTGGCGGGCACCGATCCCGCCCGGCTGGTGCGCCCGCCCGCGCCGCCGCGCAGGCTGCCGAGGGCGATCTCCGTTCCGGAAGTGGAGCGCCTGCTGGAGGCCGCCGCCGGCGCGGACCCTGGCACGGTCGAGGCTGCAGGACGGCTGCGGGACCGTGCCCTGCTGGAACTGCTGTACGGGACCGGCGCGCGGATCTCAGAAGCGGTCGGCCTGGACGTCGATGACCTGGATCTGGCCGCCGTGCCCGGCGCGCCGTCGGTGCCGGCCGCCGTCCGGCTGGCCGGGAAGGGCGGCAAGCAGCGGATCGTGCCGGTCGGCAGCTACGCCCGTGACGCGCTCGACGCGTACCTGATCAGGGCCCGGCCAGCCCTGGCCGCCGCCGCCCGCCGCAGCTCGCCGAGCCCGGCGGTGTTCCTGAACGCGCGCGGCGGGCGGCTGACCCGGCAGGGCGCGTGGGGGGCCCTGCGGGCAGCGGCGGCCAGGGCCGGCCTGGCCGAGGTCTCGCCGCACACCCTGCGGCACTCCTTTGCCACCCACCTGCTGGACGGCGGCGCCGACGTGCGGGTCGTGCAGGAACTGCTGGGTCACGCCTCCGTTACCACCACCCAGGTCTATACGCTGGTGACCGTCGAGAGGCTCCGCGAGGTCTACGCGGCCGCGCACCCCCGTGCCCTAGGCTAGGCAGGGGCAAACCTTGGCTCCGGCCCGGCTCGCGGGCGCCCGTGAACGCCGGCCGGACCGGCCCGCTGCCGTGCACCAGCGGGCGGCCCATTTCCCCGTAAACGGTGAGTCGGCTTGCCGGCGGCGGGTGCAGGCCCTAGAGTCCGGGTTTCAGCGGCCGTTTTCTCGTACGGCCGCGGGGGAGGTGCAGCTGTGGCAGCGTCCCGAACGTTCGAGGTCAGGCCCGGCGTGCTTGGTCCCACAGGTCGGCCCCTGCCTGTCTTTCCCGACCCTGAGCCGCTGCTTGTCCACGGCCCCGCGCGGGTCGTCGCAGTGTGCAACCAGAAGGGCGGGGTCGGCAAGACGACCACGACCATCAGCCTGGGCGCGGCGCTGGCCGAGCAGGGCCGCCGGGTGCTGCTGGTGGACTTCGATCCGCAGGGCGCGCTGTCGGTGGGGCTGGGCTTCCAGCCGCATGAGCTTGACGCGACCGTCTACAACCTGCTCATGCAGCGAGGGCTGACCGCCCGCGACGTGCTGTTCAAGACCAATGTCGACGGGATGGACCTGCTGCCGAGCAACATCGACCTGTCCGGCGCCGAGGTGCAGCTGGTCCACGAGGTGGGCAGGGAGTTCGTGCTCGGCCGGGTACTCGAGCCGGTCATCGGTGACTACGACGTGATCATGATCGACTGCCAGCCGTCGCTCGGCCTTCTCACGGTCAACGCCCTGGCCTGCGCGGACGGCGTGATCGTGCCGCTGGAGTGCGAGTACTTCGCGCTACGTGGAGTCGCTCTGCTGATGGAGACGATCGACAAGGTGGCCAGCAGGCTGAGCCCGAAGCTGCGTATGGACGGGCTGCTCGCCACGATGTATGACTCGCGCACGCTGCACACCCGCGAGGTGCTCGCCGGAGTCGTGAAGGGATTCGGCGACAAGGTCTACCACACGGTGATCAACCGCACCGTGCGCTTCCCTGATGCCTCGGTCGCGGGCGAGCCCATCACCCGCTTCGACCCGATGTCCGCGGGGGCGAACTCCTACCGGGAGCTCGCCAAGGAGGTGCTGGACCGGTGGCGCCAGGAGGATCTCGCGGGTCCCGTCCACGGCGGGTGAGCCTGCCGGGAGTGGCCGAGCTGCTCCGCCCGGCGGCCAGGGGCCCGGTGACCGAGGACCAGCGCCCGGCCAGCGGCAGGGAGGGTCACTCCCAGAAGATCACCGTCTACCTGTCCGGCAGCGAACTGCTCGACCTGGAGCGGGCCAGGCTGGCGCTGCGGGGCTACGGGATAGCGGTGGATCGCGGCCGGATCGTCCGCGAGGCACTTGCCGTCCTGCTTGCTGACCTGGACGCCGAGGGGGACCGGAGCCTGGTGGCGCGGCGGCTGCGCGAGGGACCATGAGCGGGCACCTGCCCGGCGGACCGCGGCACGCGCGCTGGCTGGCGGCCGCGTGGTGACCTCTGATGGGCCGCATCGGATACGGTCAGGTCCGGAGGCGGCGAGCGCCGCCCGCAGGCAGGCGGCGGATCCGGAATGGCCATGATGACGATCGGCGAGTCGGGCGATGCTTCCCGCGCCCCGGCGGCGGCCGGCTTCGAGGTGCACCTCGACGTGTTCGAGGGCCCGTTCGACCTGCTCCTCGCACTCATCTCGAAGCACAAGCTCGATATCACCGAGATTGCCCTCTCCAGCGTCACCGATGAGTTCATCAGCTACATCCGGGCCCTGGCTGACGGCTGGGACCTGGATCAGGCCAGCTATTTCCTTGTCGTGGCCGCCACCCTGCTCGACCTGAAGGCAGCCAGGCTGCTGCCAGCGGGCGAGGTGGACGACGAGGAGGATCTTGCCCTGCTCGAGGCCAGGGACCTGCTGTTTGCCCGGCTGCTGCAGTACCGCGCCTACAAGGAAGCGGCAGCGGTGCTGGCCAGCCAGATGACGATCCAGGGGCGCAGGTTCGCCCGGCGGGTTCCGATGGAGCCCCGGTTCGCCGCGCTGCTGCCCGAGGTTCTGCTCGGACTGGGCCCGGCGGAGTTCGCGGCCATCGCCGCGCGGACGCTGGCGAGCAAGCCGCCGCCGGTGGTATCCACCGCCCATCTGCACGTACCCCGCACCAGCGTCCGCGAGCAGGCTGAGATACTCGCCGGGCGGCTGGCGAAGCTGCGCCGGGCCACGTTCCGGCAGCTGACCTCCGACTGCGAGGACACCTACGAGGTCGTCGCGCGGTTCCTGGCGGTGCTCGAGCTCTACCGGGATGGCTGCGTGTCGTTTGATCAGGTTGCCCCGCTGGGCGATCTCTACGTAACCTGGGCCGCCGACGGCGTCCAGCAGGCTCAGCACGTCACTGTCGTGCAGGAGGATGACAGCTAACCCCATGCAGAACGCTCACGTCCCGCTTCCTGGAGAAGCGGATGAACTGCCGTCGGGCAGCAGTCAGGAGATCCTCGCGGGCGGCGGGCAGGCCGCCGCCGGGGGACCGGGCCTGCGGGCAAGCCTGGAGGCGATCATGCTCGTCGCAGACGAGCCTGTCTCCGAGGTGGTCATCGCCCAGGTGCTGGAGCTGCCACGGGAGCAGGTTGCCGCGGCGCTGGCCGACCTGGCCCGCTCCTACGCTGACGAGCAGCGCGGCTTCGACCTGCGCGAGATCGCCGGCGGCTGGCGCTATTACACGCGAGCGGACTGCGCGCCGGTCGTGGAGCGGTTCGTCAGCGACGGCCAGGAGGTCAGGCTGACTCAGGCGGCGCTGGAGACGCTGGCGGTGGTCGCTTACCGCCAGCCGGTGAGCCGGGCCAGGGTATCAGCGGTCAGGGGCGTCAACTGCGACGGGGTCATGCGCACGCTGACCCTGCGCGGGCTGGTCGACGAGGCGGGCACCGATCCGGAGACCGGGGCGATCCTGTTCCAGACCACCGGCTACTTTCTCGAGCGGCTTGGCCTGCCCAGCCTCGAGGACATGCCCGACCTCGCGCCCTTCCTGCCCGATCACCTCGACGACGAACAGGATGCCGATCATGAGCACGCGGGACCGTGACGACCCGGCGGGCGAGGTCGACGACGGCCACGACTCGCTGATCGACGTCCCTGACGGCATCCGGCTGCAGAAGGTGCTTGCCGCCGCGGGGGTGGGCAGTCGCCGGCACTGCGAGGAGATGATCGGCGAGGGGCGGGTCGAGGTCGACGGCGAGATCGTCCGCAGGTACGGGGCGCGCGTCGACCCGCACAGCCAGGTCATCAGGGTCGACGGCAGGCGGATCCCGGCGAGCGAGGATCTGGTCTACATGGCCCTGAACAAGCCAGCGGGTGTGCTCACCACGATGTCCGATACCCGCGGCCGGGCGACCATCGCCGACTTCCTCGGCGAGCGCGGCGAGCGGCTGTTCCATGTGGGCAGGCTCGACTACGACACCGAGGGCCTGATGCTGCTGATGAATGACGGTGACCTGGCTCACCGGCTGGCCCATCCGCGGTATGGCGTGCTCAAGACCTACCTGGCGGACATCAGCGGACCGCTGCAGCGGGATCTGGGGCGACAGCTGATGACCGGCGTCGAGCTGTCGGACGGCGTCGCGAGCGCCGACAGGTTCCGGGTCGTGGAGCGGGCAGGCGCGCGGGCGCTGGTGGAGATCACCCTTCATGAGGGGCGCAAGCACATCGTGCGGCGGATGCTCGCCGAGGCCGGTCATCCGGTCAGCCGGCTGGTCCGCACCCAGGTCGGCCCGGTCTCGCTCGGCTCGCTGCGCTCGGGCACCACGCGGCGCCTGTCCACCAGGGAGATCGGCGACCTCTACGCGGCAGTGGGCCTGTAAGACCTGGCATGCTGAAGCGGGCATGCGGCATGCGGACGGGAAGACAGGAAGGGCAGGGCAGGTGGCAGTCAGGGCAGTGCGGGGTGCGATCCAGGTAGGGGCCAACGACCGGCTGGCTATTCTCGATGGCACATCCGAGCTGGTGACCGAGGTCATGGGCAGGAACAAGCTCACCCCCGATGAGGTGATCAGCGTCATCTTCACCGCTACGCCTGACCTGAATGCCGAGTTTCCCGCGCTCGCGGCACGCGGGCTCGGCTTCCAGGAAGTGCCGCTGCTGTGCTGCACCGAGATTGACGTGCCGACCGCGATGCCGCGAGTAGTCCGGCTGCTCATGCACGTGGATACGGGCGAGGCCAGCTCGGCGGTGCAGCACGTGTACCTGCGCGGCGCGACCGCCCTGCGGCTGGACATCGCTCAGTGAGCGCAGGCGGCGCACCGCGGCCCGGCCCGGCTCCCGGGGCAGTGGTGGTGATCGGCGCCGGCCTGATCGGGACATCGGTGGCGCTGGCGCTGCGCGAGCGGGGCACTCGCGTCTGGCTGGCTGACCGCGATCCCGCCTCGGCCCGGCTGGCCGCCGACATGGGGGCCGGCGCGGTGCTGCCCGAGGCCGGGCCACCCGGCGGCCCGGCCGACATCGCGGTGCTGGCCATGCCGCCCGCCGCCGTGGCATCGTCACTGGCCGCCGCCCAGGAGCGCGGCCTGGCCCGCTGCTACACCGATGTCGCCAGCGTCAAGGAGCTTCCGCTGGCCCGCGCCCGCGAGCTGGGCTGCGATCTGCGGACCTACGTGGCGGGCCATCCGCTCTCCGGGCGCGAGCGCTCGGGCCCGGCCGCCGCCCGGGCTGACCTGTTCCTCGGCCGCCCGTGGGCGATCTGCCCGGTGCCGGAGACGGCGCAGGGCTGCGTCGCCGCCGTGAGCGACCTGGCCAGGGCCTGCGGGGGGCTGCCCGTCACCATGTCCGCCGCCGAGCATGACCGCTGGGTGGCACTTGTGTCGCACGTTCCCCATCTGATGGCCGCGTCCATGGCCGCGAGGCTGGAGCATGCGCCGGACGAGGCGCTGGCGCTCGCGGGTCAGGGGCTGCGCGACGTGACCAGGATCGCGGCCGGGGATGCCGGCCTGTGGACGCAGATCCTGGCCGCCAACGCCGGGCATGCCCGGCAGGTGGTCCTGGCTGCCGCCGCGGAGCTCGAGGCGGTGGCCGAGGCGCTGGCGGGCATCGCCGAGGGCGACGACGCATCGGGCAAGCAACTGGCCGACCTGCTGGAGCGTGGGGGAGCGGGGGTAGCGCGCATTCCGGGCAAGCGCGGCGGGCCCGCGCCCGCGTACACGATCGTTCAGGTCGTCATCGGCGACCGGCCCGGCGAGCTCGCCAGGCTCTTCCAGGCGGCGGGCGACGCGGGTATCAACATCGAGGACGTGGGCATCGAGCACTCTCCAGGATTGCCCGCCGGCGTCGCCGAGCTTTCGGTCCGGCCAGACGCGGCGCAGCGGCTCACCGGGGCGCTGGCGGCCGGAGGGTGGCCGGTTCGCCGGTAACATCGCCAACGTGACTAATTCTGCTGCCAGCAGGCAGGGGTCCTTCGCTGACAGCCAGGACGAGCAGGCCCCGGGTCGGCGGCCCGGCCTCGTCGTGGCGGTGGACGGCCCGGCCGGATCCGGCAAGTCGAGCGCCGCCAGGGGCGTAGCCCGCGCGCTCGGCCTGCGCTACCTGGACACCGGGGCCATGTACCGCGCGCTGACCTGGTGGATGCTTGCCCGGGACATCGATACCACGAGCCCGGAGGCGGTCATCGAGCATGCGCGCCGCCCGGTGATCGAGGTGAGCACCGACCCGCAGGCGCCGGTGATCCGGGTCGACGGAATCGACGTGGACGGCCCGATCCGCTCCCGTGCCGTCTCCAACGCGGTCAGCTCGGTCGCATCGATCCCGCAGGTGCGCCAGCACCTGATAGCGATGCAGCGGGAGATCATCGCCCGCACTGTCGCGGCAGGCGGCGGAATCGTCGCCGAAGGGCGGGACATCGGCAGCGTGGTGGCTCCTGACGCGGCGGTGAAGGTGTTCCTGACCGCGAGCGAGGAGGTCAGGGCGCAGCGGCGCAGCGCCGATCTTGCCGCGGACCCGGCGGTGACCGCGGCCCTCACGCTGCAGGAGAACGCGCGGCGGGACCGCCGCGACGCGCCGCAGACGGCCAGGGCCGCCGACGCGGTCGAGATCGATGCGACCGGGCTCGGGCTGGACCAGGTCATCGGACAGATCGTCAGCCTGGCCCGCGGCACGCGGGCAGGTGCCGCATGGACGAGCTGACCGTGCCGGGAGGCGCTGCCGGGCACGACCGCCGCACCGGACCGGACGGCAGTGCCGGACCGGACGGCAGCGCCGGACCGGACGGCGACGGCCTGCCCGAGGCCCCGGCGGCTCCTGTCCTCGCCGTGGTGGGCAGGCCCAACGTCGGCAAGTCGACGCTGGTGAACAGGATCCTCGGCAGCCGCCAGGCGGTCGTGGAGGGCACGCCTGGCGTCACCCGGGACCGGGTTGCCTACGACGCGACCTGGCGGGGGAGAGCCTTCACGCTGGTCGACACCGGCGGCTGGGAGCCTGCGGTCGAGGGGTCCCCGGCACTCGCCGCCCGGGTGGCCGCGCAGGCACGCGTGGCCGTGGATGCCGCCGACGCGGTGCTGTTCGTGGTCGACGCCGTGATAGGCGTGACCGACGCCGACGCGGCAGTGGCCGCCGTGCTGCGCCGCACTCGCAAGCCGGTCGTGCTCGCCGCGAACAAGGTGGATGACGCCCCTGGCGAGCCGGCCGCGCACTCGCTCTGGTCACTCGGGCTCGGCGAGCCGCTTGCGGTGAGCGCGCTGCACGGACGAGGCAGCGGAGATCTCCTCGATGCGATACTCGGCGCGCTTCCGGCTACCCCGAGCGAGCCGTTTGGCGATGAGGCCGGCCCGCGGCGCGTGGCGCTGATCGGGCGCCCGAACGTGGGCAAGTCGAGCCTGCTGAACAAGCTGGCGGGCCACGAGCGGGTGCTGGTGGACGCCGTGGCGGGAACCACCCGCGATCCGGTGGACGAGCTGATCGAGCTAGGCGGCGCTACCTGGCGATTCGTCGATACCGCGGGCATAAGGCGGCGGGTGAGCCAGACGCAGGGCGCCGACTACTTCGCCGCCCTGCGCACCGAGCGCGCGCTGGAGCGGGCCGAGGTCGCCGTCGTGCTGATCGATGCCAGCGAGCCGCTCGCCGAGCAGGATCTGCGGATCGTATCCATGGTCATCGACGCCGGGCGGGCGCTCGTGATCGCCTACAACAAGTGGGATCTGGTCGACGAGGACCGCAGGCATTTCCTCGACCGGGAGATCGACCGCCAGCTGCACACCGCGCGCTGGGCGCCGCGGGTGAATATCTCAGCGGCCACCGGCTGGCACACCGACCGGCTGGTGCCGGCGCTGGAGCTGGCACTGGCCGGCTGGGAAACGCGGGTGCAGACCGGGCGGCTCAACGCGTGGCTGTCGGCCCTGATCGCGGCGACGCCGCCGCCTGTGCGCGGCGGCAAGCAGCCGAAGGTCATGTTCGCGACCCAGGCCGGGATCCGCCCGCCGCACTTCGTCCTGTTCACCACGGGCTTCCTGCAGGCCGGGTACCGCAGGTTCATCGAGCGCCGTCTCCGGGAGGAGTTCGGCTTCGAGGGGACACCGGTGCATGTCTCGATGCGGCTGCGGGAGAAGCGCACCGCTTCGGGGGCCCGCGGCGCTCGCCGCGGCTGAGGCACCGCGGCGCAGGCACCGCGGCCCCTATGTGCCGGGTACCGCGCAGATAGGCGGGGCGGGCCTGGGCTTGGCCAGGGGATGGTTCAGGGCCGCCCGGCTGCTCGCGGCGTCAGCGAGGCTGCGCCGGGCGGCTCAGCCAGAACCACACGGTCGTGCCGACCTCGTCCCTGACGTAGCCCCACTGCTGCGCCAGTGTCTGCACCAGGAGCAGGCCATGCCCCTCCGCGACATACACGTCACTCTTGACCACGGGAGTGCTCAGGTCTGAGCCGCCGTCGGTCACCTCGACCCGCAGGCCTCCCGGTGTCTCGATGACCAGGAGCGCGACCGTGCCGCCTGGCCTGCGGGACCTGCTGTGCACGACAGCGTTGGTGACGAGCTCCGAGGTTAATAAGACCGCTACATCGGCCAGCGGATTCCCCTCGCCCAGAGCCTTGGCCACGAACGCGCGCGCTTCGCACACGTGCTCGGGGTGACCGCGGATCCTCAGGCTCCCGACAACCGTCGCGCCTGCCATTAAGACCAGGTCCGCGGCGGTATCGCCGAGCTGAGTCGCTGCTGATGCCATCTGGGGTGCTCCCTCCCCGGCTACGCCGGATGGCGAACGCATCACTGGCTGTCAGTGCCCGTGCCCGTGCCGGAGCGGGGCGGCGCGGGGACCGGCGCCTTGGATCACATGATGGTATGGGAATGCAGGGCACGCAAGTGCGTGGAACAAGTATCTCTTACGAAATCTCAATTGGGATCCCATCTAGACTGTGTTTTCATGTATGGTGGTCCATAAGCCCCAGCAAGCGGATGGCAGGACCGGCTCCTTTCAGGAGCCGGGACCATGCCGCCGTTGCCTTCCCCCAGGAGGCGAGATGTCCGTGTCGGTCGGTCCGACAGTCCGACGGCGTCGGCTCGGTAGCGAGTTACGCCGCCTGCGCGAATCGCGATCCATCAAGCTTGAAGAGGTCGCCGAGCTGCTCGGGCTGGCGGCATCCACGCTGTCACGCATCGAGACGGGCAAGGCGCCCACCAGGACCGCGTACCTGACCGCCATGCTGGAGATGTACGGCGTCGATGATCCAGTCCAGCGGCGGGCGCTCACCGACATGGCGCGAGAGGGGCACCGAAAAGGCTGGTGGGCTGCCTGGGAAAGGGTGCTGCCGACCGGATTCGATGTCTACGTCGGGCTGGAGGCCGAGGCATCGTCGCTGAGGGCGTTCGAGTCCCTCGTGGTTCACGGCCTGCTGCAGACGCAGGAGTATGCCCGCTCGGTCATGAGCACGGTGCGCAGGAAGCTAAGCCCGGAAGAGGTAGAGGCCCTCGTGGCGCTGCGCATGCAGCGCCAGGAGGCCATTCTTCGGCCTGACCCCCTGGATCTGTGGCTCATCATCGACGAGGCAGTCATCCGCAGGACGATGGGGCCGCCCGACCTGATGCGCCGCCAGCTCCTGCACCTGGCCGACGCGAGCCTCTGGCCGAACGTGACACTGCAGGTGCTGCCCTTCTCCAGCGGGCCGCATCCATCGCTCAACGGGCCGTTTTGCATCATCGAGTTCCCTGAGCGCTTCGACCCCGACGTCGTGTACGCCGAGGGCGTCCACGGGCATGCCTACCTGGAACGGGAACGCGACGTGCGCTCCTGCGCCGAGGCATTCGACCTGCTCCGGGCCGCCGCATTGTCTCCCGCTGACTCGACCGAGCTGATCAGCGGGCTGGCTAGCTCCGCCAATGTGATCGAGAAAGGAACATCGGATGACTCCGGACCTCAGTAGCGCACGGTGGATCAGGAGCCGGGCGTGCAGTGCCGACGGATGCGTGGAGGTGGCGCACCTGTCCGGCGGCATCGTCGCCCTGCGCGATTCCAAGGACACGGGCAAGTCCGCGCACCTGTTCGACGGAGAGGAGTGGGCGGCTTTCATCGCAGGCGCCAAGAACGGTGAATTCGACCTGCCGGCCAGCTAGCCGGGCAGTTTCCTAGCCTGACGGCCTCCGGGACCACCGCATGGCGGCACCGGAGGCCGTCAGTCGTCGGAGCTGTCCCGGTCAGGCTGAGGTCGGCTGGCCGAACTCGCCGTCCTGCGCCCCGCCCAGGAATGCATCCCACTCCGCCCTGCTGAAGACCAGGGCCGGGCCATCGGGGTGCCGGGAGTTCCGCATTGCGATCTCGTCGTCTGACAAGAACGCGACCTCGACGCAATTTCCCCCGGTAGGTCCACTGCGTCGGCTTTTGACCCAGGTGGCGCCGGTCAGGGTGCGGGCGTCGGTGCCGTTGCGGATTCTGCTCATGGGTATCCCTCCATATCCTCGAGCAATGTGCGGATAATCTCCCTGGACTCGGCCGGCGGCGCGCTCTTCGCGCTCAGCTTGTCCAGAGCCTCGGTGTAGCGGTCCACGTCCGAGCGCTTATCCAGGTACATGGCGCTGGTCAGCTGCTCTAGGTAGACCACGTCCGGCAGGTCTGCGGCGGCGAAGCGCAGGATGCTGAAGCTTCCCGGCGCTGTGGAAGACCCGGCCGGGAACGGCGTCACCTGAAGGGTGAAGCCGGGCCGGTCGAAGACGTCGAGCAGGTGCTCAAGCTGCGCCCGCATCAGGTCCGCGCTGCCGACCGCCCGGCGCAGTGCTATCTCGTCGATGATCGCCCACAGCCGCAGTCCGCCGGAGTCGAAGCGGCGCTGCCGCTCCTTGCGCAGATACACGTGCCGTTCGGTTTCCTCCGGCGAGAAATCACCCATGGCAATGACCGCCGCCGCGTACTCCTCAGTCTGGAGCAGGCCGGGCACGAACTGCGCGTCGTAACTGCGGATGCACTCGGCCGATTCCTCAAGTCCGATGTACGCCTGGAACCAGGTCGGGAGGATGTCCTGGTAGCGATGCCACCAGCCAGGCTGGTTCGCCTGGCTGGCCAGCGACAGCAACTGCTCGCGCTCGGCGGAGCTGGTGACCCCGTACAGGCTCAGCAGGTCGGCTATGTCGACTTCCCGCACCGCGTTCCGGCCTAGCTCGATGCGGCTGATCTTGGATTCTGACCCGCGGATCGCGCTCGCCGCCTCCTGCGCGGTGATTCCCTTTGCCTCACGAAGGCGGCGGAGCTGAGTGCCGAGGAGGATGCGAAGTACCGTCGGCCCGCCTGCCCCATCCATCATGAGCATTGCTCCCTTCTCTGCAGTCACGCATACATACGTGGTCAGAGTGTCGTGACCGCAGCCGATCTCACAAGGGGTTCAGGCCTCGTCGGGCCCTTTTCATCGCAAGTTTTCCAAAGCAATTGCGTCATGCACTTGTCGCGCCTCGTCCGTTACTTCATGATATCGCATATGTGATTTCAGGCTAGTCCGTTTTTTCTGAGTCCCGTGAAGTTGCCCCGGATGCACGACGGCGCTACGCGCGGTGCGGGCGCATGCCGCACTGTCGCTACGATCAGGACCCTGGCAGAGATCAGCTTCGGCGAAGGCAGGCTCATGCGCTACAGGTCGCTGGGAAATTCAGGGCTCATCGTCTCCGTGGCCGGTCTCGGCTGCAACAACTTCGGCCGGCGGCTCGACGTCGAGATGACGCGCGCGGTGGTGGACGCGGCGATAGACGCAGGGATCACCCTGCTGGACACGGCGGACATGTACGGCAGCGGCGGGCGTTCCGAGGAGATCCTCGGCGAGGTCCTGGCCGGTCGTCGCGACCAGATCGTGCTCGCGACTAAATTCGGCCATCAGGATGTCGACATGGGCTACGGGCCGGCGGCGGGGGCCAAGGGCGGCCGCGCCTATATCAGGCGCGCCGCTGAGCAGTCCCTGCGCAGGCTGCGGACCGACTACATCGACCTGTACCAGATCCACACGCCGGACCCGGCCACGCCGGTCGAGGAGACGCTCAGCGCCCTGGGCGAGCTGGTGACCGAAGGCAAAGTGCGCTACATCGGGCACTCTAATTTCGCCGGATGGCAGCTCGCGCACTCAGTGAGCGCGGCGCGCGAGCTGACCACGGCGCCGTTCATCTCCGCGCAGAACCACTGGTCGCTGCTCGAGCGCGCCGCGGAAACAGAGGTCGTTCCCGCGGCCGTGCACTTCGGCCTTGGCGTTCTGCCGTACTTCCCGCTAGCCAATGGCCTGCTCACGGGTAAGGTCCGGCGCGGTCAGGCACCGGCGGAGGGCACCCGGCTGGCCGGCCGGGCGGGATACGTCACCGAGGAGAAGCTCGACCGGGTGGAGGCGCTGATCGCCTGGGCGCAGCAGCGCGATCTCTCCCTGCTGCAGGTCGCGATCGGCGGCCTGGCCGCGCAGCCGGGCTGCTCATCAGTCATCGCCGGAGCCACGTCGCCGGAGCAGGTCACGGCGAACGCGGCGGCGTCCGGCTGGATCCCGTCCGCGGACGAACTCGCCGACATTGACAAGATCATGCCTGGCCCGGCCTGATCCGGACAGGCCCGCTCCCAGCGGTTCAGCCTGACATCAGGTCAGCCTGACATCAGGTCAGCCTGACATCAGGTCAGCCTGACATCAGGTCAGCCTGACACCAGGTCAGCCTGACACCAGGTCAGCCTTCGATGACGTCGCGGTCTTGAACAGGGCAAGGACATTGGCGCGGAACTTGCTGGAGTAGGAGATGCTCGGCGTGTCCCCGCCCTGCTGGAAGCCGCCGATCACGCCGATGACCGAGCCGAGGCCGGTCTTGGCCCTGACATGGGCCAGGAACGGGCCGCCGCTGGTGCCGTCTGTGTAGCCGCCGCAGTCGAACACGATCTGGCGGAGCGTGCCGGGATCGTAGGAGTCAGCCGGCCCGGTGCACGTGATCGGCCGCCTGGTGGCATCCGGATAGCCGATGACGTGCACTTGCACCGGCAGCGGCTGGCCAGTTTCGAGGAGCTCCGCGCCGGTGTACTTCTCGATGTGGCGGCCGGGCCGGCCCGCGACGAGGAAGGCCACATCATCGTTCGGGTTGCGCTCGGAGGACCACAGCTTGTCCACGAATTTCGCGGTGACCTGCCACAGGCCATGCGGGAACTTCCCGCCGTGGTAGCCGGGCGCGAAGACGATGTTGCCTGCGGGCTTCAGGGCCTTCCCGATCATGCAGTGCGCTGCGGTGATCAGCAGGTTCTCGTGCGGGCTGTGCACGACGGCGGCGGTGCAGAAATGCCGGCCAAGGTGGCCGCCCGTATGGACGAAGAGCGCGCCCACCGCAGGCGTGCCCTTGAACGCAGTGCCAGTACCGGGGCCCGCGGCTGCTGCCGCCGAGTCACTGGGCCCGGCCATCAGGAACGTGCCTACCGCTCCGGCGGCCGCCAGGGCCACCACCCGCCGGAGCGGATGAGCCTGCGTGCGCGCCGACGCCCGTCCTGGGCGCCGCGTGGCTAGGCGCATCCGCATCCCCCAACACTGTCTCCGTGCGGCCGCTGCAACCGGGTGGCCTGGCGCTCCGGCGGCCGTTCACCGCATGGTTATTTCTTCTAGCTGATTGTGGGGTTTCTGTGTCGGCAGATCCATAGCCGCCTGCTGTGAGGATGCTGGGAATCATCATGAACTAAGTCCAGATTATACCTTTATATACCAAATGTCGCCAGAAACCTCGGTCCGGGCCGACCGCGAAACCGCACCACCTTGGCTCTGCCGGATGATCACCACGTAGGATCGCCACCGCGGGCGGTCGGCCCGCCCGGCAGCCGATGACCACTACCGGACCCGGGCTGCGACAACTGATGTGACGACGGGCTCGGCGCGGCGGGAAACGGGCGAGCCAAGGAGCTGCCTGCCTCATGCCTGGGATGAACACCGGTCTGAACGTGAGCAACCCTACGCTGCACGCCGCGTTCGTGACGGCACTCCTGCATCAAGGGATCATCGCACTCCTCATCTTCACCGTGCTGACCGTTTCCTGGGTCAGCATCCGCGAGACGCAGGCACATGTGCGGGCCGGCGCCGCCGCGGCCGCGGCGAGGCGCGTGCCCGAGCCCTCATGGCGCAAGCTGCTGCGGATCGGCTTCGGGATCATCTGGATAGTCGACGGGCTCCTGCAGGCCCAGCCGGCCATGGTGATCGGCCTTCCGTCGCAGGTCATCCGGCCTGCTGCGGGCGGCTCGCCGACGTGGGTCCAGCACCTGGTCAACTGGGCGGGAGCCGCGTGGTCTGACCATCCGGTCCAGGCCGCGGCCGCGGCGGTCTGGATCCAGGTCGGCATCGGGGTCTGGCTGCTCGCTGCCCGGCGCGGCGCGCTGTCGCGGCTGGCCGGACTGGCTAGCGTCGGCTGGGGCCTGGTCGTATGGGTCTTCGGGGAGGCACTGGGCGGGATCTTCGCGCCGGGCCTGACGCTGCTGGCCGGGGCTCCCGGCGCCGTGCTTTTCTACTGCCTGGCCGGAGTCCTGATCGCACTGCCCGAGCGGCACTGGCGGGCGCCGCGCGTCGGCAGCCTCACGCTTGCGGGCATGGGAATCTTCCTGGTCTGCATGGCTGTGCTGCAGGCGTGGCCGGGACGGGGCTTTTGGCAGGGCTCGGTGAGCGGCCGGGCCGGCGCCCTGGCCGGGTTTGTCCGGTCGATGGCGCAGACGTCCCAGCCGCGGTTCCTGGCGGGCTGGGTCAGCGGCTTCGGTTCCCTCGTCGCCGCGCATGGATTCGCCGTCAACCTCTTCGCCGTCGTCGCGTTCGGGCTGGTCGGCACCGCGCTGCTGACCGCGCGACCGTGGCTGGCCCGCCCCGCCGTCATCGCGATGAGCGTGCTGTGCCTCGCGGACTGGGTGCTAATACAGGACGCAGGCGTCTTCGGCGGCCTCGGCACGGACCCGAACAGCATGATCCCGATGGCACTGATCGCCCTGGCCGGCTATCTGGCGCTGGCGCCGCCCTCGCGGCCGGCCTCGGCGCCGGCCACCGAGCCCGCGAAAGTTCCGGCTCAGCCTGAGCGGCGGGCCCGCCACGGCAAGCGACGATGGCTCAGCCCCGCGCAGCTGAGTCCAGAGCGGCTCGGTCTCGCCCGGCTCGGTCCCGCCCGGCTCGGTCCCGCCCGGCTCGGTCCCGCCCGGCTCGGTCCCGCCTGGCTCAGTCCCGCCCGGCTCTGCCGGGCGCTCGGCACCGCCGACGCGCGCGCGGTGGTCGCCATCTGGGCGGTGGGTCTCACCGTTCTCGGCGCCTTTCCGATGACCGCGGCAGCGGCCAGCCGGACCGCGGATCCCGTCATCGCCCGGGCCCGCAATGGCCCGGTGGCGCCCGTCAACTTCAAGGCGCCGGCCTGCAGCCTTACCAGCCCGAGCTGCGGCGGGTCGGGCACGACTACGGCATGGCCGCGCTGGTGGCCCCGGCCGGCGGGATGAGCCGCCGCCTGCCCGGCCGCCGCCTGCCCGGCCGCCGCCCGGCCGCCGTCACCGGGGTGACCCTCGCCCTGGCGCTTCCCGTTCTGCTCACGGCCGGCTGCGGCGGCTCGCAGGCCCGCACCGTAACGCCGGGCCGCGCCGCCGCAGTGCGCCCATCCATGGTTACCTCGAGCGTCACCCCGGCCGGGAACAGCTCGGCGGTCGTCGAGATGGGCGGCTCGGCTGCGCAGCACGCGAACTTCTGGCAGCTCTTCACCCGCACAGGACCGGCTGGCAGCTGGGGGCTCAGCACGCCGAAAGGCGTTGCCGACAACGGCGGCCTGGTCATCGCCTCCCGGGGGGCCAGCTCGCTGGTAACCGGGTTCGTCCCCAGCCAGGACCTGACCTTCTCGCCGCTGGCGACCACCAGCGACAACGGGGCCAGCTGGTCGCCGGGCCTGGTCAGCGGCGGCCTGGCCAGCCTTCCGGACGCGCTGGCCGCCGACCCGGCTGGCCGCCTGCTGGCGATCCTGCGCGGCGGGGCAGTGCAGGAGTCCGGGCCTGGCGGTGCGTCCTGGCGGCGCCTGGCCGGCCAGCGGTCCCTGGCTGCCACCCCGGCGGGACGGGCCTGCGAGCTGGTAAGCATCACGGCTGCGGCGTTCACGGCCTCGGGACAGCCGCTGCTGGGCGGCAGCTGTGCCCGGCATGGCACGGCCGGCATCTTCGCGCTCAGCGGCGGCCACTGGCGGCTGGCCGGTCCCGCACTGCCTGCTGCGCTGGCCGGCCAGGATATCCAGGTGGTCAGGCTGGCCAGCGACGGGACGGGCGAGGTCGCGCTGCTGGCCGGGGGAGCGGGCGCCGGCGAAAGCCTGACCGCCGCGTGGTCGAGTGGCCAAGGCGGCAGATGGACGCTGACGACCCCGTTTCGCATGGGGGCGAGTCAGCTGCGCTCGGCAGCCCTCGGCCCGCATGGCGAGCTCGAGATTGTCCTGAACGGCAGCCGCGGCCTCACTCTCGCCGGGCCCGGCGCATCCTGGCAGCCGCTGCCTGCCCTGCCCGCGCGGACGGCGACCCTGGCCGCCGGGCCGGGCCGTGGCGTCGAGGCGCTGACCACTGCCAGCGCCACGCTGTCAGTCTGGCGGCTTGGCGCCGGCACGACGGCCTGGCGCCTTGTGCAGAGCATCACGGTACCGATCCCGTTCGGCTCGTCGAGCTGACCCTCGGCCCCGGCCTGGCATTCGGCCTGGCCAACGGCGGCATGCAGGTATCGCGGGGCCTGAGGATCGTGGCCGCGGGCGCGCTCGCTGCACGAACTAGCCCGCCGGCCACAGTCATCGCCATTAGCGGCGGCATTGGAGCTCGCATATCCACCGCTCTGGCGATTGGCTGGTGCCGTCCAACAGCGTTATGAACTGCCGCGATCTTGCTGGCGGTCGTGGGTTACAGCCACTCGCTGCGCATGTCGGGCTCCTTCCCGGGTCTGAGGGTGGCCGTGCTGGCGGTCGTGGGTTTACAGCCACTCGCTGCGCATGTCGGGCTCCTTCCGTGGGCCGGAGTGTCGGGGGTCGGTGGTGCTGGCGGGTTACAGCCACTCGCTGCGCATGTCGGG
>Ga0209871_1000100_pt1 | contig 26997 bp, 25 predicted proteins | sample OrgsoiDNA2013045_FD_185795 | JGI IMG/M metagenome (GOLD analysis project Ga0209871, IMG submission 185795) | Permafrost soil microbial communities from the Arctic, to analyse light accelerated degradation of dissolved organic matter (DOM) -... | ecosystem: Environmental > Terrestrial > Soil >... | reverse complement strand
GGATGGCGGCGGCCGGGGTGGCGTTCTCGGTGAGCAGCCCGGCGTCGGCGGGTCCGGTGTGCACGCCGACTGGCAGTTTCCACAGCAGCTTGCCGGTCGTGGCGTTCAGCTCGATCAGGATGCCGGCCTTGCCGGCATCGATGACCACCGGCTGGCCGTGGGCGGTGGTTAGCACCGGCGAGTTCTGCAGGTCCCAGTCGAACAGGTCGTGCGGGGTGAGCTGGTAGTACCACAGCAGCTTGCCGGCCGGGCTGAGCTTGACCACCGAGTCGGTGTACAGGTCCGGGCCGGGCCGGCTGGTGCCCCACGGGTAGCGCTTAGGCCATCCGGTCTGGCCGATCGGGCCGGGGTTGGCGATGCCGATGTAGAGGTTGCCCGCTTTGTCGAACGACGGCGGGTCCCACAGCCCGCCGCCGGAGTTGATGGCCGGGTTGCCCCACAGGTCCTGCACCTCATCCCAGGACCATTCCGGCGCGCCGGTGGCGGCGTTCAGCGCCCACAGCGTCGCCTTGGCGCCGCCCAGGTACTGGCCCTTGTTCGGGCTGACCGGCACGGTCGAGACGTACACGGTGCCGTGGTGGTAGCCGGGCGCCATGTCGATGCCCTCGCGGTCGTTGCCGGTCAGCGTCCGGCTCCACAGCTGCCGGCCGGTGGCCGCCGACAGGGCTACCGCGGCCTTGTCGGTCGCCGCGTACACCACCCCGCCGGCGACATTGACGCCGTCCGGGCCGCCGTTGAGCGAGTTGTAGGTATGCGTCCACACGAGCTTGCCGGTGGCCAGCTCGATCGCCATCACGTTCGACTCCAGATCCTGGAGGTACACCACGCCGTTGACCACCACCGGCGTCGTCGCGTAACCATTCGCCAGGCCAGCGGCAGCGTTTGCACCCGTCGACTCGACCGGCACGCACCACGCCACGCCCAGCGTCGCCACATCCGAACTGGTGATCGCGCTGGCGACATCCCGGGTGTTGGCCAGATTGCCGCCCGGCAGCGTCCACCCGGCCGCGATCGCCGGATTGGCCGAGGCGGCCGGCGCCGTAGCTGGCTGGCCGGCCGCCGCATGCTGAGCGGAACAGCTGGCCGCACTCGACTTGGCGCTGCTCGCGCAGCCGGCGGCGGCCAGGCCAGCGGCGACCGTCACGATCACGCCGACAACAGCGGGCCGGTTAACGGGGCATCTCATCCGATTCATCTCCTGCATTGCGGAAGCGGGGCGGGCGGTGCGCGGCTGGCGTGGTGACCGGCCGCCATTCTGCGCGGCGGCATTCTGGCTGCCGCGGGCCTGCCCGCCCGGCCCACTGACAGGCAGGCATCGCATTACTCGTTCGGGTTATTTCAGATCAGATCCGGCTGGCTGAGGTCAGACGGTGACGCGGCGCACGGTGGCGTACCCGCCGGCCAGCAGCATCACCGCGAGGGCGGCGAGCAGGCCGGTCAGCCCGGCCCCGCTGAGGGTGGTGAAGAAGTGGCCGATGGCCGGCCAGGCGCGGGCGCGGGTGCTGATGATCACCAGGGCGAGCGCCGCGCTGACCTGGGCGGCGCTGAAGGCGAGCAGGCCGAGCAGGTTCCAGCGCCGGTAGACCAGCCCGAACCACATGCCGTAGACGAACATCAGGGCCAGCCCGACGAACGAGGTGAGCCAGGTGAGGTACCACGGCCCGGGCAGGATGTAGGCCACCCGGAAGAAGTGCAGGCCCGCGCCCCAGCCGCCGGTGGCCTGCTCGATGACCTGCAGCACGGCCAGCGCCAGCCCGTAGACCGCGGCGAGGCTGACCGCGAGCAGCGCGGTCCCCGCATAGTAGGAGCGCCGGCCTACCCCGAGGGCAAACGCGAACGGCAGCGACCGGCCGATGCTCAGCACGCCCACGATGAAGAAGAACACGTAGATGGCGGCCAGCGCGCCGGTGGGGATCTGCACGGAGCCTCCTCCTCCTGCGCCGGCGGCGATGAGCAGCCACACCATGAAGTCGAATGCCAGGACGCCCCAGGGCAGTGCCGTGTAGCTGAGCCGGTCGGCCAGGTGGAAGCGGGCGACCTTGATCCAGGTAGTCATGCGCTTGTCCTTTCCCGCGTGTCTGTTTCGGGCTTGCTGGCGGCGTGGACGACTGCCTGCTGCAAGGTCAGGGATTCCAGGTGCAGGCGCAGCGCCCGGGCGCGGGCGCGGTCGGTGTCGTCCAGTGCCCCGGCCACCACCACCGACTCCTGCGAGCCGATCCGCCGCCGGTCCAGTACCGTCCGCCCGGCGGTGAACTCCGCCACCGCGATGGCCGGGCCGCTCACCCTGGCCGCGCTGCCGCGCACCTCGTCGGCGGCCGCATCGAGCATGACCCGGCCCCGGTCGATCACCACCACCCGTTCCAGCAGCCCGGCGGCCTCGTCGATCATGTGGGTGGACAGCAGCACCGTGCGGGGATGGGCGGCGTAGTCGGCGAGCAGCCGGTCGTAGAAAAGCTGCCGGGCTACCGGGTCCAATCCCGCGTACGGCTCGTCGAACAGGGTCACCTCGGCCCGGGCGGCCAGGCCGATCACGATGCCCAGCGCCGAGCGCATCCCGCGAGACAGGCGCTTGACCGATCGGCCGGGCGGCAGGCCGAAATCGGCGACCAGCGCCTCGGCCAGCTCGCCGTCCCAGTCCGGGTAGAACCAGGACGCCGCCCGCAGCGCATGCCAGACCTTGAATCCCCCCGGCAGCCCGTAATCCGGGTAGCGCTGGTCCTCGCGGACGAACACCAGCCGGTGCAGCAGCGCGTCGCTCTTGACCGGGCTGGCCCCGAGCACAGTGACGCTGCCCGCTGAAGGAAACTCCGCGCCGGCGAGGATGCGCAGGAGCGTGGTCTTGCCCGCGCCGTTGCGGCCGAGCAGCCCGGTGATCGACCCGGGCTCGATGTCGAAGCTGACGTGGTCGAGGGCGAGCTGGCCGCGGTAGCGGCGGGACAGCCCGGCCACCGAGATCGCTGGCATCATGGCGTGGTACCTCTCTGCGCGTAGCTGGATTCGCGGATCATGGCGGCCAGCTCATCGGCGTCGATCCCGAGCCGGCTGGCCTCGATGACCAGCGGCTCCACATAGCGTTCTGCGAACTCCTTGCGGCGCTCGGCCAGCAGCCGCACGCGGGCGCCGGCCGCGACGAACATCCCGATGCCGCGCCGCTTCTCCACCAGCCCCTCGTCGGTCAGCATGCTGATCCCCTTCGCCGCGGTGGCCGGGTTGATCCGGTAGTAGGCGGCCAGCTCATTGGTCGAGGGCACCCGCTCGCCCTCGGCCAGGGTCCCGTCCGCGATCTCGTCAGCGAGCCGCTCGGCGATCTGCACGAACAGGGGAGCCCCCTCATCAAGGCCGGTCATCTCCCGCAACCACCCGGTTCCTTCTGTAGTTCTGCGGTTCATTACTTGAGTAATGTACCAAGGTACCATGGGCAGCGTCAAGCGGCGGCCGTCGCCAGCGGGGCCGCGAGGCTCAGGCGGGAACAGGCAAGGCTGACGGGCACTGCGGCGGTCCCGAACGCGATCGTCTGGCTATGCGAATCACGCTGTGCTGGCGCGCACGATCGACGTGCTCAATCACCGGCCGGAGACTGCGGCGCGTCAGATTCGGCCCAAGATGCGCCTCCGCTGGTGAGTGCCTGGACCGGATGCTGGTCACAGCGAGCGGCACCTGCGGCTGGTCCTCGGCGAAATGCGACCAAGCATGCGGCACCACTGTCAGTGCCGCCACTGATTTCCCGTGCGGCTCAACCCTCGATGTGGTCCCGCCAGGAGTGCTCCGGCTCAAAACCGAGGACCCGCCGGGCGCGGTCGATGGCGAGCAACGTACCGAACTTCCCGACGTCACGCGTGAGCGGCACGTCCGGGAAGACCTCGGCGAGCAGATCAGCCGAGGGCCGGTTCATCACCGTGTCGGCCGCCGCGATGATGAACGAGGACTCCAGTCCCACCGCGTCAGCGTCGGCCTCCAGCGCGAGTCGGCAGGACAGCGCTACGTCCCGCTCGTCGATGTAGCCCCACAGGTTCCACTTGCGCAGCAGCGGATCGTCCCAGAAGGACGGGAACTCCTCGTAATACTTCGGCTCCCAGATGTTGGAGAAGCGCAGCGCCACGAACGGGATGCCCGACCACTGAGCGATCTGCCCGGTGACCGTCTCGCTGGCCACCTTGGACAGCGCGTAGGTTGAGGTCGGCACCGGATAGTGCTCCTCGTCCACGGGGGCATAACGCGGTGGCACGTCGAACGGCAGGCCCAGCGTCGTCTCGCTGGAGGCCCACACCACGCGGCTTAGCTTCAGGTTCGCCGCCGCGTGGAAGATGTTGAAGTTCATCGTCATGTTCGCGTTGAACGTGACCGCAGGGGTGGCCAGGCCCGGTGCCGGGATGTTCGCCAGGTGTACGACGGCGTCCGCGCCGGCGAGCGCCTCGACCGCTTGGCCGTAGTCGGTGAGGTCCGCGCGGAGCACGTCGTCCTCGCCGAACCGCGCCACGATATCGCTCGCCGCCACGTCATATCCGTGCTCGAGCAGGTCCCGCACCACCGCCCGGCCCGCCAGACCGTTCGCACCCGTCACACAGATTCGCTGCGTCATCATCTTCCCTTCGTCCGTCCCTCAATCCGGACGATAGCGGATCATTCCCTCGATGGTTTCCATAGGGATCGCCAGGCGCGTTCGGCTCCCGGCGTGGGGCCGTGAGGAGCGAAGGTCGGCGGTTGTTCCGCGCCGTCGGGTCGGGTCGGCCAGTACCCGGAACCATCGTGCGCGGGCGACGGGCACTGACGGCAGGTCAGAGGCCTGAGTGCGCTCGCCCGCCTGGGTCACGTCGTTGATCGCAGGCGTTCGGCTGCGGTCGCGGCTGCCGTTGTGCCCGCGCTGGCGAGCAGGAGGTGCTGCAGCGCTGGGGTGGGTTGCAGGCCGAGCTCGGCGTGAAGCACGGCGCTGAAGGTGTCGAACTGCCGCACCGCCTCACAGGTGTTGCCCTCGGCTAGGTAGGCGTCGATCAGGACATGACGGGCGGACTCGCGCAGCGGGTCGGCGCTGACGACGGCCAGCCCGACGTCGACGGCGGCACCGTGCCAGCCGGAGCGGGTCAGCCTGGCGCACAGCGCTTCCAGAGCGTGCAGGCGCAGCTGATGGAACCTTTCACGCTCAGGCACGAGCCATGGTTCGGGCCAGCCGGGCAGAAGATCGTCGCTCAGGTTCGCCCGTAATGCCTCCGTCAATTCGTGAGCATCGAAGGTCGTCGTCCGGCCGAGCAGACGGCGGGCTGTGGGTGCTGCGGTCCAGTAGTCCACGCGCACGCCGGCGGCCAGGCGGATCGTGGTTGGCGTGACATCCAGGACGGCGGGGCAGCAGCGTTGCAGCCGCCACAAGACGGCGCGCAGGTTCGACGCTGCGCGCGCGTCGGTAGCCTGCGGGTACAGCAGCTGGGCGGCTTGCCACCGGGCGAGTGCGCCCGAACGCACCGCGATCAGGGCGAGCAGCCGCTGCTCGGCGTTGCCCAGCGCGCCAACTTGCGCGCCGGCGAGATCGAAATGGCCCAGTACTCGTAACTGGTGCTCATCCGGAGATAACTGATCGGGGCATGGCGCGTCAGGAACGGGTGTGGCGCTCATGCCGGCCTCTCAGGAACGGGGCGCGATCCAACAGGATCACCTGTTGTTTCCATGTCGATTCATGATGTACCGGGACGTTGCGTTCGTCTAGTAGCGGGCGCATAACGGCGGCGTCACACCGCGGTAGCAGCGCACCGGGACAGTGACCTCATGGGGTTCTCGCCCGGGAGGTGTGGTCATGGCACTGCTGAGCGGCATAGGCGAGTCTGGCAGCGCCGGTGTGCCTGCTGGCGGGCTCAGGGTGCTGCTGATATCGGCATTCGACCTGGGCCACCAGCCGTTCGGGCTGGCGTCCCCGGCGGCGTGGCTCGCTGCCGAGGGGGCGCAGGTGGCGTGCCAGGATCTCGCGGTGCAGAAGCTGGATGAGGACGGGGTGCGCGCGGCGGACCTGATCGCCTTCTACCTGCCGATGCACACTGCGACCAGAATTCTCGCCGGTGTTGTGCCGCGGGTGAGGGAGCTCAACCCGGGTGCGCACCTATGCGCCTACGGTCTGTACGCGCCGGTCAATGCCGCACTATTGCAGCGGATCGGCATCGCCTCGATCATCGGCGGCGAGTTTGAGGAGCCCCTGGCCGCACTCGTCCGGGAGCTGCGCGCACCTGACGCCAGGGAACTGGTCACGCGATTGCCGATGATATCGCTCGGCCGTCAGGACTTCCAGGTCCCGGATCGCAGCGGCCTTCCTGCCCTGGCCGAGTACGCCTTCCTGACCCTCGCGGATGGCTCCCGGCGCACCGTCGGGTATACCGAGGCCACCCGCGGCTGCAAGCACCTGTGCAGGCACTGCCCGATCGTCCCGGTTTACGGCGGCCAGTTCCGGGTCGTGCAACGCGATGTGGTCCTGGCTGACATCCGCCAGCAGGTCACGGCTGGCGCTCAGCACATCACCTTCGGTGACCCGGATTTCTTCAACGGGCCGGCCCACGCCATGGCGATCGTACAAGCACTGCACGCCGAGTTCCCAGGCCTGACCTATGACGTCGTCATCAAGGTCGAGCACCTCGTCCGCCATCGCGACCGGCTGCGGGCGCTGCGTGATACCGGGTGCATCCTGCTCACCAGTGCCGTGGAGTCGGTCGACGAGCACATCCTGGAGATTTTTGACAAACGCCACACCCGCGCCGATTTCATCACCGCCGTGCAAGCGCTGGAGGAACTGGGCATCGGGCTCAATCCGACGTTCGTGGCCTTCACCCCCTGGACCACATTGGACGGCTATCTCCGGTTCCTGACCCAGATCGACGAGCTGGGCCTGGTGGAGAACGTCGCCCCGATCCAGTACGCGATCCGGCTGCTCATCCCCGAGGGCTCCAGGCTGCTGGAGCTGCCCGAGGTCACCGACCTGGTGCAGCCGTTCGACGTCGGGTCACTGGTCTACCCGTGGTCGCACGCCGACCCGGCCGTGGACGCGCTGCAGCGCGATGTGCTGGCCCTGGCCGCGCAGGCGGCGGCCGACCGCACGCCCCGAGCCGTCTTCTTCGGCGACCTGTGGACCCGGGCCACCAGGGCAGCCGGGCAGGCTGGCCGCCCCAGAGCGAGCGGGACACGGCCGGTCCTGCCGCCGGTACCGCAGCTCAGCGAACCCTGGTACTGCTGCGCCGAGCCGACTGAAACCCAGCTGGCCCCGTCCATATAGCCGATTTCCCGAGCCAGGACCCGTCAATCGAGAAGGAGTACCCGATGGATCACGCCACCACCGCGCAGCGGCTATCGACCCTGCTCTCGCTGCAGCACCCGCCGATCGCCCTGGCCTTTGTGGACGAACCGCCGGAGGGCATTGCGCAGGCGAGCACGCCCGTTCCCTCGGCATGCACGTTCTGGCGTCAGGCCGAGCAACGCACTTTCTACGCCGCTGCTGCGCAGCACTTCAACTGCCCGGTCGGGTCGATGGTGATGGGCTTCGATCTGCCGCCGACGGTCAGTGAGCAGCTCGGCGGACTCGTGCAGTCGATGTGCGATGCGCAGTACCTGAGTATGGACGAGGCCGCCAAGATCCCCACCGTGGGCAGGCACAGCGCCGGGATCGTGTACGGGCCGCTGAGCGAGTTCCCGCTGGATCCTGACCTGGTGCTGCTGTGGGTAAATGTGACCCAGGCAATGCTCTACAGCGAGGCCGCCGGCCGCGCCGCATGGACCAGTGCCCCAATGGACGTCTCGGGCCGGCCCGGATGCGCCGCCCTGCCACTGGCCCTGCGCAACAACCAGCCGGGCATGTCACTGGGCTGCGCCGGCATGCGCACATTTACCGAGATCGGCGACGACCTGAACCTCGCCGCACTTCCCGCTGCCGCCCTGCCCGGGTTCGTGGGCTCCCTGGCCGGAACGGTGGAGGCCAATACGGCAATGCGGTCGTTCTATGCGGCGCACAAGGCTGCCATCGGCTGACCTGTCCAACCGTCGGCCGCCCCTGGCTGCCGGCCCGGCGGTGTCGAGAGGAACGAGCGCTCCTGCGCCGAGCAGGACATCAGCCCATGGTTGTCAGATCGATAATTCTCGATTAGATTATGAGCGGCAAAGGTCGATTTAAAGAGGGCAGGCGAATGGCCAGCGGCACGTTGCGGGATGCCGGGATCGACACGGCTGCCATATCGTGCTGCGCCTCGCTGTCAGCGCCGATCTCCACCCGGGAAGCCACCCGGACCGCGGCGCGATTCGCCGCGATGGGCCATCCGCGCCGGATCCAGCTGATGAACATGCTCGTCCGCAGCGGTTTCCCGGTGTGCGTGTGCGATCTGGTGGCGGTGACAGGCTGGGCGCAGTCGACCGTCAGCCATCACCTCAAGCAACTCGTGGACGCTGGCCTGCTGCACCGCCAGCAGCGCGGCAAATGGATGTACTACTCCGCAGACCACACGGGTCTGGCCAGCCTCGCCAGCGTGGTGAGCGTGCCCGCCGAAGACTTCGGATTTACCACCCCCAGTTAACGGCCGCGTCAGGAGGTCGGTCATGGACCGTCAGATCCTGTTCATCCTCGGTGCGCATACCTGTGTCCCTTCCGATCCGCTGCAGGCCGCCAGGGCCCTCGGCTGCCGTTCCCTTGTGTTAACGCCCACGCAGCCGACCTGCGCCGAGGACGCCGAGCTGATGGATCGGGTGGAGGTGATCCACCTCAGCCGGCCAGACGAGGCGACGGAGCTCGCCCGCAAGTACCACGCCGAGCAGCCCATCAACGCCGTCGTCTCCTATGAGGACGGGGCCAGCATCCTGGCCGCCCGGATCGCCGCGGAGCTCGGCCTGCTCGGCCATCCCGTGGCGGCGGCCACTGCCGCGGTCGACAAGCCCGCCATGAAGCAGCGGTTCACCGCCGCCGGCGTGCCCACCGCGCAGCACCTGGTCGCCGACGGCGAGGACGACGCGGCCGCGTTCGCCCGGCGGATCGGGTATCCGATGGTGGTCAAGCCGTGCCGCGGAGGGGCGAGCCAGGGTGCCATGCGCGCCGACGACGAACCCGGCCTGCGGATCAGCTACCGCCGGCTGCGCCGGATTGTGCGGGATTACGGCCTGGACAATGGCGGCCGGCCCAACCGGATGCAGCTGGTAGAGCGCTACCTGCCCGGCTCGGAGATCTCCGTCGAGCTCGTCGTTGACCGCGGCCGCCCGCAAGTGACCACCGTGTTCGAGAAACCCCGCCCGCTCACCGGACCGTTCTTTGAAGAGACCATCTACCTGACGCCCGCGCGGCTGCCGGCCGACGTGCAAGCCAACGCGGAGGCCCTGGCGATCGAGGCTGTCGCCGCGCTAGGCCTGCACCACGGGCCAGCGCACTGTGAGATCCGGGTCAGTGACGACGGGCTCTACGTCCTAGAGGTCGCCGGGCGGCTGCTGGGCGGGGCATGCGCACGGGTGTTCCGTGACTGCCTGGGGGCAGACATCCACCCGCTGTTGCTCCGCCTGGCTATGGGCGAACACCGCGTCGGTGTGCTGCTTCGGCGTGCTGCCCGAGCTACGCCGCACCGGGATCGGGTCCACGCTGATGGCAGCGCAGCTGGCCGCCTTCGCCCGCTCCGGCGCCACCGTGGCGGTGTCGGAGACCGACCCGCGCCTGCCGCTCGGCGCGGCGCTGCTGCGCCGATTCGGGTTCATGCCCGACCCTCTGCCGACCTCAGCCGCCTCCCAGGCGTACAGCTGCGCGCTGGACTTCGTCGGGCAGCCCACAGCAGCCAAGGAGATCACAGATGCCGGCCGCGCCGACACCAGATGCTATTCGACGAAGCCACAAGCCACCTGGACGCGGTCACCGAAACCGTCATCCACCGCAATCTGTCGACCCTGGCCTGCACCCAGATCCTCATCGCCCACCGGCTCAGCACGGTCCGCGACGCCGACCTCATCCTCGTGCTGCATGACGGCCTTCTCGTCGAGAACGGTACCCACGCCGAGCTCCTCGCCCACGGCGGCCGATATGCCGCGCTGGTCGCCGCGCAGCTCAACGGACACAGCGACACCGCGTCCGCCGACAGTCTCACCGCCTGCAGCGGTGCGACCGCGGCGGCGATCCCACATTCCGACAGCACCATGGAAAGGAGGTGAACACTATGGCCAAGACCACCATCGCAACCACCGTTGTGCCGAACAGCACACGCGGTCCGACAGAGGTTCAGTGACGCCGAGCTGGAAGACATCGTCGGCGGCCTCGCGTGCTGCGCCTGCAGCGACGCTGCTTGCCGCCTCTGACTGGCCAGGCTCGGGGTAAAGCGGCGGGCAGACGGGCAGCCCGCCTGCCCGCCGCAATGGCCCCTCTGGACCCGCGCCCGCACGTCACAGCTGAGCCGCGAGCGCGCGGCCGGACCGCATCAGCCGTGGCGGTCAGATTCCGGCGCTCAGGAGCGAGCCGAACGTTTCCGCGGCGAGCGCCTCGGCACGGGCGTGGTCCAGCACACTGCCGGTGACCTCGGACCGCTGACCGGCCCACAGCGCAGCGGACGCGGCGCTGGCGAAAAAGTTCAGGTAACCGCAGCTGACCATCTCCGCTGGCCCTTCGCCATTACGACGGCCGACGAAGACGACTGCGCTATCGGGGGTTCCAGCTCGCCTGGCCGCCGCGGAAGGAGACGGTTACCGTCGCGCTGGTGACGGGGTCGGCCGAGGAGATCACGGCATCGACGCCGAGCATAGGCGGGATCCCCAGCGCGTCGATCGCGCACATCGCATATACCTGCGGGCCGGCCGTGATCGCCACTACGTGCGGAGTTGGGACGGCAGAGAACGGATAAGGCCAGCCAGCTCGCTGGACGCTCTGGCTGGATGGGGTCTGACTCAGTCATGGCGTGCCTCAGCGAGTACCCGGCGGAGCGCCTGAACTGACGGCACCCGGCCGGTCCGCCCGGCGGCATCGCTGTAAAGGCGGCACGACAGGCCAGGGAGGCTGTCCGATCCTGCGAACGGGTCAACGCCGTCGATCAGCAGCGTGGGCGAGCCGCGCATCCCCGACTCCGCCGCCTCCAGCTCGTTATCGATTACCCGGTGGTACACGACAACGCCAGCATGGCCTGCTAGCGCCATCGTTATCCGCTCCTTGAACGCTCCGGCACTCGGGCATTCCGGCACGCTCAGCACCGTCAGCTCCACCTGGCTCACCTCCGCATCCCTGGGCTGGTCGCCACTGTAGACCTTCCATCAGACTGGAAGGTCAAGGACCTATCCTGGACGGCATGCGCATCGGCGAGCTCGGCGCGACCGCAGCCACCACCGCCAAGACGATCCGCTTCTATGAGCATGCCGGGCTGCTGCCTGCCCCACCCCGCACCTCCTCCGGCTACCGTGACTACCCGCCTGAGGCCGTCAGGCGGCTGGCCTTTATCCGCACCGCCCGAACTTGTGGCCTCACGCTCACCGATATCCGCGGCATCCTGGCGATCCGTGACAGCGGGCAGCCACCTTGCTCCCATGTGACTGCGCTGATCTCCGGGCACCTGGAACAGATCGAGCAGCGGCTAGCCCAGCTCGAGCTTGCCCGGGCGGTCCTGCGTGCGCTCTCCCGCCGCGCAGCCAGTACCGCCCCGGCAGAATGCACCGGCGACGACATCTGTCGCATCCTGACGGACCCGCCGTCTTAGCCCGGTCACCGGCGAGGGTCACGTCAGGGCGGTCGCCGGGCACCCCCGCGACCCGCAAGCGCCTGCTAGTGCCTGCTAGTGCCTGCTAGTGCCTGCTAGTGCCTGATCATCAGCGATACCGTGGGGGGTATAAGCACGGTTCGAAAACCATCGCCAGCGCAGGAACCGTCCCATCGCGGATGCCACGTTCGGCGACTATGTTGTTGCCGTCAAAGTCGGCGTGCCCGACATAGACGTCGTCTTCGCCGCCGGCCGGCTGACGCCGATCGGCACGAAGGAGTCCGGGCCGTAACTCATGGCGCACCGGTAACCGTTTATCTGCCCCACATGCCGAGGAGGCGGTTGAGGAACTGCGTCGGCTGGCGCGGGCCGGATTTTTCATGACAATCTCTGCATGGTGTCCGCCATCCCGGACTCGCGCGGGTCAGTTGAGCGGATCAGGCCGAAAGAGGATCTCTGTGACGCGTCCGCGGATCCGGGCTCGTGCGCCGCTGCGGATATCATTCGCCGGGGGCGGCACGGATGTGCCGCCGTTCCCGGCGGCCGAGGGCGGTTGCGTCCTGTCCGCGACCATTGACCGCTATGCGCACGGATCCCTGGTCCCGCGCGCTGATCGCATGGTCACGATCGAGTCGGTGGATTTCAAGACCACGACGGAGATGACGCTCGATAGTGAGATCCTGTGCGACGGCAGCCTTGACCTGATCAAGGCGGCGGTGCGGAGGTTCGGCCGTGACGGCACGAACGGTTATGACCTGGTGCTGCGCTCCAGCGCTCCGCCGGGGTCAGGGCTGGGGTCGTCGTCGACGATGATGGTCGCGCTCACGGGCCTGCTCGCAGGGCACTACGGGGTGTCGATGGACTTGTACCAGACCGCGCACCTGGCCTGGGCCATCGAGCGTGAGGACCTGGGCATCGCGGGTGGCATGCAGGACATGTACGCGGCGACGTTCGGCGGCCTGAACTTCATCGAGTTCACCGACCGGGTGATCGTCAATCCGCTGCGCATCCGTGATGAGATCGCTTTCGAGCTCGAGCTCAGCCTGCTGCTCTGCTTCACCGGTATCACGCGGGACTCCGCGCGGGTGATCGAGGACCAGACGCGTCGCGCTACGACCGGGGCGGACGAGACCCTGGCGGGCCTGCGAGCCCAGAAGGAGCTGGCGGTCGCCATGAAGGCCGCGCTCCTCACCGGTGAGCTGAATGACTTCGGCGTGCTGCTCGGCGAGGCCTGGAACCAGAAGAAACGCATGTCGCCGTACATATCTAATGATCACATCGACGAGCTCTACGAGCTTGCCCTGAGCAAGGGCGCACTGGGAGGAAAGATCACCGGCGCAGGCGGCGGCGGCTACATCTTGCTGTTCTGCGACTTCACGAGGAAACACCGCGTCATCGAAGCCCTCGAGTTTGCCGGCGCCGAAGTCACGGAGTTCGCTTTCGACAGTAAGGGACTGACGACATGGCTGGCGTGAGCTCCTCCGATGTCGTTGCGCCGAGCGAGGAGCTGGCGCGGGCACGTCTGGAGGAGGCGATCGCGGTCAAGCGTCACATGCTGGCTGGCTCCTTCGCCGCGGAGGCCGTCGAGGTGGCGCACTTGATGATCAGATCCCTCCGCGCCGGCGGAAAGGTGATCTTCTTCGGCAATGGCGGGTCCGCGCAAGATGCGGGGCATCTCGCCGCCGAGCTCATGGGCCGCTTCGCCTTCGACCGGCCGGGCCTGGCCGCGATCAGCCTTCCCGATGCAACAGCCGTGATGACGGCGATCGCCAACGACTACGCCTACGACGAGGTGTTCGCCCGCCAGGTACTTGCCGCTGGCCGCCCTGGCGACGTGGTGATCGGCCTGACCACATCCGGGGACTCGGTCAATGTCGTCCGTGCGCTGGAGGCGGCCGGCCACGCCGGGATGATCACCGTAGCGCTCACCGGCGCGCGCGGCGGGAAGGTCGCCGGCCTGGCCGAGGTCTGCATCCGGGTCCCGAGCGACCACAGCGGGCGGGTGCAGGAGGCATGCCTGCACCTAGGCCACACGATTTGCGAGATGGTCGAGGCGGCGATGTTCGCCCGACCGTCCTGACCATGCCCGCACTCGATCTGCGGCAGGTGCGCACCGTCTTCCTTGACCGAGACGGGACGATCAACGTCAAGGCCGCCGCCGGCGAATACGTCACGTCACCCGCAGAGCTCACCCTCTTGCCGGGCGCGGCCAAGGCGGTAGCCGCGCTCAACGCGGCCCGTCTGCGCACGGTCCTGGTAACCAACCAGCGCTGGCTATCCTTCCCGTCAGCGGATCCGGGGCGCTACGCCGCTGTTCACGCCCGCCTCGAGCAGCTCCTGGCCCGCGAAGGCGCCCGGCTCGACGCTGCCTACCACTGCCCGCATGAGACAAGTGTGTGTGACTGCCGCAAACCCGGAGCTGGCATGTTGCTGCGCGCGGCACGAGAGCACAGGTTCGAGCTCACGGAAGCGGTCACCATTGGTGACAGTGACACTGACCTCATCGCCGGCCGATCGGCCGGTACGGCGACCGTCCTACTCCGCCCCGGCCGCCGAGTAGCAGCCGGCGCCGATGCCGTGGTCAAGGACCTTGATGCCGCCGTGCGCCTCGTCCTGAAATGGCAGCCGTGGTGCTAGCCACCGGCAGGGTCCGGCGAGCCGCTGGCCATCGTGCTGCGACCGGGGAACGCCGGCTCGGACACGCCACCGTTTCACTTGTTTTGCGACCAGCACAAAGGGCGGCCAGCTTGCTGACCTGGAACTACGCCACCGCCGCCGGGCCGCCCAGCCATGATCACGAAAGATGCAGGCTAGCGCCCGTGCAGGTCGGGGGCAGCAGATCTGATCAGTCTTTTCGGCATGACACGGCAATCTCGCCGCAGCTCGCTAAGGACAGCCTGTCTGCGAGAACGGTATTTATCGGGGGCGGAACGATCCCAAAGCAGAATGCGATTTTCTAGGTAGATTTCCGGGAGCTCATCTACATAGTAGCTTCCCTTGACATTTCGCAGCAGCTCATACTTGCCGATCAAAGGAATTCGCCGCCGAGACCTCATTACGAAGTTGCACGCCATGTACCCCCGCTTTGCGTATGCTAGTATTGATGTCAAATATACTTCTTGCACGTCTTTCCGGCACTCCGCGAATGCAGAGTTGCTTATAAGCAAGTGTGATGGTCGTGCTATAGCGTTCTGCAACTGATCGGGAGCTGAGGCGTAGCTAATGCCATAAATGCCGCTAGTTGCATGGAAGCGGCGCTGGAGGGATAGTACTTCCGGCAGGTCCAGGATTGTATATAGCAGATCGAACAGGCAGCTCAGTACCAATGCCTGCCCGCCGTAGCCGCCGCCAATTTCAAGAATCTCATATCCAGAAAGATCGCCAAAGATATGATTTAGATCGTGTGCTATCCGAACATATTCGAGGGTTTTCGGAGAGAAGCAACCGTACGGTGAGTACTCGTATTTTATCGGGTGGCCGACCGCATCGTTCTGCCGACCTGCATCTAAATAATATCCTAGTCTCTCTGGGCAACAGCTTCGGACAGACTCAAGATGTATTTGCCCAGTGCTGAACGACTCATGCTCCATTGCACGAACGATCACTGGCTCGCGCCGGAATTCGTTGAAGCGCTGCGCATCCTTCGCGATCTCCGCACAGGTACTCGGGAAGACGCCATTATCAGTAAAGCTTGAGAACAGCATATCTCCCCGAATCGCCCTGCCTTTCCCCGAGCAGCCTCGGAGCGACACGACAGGCTTGCTTATTTCATTTTCCTGGTCCGACACTGACACCGCCCGCAGCTTAGCCATTCGCTTGATCTACGCTAGCCGATCGTCATATAAGTCCGGTGTGCGTGCTCCATAAATCTAGGCTGCGGTTTGCCCAGTGCAGCCTCCGGGGTCAACTGCGTGCCTAGCATGACAGGAGATGTGGCCGGGCCCCGCCCGCCGATCATCAGGATGACATCAAGGGGCGCCCGCGGTCACGCTGGGAGAGAGGCGTCGACGTGCTTACCATCGGTGAGATGAGAGTCAGCCGGCCAGCGCGCCCGCTGACGGACCGCTGGGCACAACTCGCCATCGAGCCGCCCGGCCGTACCTTGCTTGGCATCAGCTTCAGGCCATTGCAGGCCCTGGCACTCGAGCTTGAGCCGGAGGAGTCGCTGGCCGAACTGCTCGGTTACCCTTTTCAGCTGATCCGGCTGGCTGCCTACTGGAATCGGATAGAAACCAGCCTGGGCAGTTTCGACCCTAGCCACCTCGACTGGCAGATCGACGCTGCCGAACAGGCCGGCAAGCAGATCATCGTATGCGTCGGTGCGGTGAAGGCCTTCGGCTATCCGGAGTTTTTCGTTCCGGCGCACCATCTGGACGCCCCATTGACCGAAGGCAGCCTTATAACGCCAGAGGCTTACCGGCCGCTGCTAGAGGCAGCGTCCGCGTACATCACCCGAGTCGTACAGCGATATTCGGGTCGCAAGTCAGTAGTCGCATGGCAGGTCGAGCATGAAGCCGTGGATCCTCTGGGTATGGAGCACTCGTGGCGACTGTCAGATGCCTTTGTCCGCCGCGAGGTGGAAGCTGTCCATGCGGCCGACCCGACCAGGCCCGTGGTCATGAACGGCTTCTTGCCAACATCTCTGCCCGTGCGACTCACGCAGTGGTGGCGGACGCGTGATCAGGGTGATTCCCTTTCGGTTGCTCGGCAGCTCGCCGACGTGCTGGGTATCGACTTCTATCCCAGGCACGCGCTGGTGGGAGCCGGACGGGTCACCCTGTATTTGGACGGCAGCAAGAGCAGATGGCAGCAGCGCCAGCGCAGGCAGCTACAAGGCTGGGCGGCCGCAGGCGGGCGCCGGGTAATGATCGCGGAAGGCCAGGCCGAGCCGTGGGAGACCGTCACTACGCCGCCCAGCCCCGCGGGGTCCGGAATGTACAGCTGCCTGCCGGAGCATGTGATCGGGAACTACAACGAGTGCATCCGGGCCAGCAAGGACGTGCCAGGAGTCCTGTGGGCGTATTTGTTCTGGGGCGCTGAGTACTGGCTGCTGCGTCGTCGGCAGGGCGACCCGCGCTACCTGAACGCGTTTCGTCGTGTGCTCGGGGATTTTGTCGGCTGACGCCCGGAGGGTCAGGACATGGCATCGCCGATATGCCGCTCTCCCAGCCGGTGATAACGCGCATCGCGGCCGTACCGCCTAGCCAGCTGGGCAACCAGCCGCGTGACGCGGCCCATCAGCGCGCGGCACGTACGGAGCCCGGACTTCCGGTTCAAAATCAAGCATGAACAGCGCCAGGTCGACCGGGCGGGGCAGCCGACGGGAGGCGGACTGCCGCTCGCGGGCCATCGCGGCCGCCGTCTCCAGCGTGCAACGCGGGGTTTTCGGGTGCCAGGGCAAGGTCGACGGTGATCTCGTTGTCGCAGCGCCTGCATATTCAGGGCGGGCCTGGTCTCGACCGCCACCCGGGCCGGGATGGGGCCGCGGTTGGCGAAATGATGCACAGTTCCTGGCGGGATCCGTATCGCCTGCCCAGGGCCTGCCGCTACCCCGCCGCCGGCCGAGCCGGAAATTCATCCGTCCCTCCAGCACCGTGAACTGCTCTTCCTGCTCTGGGTGTGCGTGACTGCTTGGTACCCGCCCGCCGGGTGCGAGCACGAGTTCCCAGGCGAGTAGCCGCCCATGCGTCTCGCCAATCAGCGACCCTTCCGCATATCCGGCTATACGGATATCATCTTGGCGAATGCGTCGATCTTGTCGATGAGTCCGCCACCTGGCAGGCCGGCTAGGTGCTAACGGACAACTCGCGAGAGACCGGACACTAAGGGTGATGGGTCACGGGGTGCCGCGTGCGGCCAGGGCAATGACTGCCGCGTCTGAGATTCTCCGGGTGGCCCGGGACTGATCATCCACATCGAGGCCAGGCTATGCAGAGATTCTGAAGAGGACAGCCGACCATGAGTACCAGCGCGATCTTGGATTCCCGTATTGAGGCCACGCACGGGAAACCAGATGACTTGTTACTCACGCGTACGGTGGCCAGCGTCGAGTGCGAAGGAACCCGGGCGACGTGCAGCGGGCTGATCTTGCCGGTCCAAATGTCATTTGACGCCTGGCACGAGCTCGGCCACAGGGTGTTCCGCATCGCCGACTGCTCGTCATGGTGGATCGGCGACTGGCTGGTGTACGGCGAGAGAGAGTACGGCAGCCACCGCTACGAGAGGGCGATCCGCGATCTCTCCCTCGACTACCAGACCCTGCGGAACTACGCGTGGGTGGCCAGGAAGTTCCCGCTGTCCCGCCGGCGGGACAGCCTGAGCCTTGGACACCACGCGGAGGTCGCCGCGCTTGCCGAAGCTGAGCAGGACATTTGGCTGATGCGGGCCGAGCGGCTTGGCTGGTCCCGCAATGAGCTGCGGCGGCGGCTGCGGGCCGAGCGGCAGGCCGCCCGCGGCGCGGCACCGGGGAACGAGTCGACTCCATCTCGGGTGTGGAAGATCGAGGTGGCATCCGAGCGCCACGATCACTGGCAGGCTGCGGCGGAGCGCAGCAACTGCGTGCTGACGGACTGGATCATCGCAACGCTCGACCGGGCCGCGGTCGAGGCGCTGCACACCTAGACAGCCGCCGGACGCCTGGCCGATCCAGGGCCTGGCGGACCGGTGCCAGAATGATGCCGTGCTACCCGAGCAGGCCATTCGCTGGGTGAAGGACGTCATCGGCCCAGGTAGCCAGATCGTGCCAGACGACCTGCGGATGTTCGAGGAGTACGCCAAGACCGTGCTCGGCCGCTGGCATTGACCGTGCCGGGACCGTCAGGCGGGCCGCAGCAGACCATCTTCGCGAACACCGCCAGCCAGCATGGCCCGGTCCATGGCATGCGGCCCGATTCGGTGACACTATCCAGGACGCGTGCTGTGCTCGTGGGAGGTGACAATCCGTGAATCAGACACAGACGCAGGGTCGGCGCCTGCGGGTCCTGCTGCGCGGGCTCGGGGTCAGCACGGTTTTGGGCGGTGAGTTCGAGGAGCAACTGGTCCAGCTGTCCAAGCAGGTCATCACCTCGGCCGGTTCAGCTGACGCCGGGCCGCGTCGGCAGAGCCTCCCGCTGATCTCGCTGGCACGACAGCTCAAGCCGCTGCTCTGAGGAGATACCCGTTCCAGGCGAACAAGCACACCGGCGCCCACGCGGCGGTCGTCCTGGGCTCAGGCCGGCTGCAGGCCAGGCCCCTCGGGCGACGCTCGCGAATGCCCTTGCCGCTGTGGCATGCGCCAATGGCGCGCGCACGGCCCTGGTGGCCCCCGGCCGGCGGGTCAGTTATGCCGATCTGAACCGTGAAACCGATCTACTCTCCGCAGACTTGCGCCAGCGAGGCATAGCCGACGGCCGCGCTGTCGCGTTGCTGCTGCCCAGCGGATGGCAGGCGATTGTATGGTTCTTCGCTGTCACGGGGGCCGGCGCGACTGCGGTACCGGTCAATCCGCGAATCACGGCCAGCGAACTTCGCGCGATCCTCGATGATGTCGAGCCGGACCTGCTGATCACCGTCCGAAGGGTGCCGGGCAGAGATATCGAGGCCGCCCTCGGCGAGCTGCGCCTGACCGGTTACCGGCTCCCGCCGGTGGCCTTTGTCGACAATGACGCGATCTGCCGGGCGACGGGTAGCGGCGAACTCATGGTCGACGAGTCATCGCATCCGGCCACCGGACCCGACGGGCCGGCGCCTGACACGGCCGCGATCTTCTACACCACGGGTACCACCGGCACCCCTAAGGGCGTGATGCACACGCACGCCGGTTTGCTGGATTCCTTTGACAGGATGCAAGAGCTGCATGCGGCATTCTTCTCCGGGTCGGCCATGACCCGCGCAGCCCGCATCATCAAGCTGGCGTGGCGCTACGGCATCCGGCTGCGGCACGGTATCGGGCATCAGATCTGGATGACGCCGCTGCCGGTGTACTCCATCGCCGGCTTTCGGTTTGTCCTGCACGCCCTGCTGTCCGGCCAGCGGCTGGTGCTCATGGAGCGGTTCCATCCGACGGAAATGCTCGACCGGATTCAGCGTGAGCGGGTGAACATCGTTGCCCTGGCGCCAAGCATGCTCGACGTGGCGCTCGATGCCGCAAGCTCCGGTCGGTACGATCTTTCGTCGTTGCTCGTAGTCGGCGTCGGTGCTGCGCCGACCTCTCCCGCCCTGGTCCGCCGCGCCCGAGCGCAACTCGGCTGCGCCGTCGTGATCGGCTACGGGGCGACCGAGACAGGCGGCGGTGTCCTGGTCACCCGTATGGATGATGGCGAGCGGCAACTTGCCGAGACGGCCGGGCGGCCATTTCCGGGCGCCGAGGTAAAGGTCGTTGACGACCAGCGGCAGGAGGTACCGACCGGCTGCGTGGGGGAGCTGGCTTGCCGGTCCGCTGGCCTGATGGCTGGCTATCACGGGCACCGGGCGGCGACCGCCGAGGTAATCGATCAGGATGGCTGGTATTACACGGGTGATCTGGCCACGATTGACGACCAGGGGTATGTCCGCATCGTCGGCAGGCGGCGAGACCTGATCATCCGCGGCGGGGCGAACGTCGTGCCCGCCGAGGTGGAGAGGGTCCTGCTGGACCATCCGGCGATCACGGAGGCGGCCGTGGTAGGAGTCACGGACCGCGCGGCGGGGGAGGCGATCTGGGCCTTTCTCGTGCTCGCACCGGCCGCGACGCCCGACCTTACGGAGATACGACAGCACTGCATACGACGGCTTGATCCTGGAAAGGTCCCCGACCGGCTACGGATCCTCATCAAGCTGCCGGTGAACCAGACGGGTGAGGTGCACCGGGTGGCATTGCGTGAACTTGCAGAGCAGCAGATCCTGGATCGGCGGGCGCGGGGCGGCAAGAATGGAGCTGATCATGACTGAGCTACCGCTGACATTTGACGAGTTCCGCGAGCAACTAGCTCGCATGTTTGAAACCCCGCCGGAGGCGCTGCAGTGGGGGACTAATTTCCTGGAGGATCTCGCCTTCGACTCACTGCGCATGCTGCAGCTTGGCATGGTCTATGAGGACCTCGGCCTGGAGATGCCTGCCGAGCTGGCCTGGAGTATCCCCACCGTCGGGGATGCCTACACTTACTACGCCACGGCACTGGGGACACCAGGGACTACGCAGACGGAGCCGCCGCCCGCGTCTGGGTCATGAACTGACGCTCATAAAGCCTGGAGTACAGGCCACGGCGGGCGACGAGCTGGGCATGAGTCCCCTGCTCGACCACCCGGCCGTCGTCGAACACGAGAATCAGGTCGGCGGCGAGGATGGTCGACAGCCGGTGCGCGATGACCAGGGAGGTCCGGTCGCGTAGCAGCGGTGCGAGCGCGGCCTGAACGAGGTGCTCGGAAACCGCGTCGAGATGTGACGTCGCTTCGTCAAGGACGACAATTCGCGGGTTCTTCAAGATCACCCTGGCGATGGCGAGGCGCTGCTTCTCCCCGCCGGACAGCCGGTGACCCCGCTCTCCCACGAGCGTGTCGTAGCCGTCCGGTAGCGACACGATGAAGTCATGCAGATAGGCGGCCTTCGCGGCTGCAGCAAGCTGGTCCTCGCTGGCGTCCGGGCATGCGTACCGCAGGTTGTCGCCAATGCTGGCGTTGAAGAAGAAACTGTCCTGGAACACCACGCCGATATGGCTACCGAGCGACTCAATCGACAACTCCCGCACATCGTTTCCGTCGATCAGGACGCGCCCGCGCTGCGGGTCGTGGAAGCGGGGCACCAGGTAGGCGGCCGTCGACTTGCCGGCTCCGGTCGGCCCCACGAGTGCTGCCAGCTGGCCTGGCTCGACCCGGAACGACACGTCATCGAGGGCCGGGCGATGGGCGCCCTGATAGGTGAAAGTCACGTTTTCGAACCCGACGGCACCGCGGCAGCGGGTCAGCGCACGGGCGTTCGGCGCATCGGTGATCTCGGCTGCCAGGTCAATGACGTCGAAGAGGCGCTGGAACAGCGCCATTGATCCGGCCAGCTTGACGTGTATCGATGCCAGGTCCTCAACGGACATCGCGAGCCGGCCGGTCAGGACGACCACGAAGGCTACCAAGGTACCGAGCGTGGTCAGGCCACGATGCACGAGGTAGGCGCCGTAGGCCCAGAAGGCCGCGGGCGCTGCCGCCAGGAGCAGGGCGTTCAGCAGATCGACAGTGCGCTGGATCTTGGCTGCGTGCAGTTCCTTCCGGCGCAGCTCACTGCTGAGGTAGCGGAAGCGGAGCCGCTCGGCGCCCTGCTTGACGAACGCCTTGACCAGCAGGATGCCGGAGATTCCGAACACTTCATGTAGATAGGCGGTCAGTCGCCCCTGCTGCTCCTGGGTCTGCGCGCGCGCCAGGTACGTCGGCTGTTCGACGCGCCGGCTAGACGCCACGACCCACGGCAGTACTAGCACCGGAATCATCACTGTCAGGCGCCAGCTGAGGAAGAACATGAACGCGATGGTGACAGGCAGGATGAAGACGTTCGAGGCGGCCCCGGACAGGTTGTCCTCGACGATGTCGCCAATCCGCTGCACGTCGTTGGTGATCCGGCTGATCACGTCCCCGGCCTGGCGCTGGGTGAAGAAGTCGACGGTTTGGTCGAGCAGGCGGTCATGGAGCTGACGGCGCAGCTCGAGCATGACGTCCTGGCTGATACTGGTCTCTAGCCCGGCCTGGGCGTAGGTGACCACCCCGCCGATCATTCCCGCTGCGACCCCTGTCGTGACGACGATGATGATGTAGGAGAAGCTGCTGTTCGGCTTGGCCAACTGGTCGAGCAGCACCTTGGTCACCAGCGCCGGAACCAGCGCGAGAACCGCCCCCGCAGCCATGAGCGCCAGGACGAGGACCATACGGCGGCCGTGCGGCCGAAAGTAGCCGACGACCCGTCGGAGCCTGCGGCGATCCCAGTCACTTTCCGCAATGTCGCCGTCGGAAAGGTCGGAAGACGCCGAGTTGGCGCATGACCTCATTTCGGCGACCGTAACACTAAGGGGCCATCAGCGCATCTGCGTCGACGCCCGGATGCCTTGACCGCCGAGTTGGCATCCTGCTCTAGTGAGGCTATGAAAGGCGATCCGCGCCTGGCCATGCTCGATCCGAGTGGCATATCGGCCCAGTGCCAGGTGCCCATCGGCTTGGCCGCCTTCGCGGACTGCACTGGCGCGCGCATCTACCGAGGGCCAGCCACAATCCCGGCCGGGGCTACCGCGGTGCTCCTCGTGCTCGACCGGCCGCTCGCACGTTGCCTGGAGATGCTGCTGTCACTGCAGAGTTCCGGCAAGATCGTCGTCGTCACCTTCGCGGAAAGCGGTAACATGCCGATCGCGGATCTGATCGACAAGCCCGACGGTCTGCGGTGCTTCTTCGAGATATGCCGCTGCGCGGACGCGGCCGTGGCCACCACGGCCGATAGCGAGGAGATTCTGCGCTGCTCTGGTGCCCGCAACGTCGATTTCATCCCGGTACCGTGCCCAGTGGGCTGTCCGGGCTGGGACTTCTCAGTGTCACCGGACCGGCGGCGGGGCATTTTCGTCGGCACTGCCGATTTCTTCCCGCATTACAGCAATCACGTGGCCGCCCTGCTGAGCCTGCGCGATCTCGCTGGCCAGCTGTCGGAGCCGGTCACGGTCGTGCGCTCCGACCGCAGGTTCGATCGGCGGATGCTCCGGCAGTTGCGACGCCGCTGGCCCCGCGGGCTGCTGAACGTGGTGCCCGGCCCGGTTCCCCCCGATCGCCTGGTCCAGCTCATGGCCACGCACAAGGTGGCGTACCAGCTTGAGTGGGCCGGCGGCGCCGGGCAGATCGCGGCGCTGGCGCTACTGTGCAAAATCCCGTCCGTTGGCGGGCACGGCACCACTGAACGGATCGCCTTTCCGGGGCTATGTGGCGTCGGCCGGACCACTGATGAGCTCACCGACCTGGTTACCGGTCTGATCAGGAACCCAAAGGCAGCCGAGGCCGTTACCGCGGCGGCAGGTGAGCTGGCCGCTGCGCACCTGTCCCCCGAACAGGCGCGTTCCCGCCTCGTCGCCCTCGTCGACCGGGCAGCGGCCGGCCACGGCATGCGCCGGGCAGACACCCGCTGAGGGGACGCGAAAAATGATCCGCATGACCAGCGCCCAGCGATCGACGCCGGGACCGGTCACGGCGCGGGTGCTGTACCTCACTAACCAGTCTCCGTTCCCGCCGCACAGCGGCGGGCAGCTCCGTGAGTGGCAGTTCCTGTCCCGGCTGAGCCACGCCTATGCAGTGCATCTCGTCGCCGTGACCTCCCATCTACAGCGGGATCTCGGTTGCGCCGGGGAACTGCTCAAACACTGCCGCACCGTGACTTTCATCCAGGCCGTTCCCGGCGCCGCCGCGCCCGGCACGCCGGAACGGTTGCGAGCAGTCATGTCCGCCGAAGTCGCCCCCTGCCTCGCTCAGTTCGCCCGCCGCAACCAGCTCGACTTCGTGCACGTCGAGGGCTACTTCCTCATGCATCACCTGCCAGCCGAGCTGGGCTTGCCGATCTTCCTCGTCGAGGAGAACATCGAGTACCAGCTTGACCGGGCCAGGCAGGAGTTGGATGGGGATACCGGCACCGACTGGACTGTGACCAGATCCCTGGAACGTCAGGCATGGCGCCGGGCCGCCAGGTGCGGTGCGGTGACGCTGGAGGACGTGGCGGCAATCCGGTCGTATCTGCAGTCCGCTGCGGTGCACTGGCTGCCGCCCGGTTGCGATCACTTCTCGCCCGACGACCCCGCCGGTGCCATACTCGCCGGTCTTCCGACGTCCGGCCCCCGGGTCGTCTACACCGGCAACGCCAGCTGGGGTCCAAGCCGGGACGCCACCTGGTATCTGCTCGATGAGATCTGGCCGAAGGTGCACGCCGCCGTTCCCGAGGCTCATCTGGTGATCGCGGGGAGCGGGCAGCGGCCGGCTGAGCTCGGCCGGGCGAATCTGGATCGGTCTGTACACCTGTGCGGAGTGCTGCCAAGCCTGGGTCCGCTGCTGCACTCCGCGGATGTCTTCGTGTGCCCACTGCGGTTCGGCGGCGGGATCAAGTCGAAAATCCTGGAAAGCCTGCGCGCTGGCCGCGCGATCGTGAGCAGCCCGGTCGGTCTGCAAGGGTTGCCGCCGCCGGCTAGGGACTCGGTGCTGGAGGGCGGGACGACCGCCGAACTCGCCGACCGCATCATCGCCCTGCTGCTGGACCGCGGACTAAGGGAGGAACTGCAGGCCAAGGCCCGTGCGGCGGCGCGTTTCCTGACCACATGGGACGATGCGACCCGGCGCCTGGATGCGGCATGGTCGGCGATGCTTACCTCCGCCAGGGCCGGCCAGGGCGGCGGCCCAGAGGCGCTCGGCCGGCTGCCTTCCGCTTGAGACTGCCCGCGGCCAGGGATGCAAGACGCTCACGGCCACGACGCGGCATCACGAACGAAGCATCCCATAGCGGGATTGACACTCATCCCTGGCCGCAGCAAACTCAAAACCGCTGATCCGGATATGCGTAACCGACAGAAGGAAGGCTCGGCATGCTGTCTACCGGAAACGGGCTTCTCTATAACCCCTTCTCTCCTGCCTTCCGGGCTGACCCGTATCCCGCCTACCGGCGGTTACGTACCGACGATCCGGTGCACCGCAGTCCGCTCGGCTTCTGGGTCATTAGCCGCTACGCCGACGTGGCGAAGCTGCAGGCGGACCCTGGCCTCGACTTCTACTCGCCCGTGATGTACGGCCGGATCAGGGATGCGATGACGGATCCGGATAGCCCGACGGCCCGCGTCGGGCGGTGGCTGCTATTCACCGACCGGCGGGAGCACCGCCGGTTTCGTGGCCTGCTGAACAAGTTCTTCACTCCGGCCGCAGTGGCGAGAGCCGCGGAGGTGATCGAGGCAAGCGTCACCGATCTGCTCGATCAGCTGCCGGTGGGCGAGCCCGTCGACCTGATGGCGCGGCTGGCCCGGCCGTTGCCGATGAACATCCTCTGTGACTGGCTGGGGATACCCAGGCAGGATCGGGAACAGTGCCGTTCCTGGGCAGCTTCGATCGGGCGAGTGCTGGTGTCTGTGCTGAACCCGGAAGTGATTCGCCGGATGGGATCTGCGGTACTCGCCTGCGACTCCTACTTTCGCGAGCAGGTGGCAGAACGCCGCCGAGCGCCGCGGGCCGACCTCCTGTCCAGCCTGCTTGAGGCCGAATACGGGCACGAGCCAATCAGCGACGACGAAGTGGTGGCTGACCTGATCCTGATCCTTGGCGCATCCAGTGAGACGACGGTCAACATGCTCGGCATGGCCGTCTGGTCGCTGCTGCGCAATCCCGACCAGCTTGCGGTATTGCGCGCTGACCCATCAGTCACGAGAAACGCGGTGGACGAGTTGCTCCGCTACGAGTCGCCCGCCCAGCTGGCTGGCCGCTTCACCCCGCGCGACCTCGACGTGTCGGGCAGCATGGTGCCTGCCGGCTCCCGGCTGACCCTGCTGATCGGCTCGGCGAATCGAGATCCCGAGCGGTTTGCAGACCCGGATCGACTGGACCTTCGCCGCGCTGATCCGCGACCGCTGTCGTTCGGCTTGGGCGCTCACCACTGTATCGGGGCCTGGCTCGCCCGCCTTGAGGTAGAGATCGCGCTGCGCATGCTACTGGACCGCTTCGGGCAGATCCGGCTGGTGGACGAGCCGCTGCAATGGCGGGGCGACTCGGTGGCGCTGCGGGCTCCGGTGGGGCTGCCGGTGGAGCTGACACGGTGAGGATTGCTCCGCTAGTTCGTGACGAGCCCGCCGCCGTCCTGCAGGACCTCGCGGAGTACGGCTGCGCGGTGTTGAACGGAGTACTCGATCCTGACGCAGTGGCCGCATTGCGCGACGACGTGGAACGGGTCGCGGCTGGCGAGCGGTGCGACGACAGCGCGTGGTTCTCCCACGGCAATCAGCGGGTCTTCATGCTGCTCAACCGCGGTATGCACTTCGTAAGGATCGCCGAACACCCCAGCGCCCTCGCCGTGGCCGAGCGGGTTCTCGGCCCAGAGCTCCTGCTGTCCAGCATCACCGCCAATATCGCGCGGCCGGGAAACTCGGCGCAGCAACTGCACGCCGACCAGGAATACGCGCACGAGCCGTGGCTGCATCCCCTGACGGTGCAAGTGGTCTGGATGCTCGATGACTTCACGCAGGAGAACGGCGCCACCCGCGTGGTCCAGGGGAGCCACCGGTGGGGGCGCCGACCATCAGGCGCCGAACCGGACACCGTCCGGATGCTCGGGAAGGCCGGCAGCGTCGGGTTCCTGGACGGCCGTGTCTGGCATGGCACCAGCGTTAACGTCACGGCG
>Ga0209871_1000099_pt1 | contig 27008 bp, 25 predicted proteins | sample OrgsoiDNA2013045_FD_185795 | JGI IMG/M metagenome (GOLD analysis project Ga0209871, IMG submission 185795) | Permafrost soil microbial communities from the Arctic, to analyse light accelerated degradation of dissolved organic matter (DOM) -... | ecosystem: Environmental > Terrestrial > Soil >... | reverse complement strand
GGTGTGCCAGTTGTTCTGCCAAGAGCACGGCTGGTTGGCTACGTTTGGAAGGGATAACCGCTGAAAGCATCTAAGCGGGAAGCTCGCCTCAAGATTAGGTCTCCCTCAGGGTTAACCTGGTAAGGCCCCCAGCTAGACGACTGGGTTGATAGGCCGGAGGTGGAAGCACGGCAACGTGTGTAGCTGACCGGTACTAATAGGCCGAGTGGCTTGGCTTCTACTTACAGATTTTGCGTGCGTCCACTGTGCGGTTCCCGAGGTGCGGTCGGGCTTGCCGGTCCCCGGAGGAATCCAGTGGACCGGGCGGGCTCCTGACATCTCCATAGTGTTTCGGTGGCCATGGCGAAGGGGAAACACCCGGTCCCATTCCGAACCCGGAAGTTAAGCTCTTCAGCGCCGATGGTACTGCGTGGGGGACCGCGTGGGAGAGTAGGACGCCGCCGGACATTTTCCCGCTGAGGGCCGTTACCGTACTGGTAGTGGCCCCTCAGCGCATTTTGGGCTGTGTTGGGCCAGATATCTTTACGTTGGAGGTCGTCGGTGGTCGGGAGTGCTCGGAGCGGGTCTGCCGGAGGTGCGTCGGCTGGCCGCCGCACCGGAGGCTCAGCCCCGCGGGAGAGCGGGGCCGGCGGCGGGCGGGGTGGTTCGGCCGGTGCCGCTGGCGGTGATGCGCGCGGCTCGGCGGATGGTTCGGCCGGTGGCTCGGGCGGTGGCTCGGGCGGTAGGGCGCGTCGGCCGGCGGCGGGGGGCAAGCGACCCGGGCGTGCCGGAAACGCGACTGGCGGCGGGCCTGGCAGGTGGGCTGTTGATGACAGCGGCGGGCCTGGCTCACGGCAGGGCGGTGCTGGTCGGACAGGTGATGACTGGTGTGCTAGGCGGGATCGGCCTAGCGACGAGGGTTCGGGCCGGAAGTCGGGTTCGCGGCCGCGCGGCGCTAGTCAGGGAACGGGTGATGCCGCAGGCAGCGATTCACCTGACTTGCGCCCAGATGGGCGGCGCTCAGGCGCGCCCAGGTCCGGCGCCGAGCGCTCAGCTGCGCCCAGGGTCGGTGGCCCGCGTGGTAGCGCGCCGCGGGCCGGAGCCCCGCGGGCCGGAGCCCCGCGGGCCGGAGCCCCGCGGGCCGGAGCCCCGCGTGATAGTGCGCCGCGTACCAGTGGCTCACGCGCGGGGGGTGCCCCGCGTGGCGGTACTCGGGGTCCCGGCGGGCCGCGGGCCGGAGGCTGGCGCGCTCCAGGTTCGGAGGCGAGCGCGCAGAAGGATCCTCGGCAGGCCCGGTCCGGCGGACCGGGCGGCTCCGAAGGCGCCCGGTACGGTCGGCCTGGCACTGACCGGCCCGGAACGTCGCGTGGCTCGGATGAGTCGCGCCCCTGGCAGCGCGGCGGTACTGGTCCCGACCGGGCGCGCAGGGCCGAGCCGCAGGATGAGACGCGGGGAAGCGCAGGCGCGCGCTCGACGTCGCGATACGGCACGTCTGATGAGGGCAGCCGGCGCTCGACCGCGCCGCGTGGCCGTCCCCGGAGCGAGAGCGACAGGAGCGGAGGTCCAGCCGGACTTGGCCGTCAGGGCGGGCCCGGCGGTCCGCGCCAGCGAGGCGACTCGCGAACAGGCGCACCGCGAACAGGCGCACCGCGAACAGGCGCACCGCGAACAGGCGCACCGCGAACAGGCGCACCGCGAACAGGCGCACCGCGAACAGGCGCACCGCCAAGGGGAGGCCGGGAAAGTGCCCGCGGGACTGGTACGCGGGTCGGCGGAGGACCAAGGTCGGGCTCGCAGCCAGGAGGATCTTCGCGCCCTGCTCGTCCCTGGAGCTCAGGTGAAGATACCGCCCGGCCTCGCGCGGCCAGGCACGGTGACGCCGGGAGCTCCCGGCTGGATGTCCCTGCGGCTATCACCGCGGACCAGCTGGACCCGGAGGCGCGCGATGAGCTCCGGACACTGCCGGGGGACCTCGCCGACGCGGTGGCACGTCTGCTGGTCGCAACGAGCCTTGAGGATGATCCTGAGCGGGCATATCAGTACGCGCAGGCCGCGCGGCGCCTTGCCGCCAGGGTCGGAGTCGTTCGCGAGACGGGCGGGATTGCTGCTTACCGGGCCGGAAAGTGGACGGAGGCGCTCACCGAGCTCAGGGCCGCTCGCCGGCTGACCGGCCGGGGAGGCTACCTGCCGATGATGGCTGACTGCGAACGGGCTCTTGGCCGCCTGGATCGCGCACTTGACCTCGTGACCGGCCCGGCCGTGCGCGGGCTTGACCGGGCAACTCAGGTTGAGCTGCGCATCGTGGAGTCGGGCATCCGCCGGGATCAGGGGCTTGCCGATGCAGCAGTCGTGACATTGCAGATCTCCGAGCTCACTGACGGTCGGCGGCGGTCCGGCTCGGCACGTCTGTTCTACGCCTATGCGGACGCCCTCCTGGACGCGGGCCGAGAGGATGAGGCACGTGCCTGGTTCGGCCGGGCCGCCGCAGCCGATACAGACGGGCAGACGGACGCGGCCGAGCGCTTCGACGATCTGGACGAGTTCGTATTCGACGATCTCGAGGGGGCCGACGAGATCGAGGGGGCCGACGAGATCGACGACGACGACGCCCACGAGATCGACGACGCCGACGAGCCCGGTTCCGCGGCCCCGGACGGCAGCTGAGCAGGGGGAAGCGTCAGCTGCCTGCCTGCTCCGAAGTGTCCAGCCAGTGCATGATTCCGGCCACATTGGCAGCGGTGCCGCTGATCCTCTCGAACTTGGCGGCCACCTGCGGGTCCGCGCCGGGCTGCAGGATCGCGTAGCGCTGCCTGGTCCGCTCGGCGACCATCGCCGCGGCATGATCGAGGTCCAGGCCGGCGCTGCGCGCGCGACGAGTTTCATCGACCCAGAGGCTGATCTCGGCGGCTGAGCGCTCCAGGGTTTCCTCCACCGCTTCTACCGGGCCGTAGTGGCTGAACAGCAGGCGCGCGGGCCGCAGCGCGGCGAACGTGCGCAGCGACTCCAGCGCGGTGCCGAGGTTGAAATCCGGCGGCGGGGTCGCCGGCCGCATGTCGCCGGTCTCCTGGATGTAGATCCCGGCAGCATCTCCCACGTACAAGTCGCCGCTGAGCGAGTCAACCAGGCCCACATGATGCTTAGCGTGGCCCGGTGAGTAATGGCTCTCCAGCTGCCGGCCCGCGCCCAGGTCAATCACGCCTCTGCGCTCGACAGCACGGATCCGCTCAGCCGGGGTCGGGGCAAGGGCGCCGAATAGGCCGTCGAGCTCGTCGCCGTAGGCCGCGCGGGCGCTCGCCATCAGCCGGGCCGGGTCGGCCAGGTGCCGGGCACCGCGCTCGTGTACGACGATCTGCGCCTGAGGGAACATTCGGGCAATATCTCCCGTGCCGCCCGCATGGTCCAGGTGAATGTGCGTGACCACGACCGTCGCCAGGTCCGCCGGTCCGATGCCGAGCGCCGCCAGCGCGTCGCGGACGACCGGCGCCGACGGAGCAGTGCCGGTCTCGACCAGGCACGGCCTGTCCCCGCGGATCAGGTAGCCAGCGGTGATGCCCTCGTACCCGGCCATGCGAGTGTCGATCTGGTAGACCTCATTGCCAAGCGGGGTAATGACGTCAGCTGCGGCAAATGCACGTTGAGCATCGTTCATAGGATCATCGTCTCAGGCTGCCGTCTGCTTCCTCCTGGCAGCCGCCTGCTGCGCCTCAGCAGTCCCGGCTTCACCTCAGCCGCGGTCACGGTGCGTGCTATCCCGGGCGTTCAGCCCTGAGCGAACGTCCGGAGGACCAGGCCTGTCCGCGGCTTCGGCCGGAATGATGTGGACTTGCGCGGCACCCTCTCGCCCTGTGCCGCCACGGCGTAAACATCCGCGGTCGACAGCGGGCAGCAGATGACGGCGGTCCCGCCAGGTACCTCATCGGCCGCCCGGAGCGCGGCTGCGGCATCGTGGTGCACAACGCGGACGCTGCGCTCGTCGTCGGTGATCCCCCAGAGCCGCGTGATCAGCAGTTCCTGCAGGATGGATGTGGACAGCCCGCGCCAGCGGGCGGACCGCTCGGGCGGCATCGCGGCAGCGGCCTGCGCCGGATCGGGATCGCTGAGCAGCCAGGCGTTATCACCGCCCGCGATGATGAACGCCGGCCCCCTTGCTGCCGCCCGGGCGAGCTCATCCAGGGCCGCGGGCAGGTCCTTGGTCCCAGCTGGCAGTGCCCGGACGGACAACGCCGTCCTGGCGAGCTGTGCGGCCTCCTGCGGGGCAAGGCCGGGGATGACCCGGTGGATCGCGCCGATCCACGGCGGGTAGGCGGCCGAATCGACCATCAGCGCAAGCCCGAGGTCCCAGGGCCCCGGTCCGTCACCAGCGCTGCGCCGGCGATCCTGCAGGTCGAGGTAGGCAGCGTACCTGTGGTGCCCGTCGGCGATGAGCGCCTGCCGCGGCCCTAGGTCGGCCGCGATGGCGGCGAGTTCGCTGCTATCGGTAATGGCCCACAGGCGGTGCCGCAGTCCGTCCGTGGGGAGCGCCTCTACCAGCGGCGGGCGGCAGGTGGCAGCCTGCTCGACGATCCGGGCCGCCGAGCCGGGCATGCTGCCGTCGTACAGCAGGAAGATGGGCTCGAGGTTGGCCTGAGTCGCCTCCATCAGCTGGCGCCGGCCGGCCACCGGCCCCGGCGCGACGTCCTCATGCGGCAGAACGATCCCCGCATCGAGCGGGGCAAGGCGCAGCGCGCCGATCAGGCCGCGCTGGATCAGGGCCCCGGCGCCGGCCGGGCTGCCGTCCTCGCTCACTGCCACCTGCTCGTAGACATACAGTGCAGGCACAGGGTCCGGGACCAGGATGCCCTCGTCCTGCCACTGCCCGAGGGCGCGGGCCGCATCGTGGTACTTCCCGCCGGGGCGCCCGGCAGTATGGCGCGGCAGGATGAGGCGGACCACGTTATGCGGATCGGCCGCCATCAGCTGGTCCTCTTTATCGAGCGCGATCACGTCGTACGGTGGAGAAGTGACCTCGGCGAGCCCGCTCACCCGGTCCTCGGCATAGCGAACGCCACGAAACGGCGCCAGCATGAGGCCTGACTGGCCTCGCGCTGCTGGTGCCTGGCCGGACGGAAGGATCTGCACATATGTCAGAAGGACCAGGTGGCGGTCACGATTCCCGATCAGATGAAGAGCTTCCCGCGCCAGAGGCCCCCGAGCTGATGGACCCTGCTTCGCGAACGGGCCACGTCGACACCTACGAGCTCTACCAGCGCGGGCTTGACCTCCTTGGCCGCGGGAGCGCTGCCGCCGCGGCTCAGCTGCTCGAGCGCGCCGCCGCGGCCGAGCCAGAGTCCCGCAGCGTGCTGGAGGCGCTGGCGAGGGCGCAGTTCGACGCCCGGCGATATGACGCGGCCGCCAGCAGCTTCCGGCGGATCGTGGAGGCCATCCCGAGTGACGACTACGCGCAGTTCGGCCTGGGCCTCGCGCTGGCCCGGACGGGCGATCCGGGGGCGGCGGCCGAGCATCTCGCGCTGGCTGCCGCGATGCGGCCGGACCTGCGGCACTACACCGATGCGCTGCGCGGGGTGCGCGCTACGCTGCGGGCAAGAAGCCAGGTCAGGAAAGAACCGCCAGAAGGACGCAAAACGGGGGATACCGGGTGACCGACACCGCAGCCACTGCCGGCCCGGCCGTGTCCGCAGACCTGCCAGCCAGCTGCACACGGCCGCTCACCGAGGCCTACGACGTGGCGCTGCTGGACCTCGACGGCGTCGTCTATCTGGGCGGCGCTGGCATTCCCGGCGCGGCGGAGGCGCTGAGCCAGGCCAGGACGGCAGGCATGCGGCTCGCCTTCGTCACCAATAATGCCTCGCGCTCGCCCTCGGCGATCGCCGCGCAGCTCAACGGGCTCGGGGTCCCGGCGACGCCCGACGACATCGTGACCTCAGCGCAGGCCGCCGCGCGGCTGATCGCCGACCGGCTCCCGCCGGGTGCTGCCGTCCTGGTGGCCGGCGGAATCGGGCTGCGCCTGGCCCTGCGCGAGCGGGGCCTGCGCCCGGTGTCCACGGCGGCTGAGCGACCCGCCGCGGTCGTGCAGGGCTACTCGCCCGACATTAGCTACTCGCTGCTCGCCGAGGCGGCCGCGGCAGTCAGGAACGGCGCGTGGTACGTGGCCTCCAACGCCGATGCGACGCTGCCGACCGCGCGGGGGCCTGCGCCGGGCAACGGCGCGCTCGTGCAGGTGATCGTGACCGCGACCGGCCAGCAGCCGGTGGTGGCCGGCAAGCCGGAGCCGCCCCTGCATGCCGAGGCTGTGGCGCGCACCGGAGCCAGGCGCCCGCTGGTCGTCGGCGACCGCCTGGACACCGACATCGAGGGCGGCGTCCGCGGCGGGGCGGACAGCCTGCTCGTGCTCACCGGCGTGAGCCGGCCGGCCGACGTGGTGCTCGCCGCGCCGCATGAGCGGCCGACCTATCTGGCCGAGGATCTGGACGGGCTACTGCAGCCGCATCCGCCGGTGGCCGCCGCGGACGGGATGTTCTGCTGCGGTGGCTGGACTGCCCGGCTGCAGGCCGGCCGAGGGCAGTTTGACCTCACCGGCGGGGGCGAGCCCATCGACGGCCTGCGGGCTCTGTGCGCGGCCGCCTGGTCCGCGTGGCCGGACGATACGAGCCCCGCGATGCCCGCCCGGCCGCCGGCGCCCGCGCGCCCGGTCACGGCCGAGATGGCGCGCTCTGCCGTCGTCCGTCTCGGCTTCCCGGCGGACACGCGCCACTCCTGACGTCCCCCTCTGGTCGGACCCGGGTCAGCACCGCGGCCGACGCGATACCGCGCTGCCTGCGGTGAGACTGATGGGGCCGGACGGGCACTCGGCCGTGGCCGGCAGGAAGGACGAAGGACATGATCGAGGCACGAGGCCTCACGAAGCGATATGGCGACACGCTGGCCGTCGACAACCTGTCGTTCAGCGTCGAGTCCGGCAAGATAACCGGCTTCCTGGGCCCGAACGGCGCGGGCAAGACAACCACGATGCGGATGATCCTCGGGCTGGATCGGCCCACCGCCGGCAGCGTCACCGTGAACGGCACGGCGTTTGCGCGGCTGGCGCAGCCCATGCGGGAGGTAGGCGCGCTGCTCGACGCCAAGGCCGTGCACGGCGGTCGCAGCGCCTACAACCACCTGCTGTGCCTCGCGGAGACCAACGGCCTGCCCAAGCGCCGGGTCGGCGAGGTGCTGGAACTGGTCGGCCTGAGCGAGGTCGCGAAGAAGCGGTCCAAGGGCTTCTCGCTCGGCATGGGACAGCGGCTCGGCATCGCAGGGGCGCTGCTCGGCGACCCGGGCATCCTGATGTTCGACGAGCCAGTGAACGGGCTGGACCCCGAGGGCATCCTGTGGATCCGCAACCTGATGAAGGCACTGGCCGCCGAGGGCCGCACGGTGTTCGTCTCCAGTCACCTCATGTCGGAGATGGAGAACACCGCCGATCACCTCATCGTGATCGGCCGTGGCCGGCTCATCTCTGACTGCACGGTCACCGAGTTCATCGCGGCCAACTCCCGGCAGTCCGTCCGGGTGCGCACGCCGCAGCCGGACGCCCTGGCCAAGGCGGTCGTGGCGGCCGGCGGCACGGTGCACGAGGACGGCGAGGGCCTGACCGTGGTGCGCGGCCTGGCCGTCAGCCAGGTCGGCGACCTGGCGTTCGAGAACGGGGTACGGCTGCACGAGCTCGCGCCGGCGCATGCGTCCCTGGAGCAGGCATTCATGGAGCTGACCGCGTCCAGCGTCGAATTCCACGCGGGCGTCCCTGGCGGGCCGGGCGTGCCCGCCGGTCCGGGCGAGTCGGGCGAGCCGGGACCGCCCGCCGGTCCGGGCGAGCGAGGCCGCCAGCCCGTTACCGCAGGAGAGGTGGCCTGAAATGGCGACGACATCGACAGCGACAGCGACAGCGCCCGCCGTCCGCGCCATGGGCTCCGCCGCCCTGCCTCCCGCCGCCGGCCGGGCCGGCCTCGCGGGTACCCTGCGCTCGGAGTTCACCAAGATCAGGTCGGTGCGCTCCACCTACTGGACGCTGCTCGCCCTCATCGTGGTGATGGTCGGGATCGGCGCACTCGCCAGCTGGGGGGCGGCGACCCACTCTCGCCAGCTCGGGCCTGACTTCGACCCGACCCAGCAGAGCCTGATCGGCCTGGTCGTCGGCCAGCTCATCATTTCCGTGCTCGGCGCCTTGGCCATCACGTCGGAGTACTCGACCGGCATGGTCCACACGACGCTGACGGCGATGCCGCGACGCGGCGTCGTGCTCACGGCCAAGGCCGTGGTATTCGGAACGGTCGCGCTGGTCACCGGCCTGGTGGCGAGCTTCGCGTCCTTCTTCCTCGGCCAGGCGCTGATGTCCGGCAAGCACATCGAGGCCAGCCTGGGCCAGCCGCACGTGCTGCGCGCCGTCATCGGCGGCGCGCTGTTCCTGACCGTGTGCGGGCTGCTGGCCTTCGGCCTCGGCCTGATCCTGCGGCACACCGCGGCGGCGATCAGCGCGGCAGTCGGGCTGCTGTTCGTGCTGTTCATCATGGTGAACCTCCTGCCGCAGTCCTGGCAGGACGACGTCAGCAAGTGGATGCCGTTCACCGCCGGCAGCCAGATCTGGCGGGTCGGCGCGGCATCGGCACGCGACCATGTGTTCGCCCCGTGGACCGGCTTCGGGATCTTCGCCGGCTACGCGGCGATCGCGATCATCGGCGGCCTGATCCTGTTCCGCAGGCGCGACGCATAACGGGCAGTCAGCCGCTGCCCGTTGACCGGCGTGGCGGTGGACCGGTGTGACCAGGATGCGTTCCTGGTCATACCGGCCCCGCCGTGCTGCTGAGCCGATCGGCAGGTAACGTGCGCGCTCGTCCGTGCCGGGCCGGTCTTGGCAACCGCGTCCGAGTCTCACCAGGCCATAGGGGCCACGCGATCGCCGCCTATCCACGCCGCTTGCAGATAGGTGACCTTCCCGGTCGCTGTGTCGAGCCGGGCCAGCTGTGGCGTAGAGATTGCCGAACCGAGCTGGGACTGGATGAGCAGGAAGCGGCCGGATGGATCGGCAGCGAGATCGAATGGCCATCCCGCATAGGTGGCTACCACTCGCGACCGTCCGGTGGTGAGGTCCGCCAGGTGGAGCTGCCAGGCAGGTGGCTTTCCCTTCCCGGTGGCGGTCCCGGTGGCGGTCCCGGTGGGGTTGGTAGTGAAATAGACGGCGCTGCCGTCCGCGGTGATGGCGTCAGTGATGATGTCAGTTTGTGGCCCGAACTGAGCTGCCTGGGCAACGGTTCGGCTGCGCCGCGCCGCGGTCCCCGGCGCGGCGTCGGTGGGCAGGACCCTGGCGACCGAGGCGAAGAGCTTGGTCACGGCGATGTTGTAGGCCAGCAGGTGCCCGTCCGCGCTGAGCGATACGGACATCACGTCTGCCTGGCCTGGATAAGCCCATTGCCGGGTGTGCCTGGTAGCGACGTTCGTGACCGCTAGGAAGCTCGGCACCGGCCCCGTGCGGCCAGTGCACGTCTGCGCGGAATAGGCGATCGTCTGGCCGTCGGCGCTGACTGCGATCGTCTGACTCGGCAGCAGGCCATTGAGCTCGGGAACCGCAAAGGGAGTCAGTGACGATGGCCGCCCGGTCCCGCTCAGCCGGAACTGATAGAGCCCGGTCCGGCAGTGACCAGACCGCACGACCCCGGCTATGAACGTGCGGCCGTCCGCAGTGCCGACGGCGCCGAAATCGACGCCATGCCTTGGTGCCCTGACTCTCGTCACCAGAGCCCCGGTCGTCGCGCTGCGCACCGACAGTGACCCGCCGTTCCCGTCGAGCGCGACGAAGAACGCCGGCTGCGTTCCTGCCGTGGCGGGGGCTGCTGACGTGCTGTGCCTGCGGTTCTGTGACGCGGCCTGACCGGCACGCCGATGCCCCGGCAGGGCGTGCGGTACTACCACTGCTGCCAGGACGGCTATCACTGACACGGCGGCTGCAGCGGCGAGCGGGACCATCACTCGCGCGCGCCAGGCCGTTTTGTGCTGAAGTGCGCGTGCCTGGTCACCAAGGTTCCCGATTGCCTCTGGTCGGACGGTCTCGGCCGCGCCGCGGTAGGCGTCGCGCAGCCGGTCCTCGAGCGTGTTCACACTTCCTCCTTCAGCTCACGGGCGAGCGCGGCCAGCGCGCGCGATGCGGTGGACGACACGGTGCCCCTGCTGATCCCGAGGATCGCCGCGATCTCGTGATGCTGCAGGTCCAGGTAGTAGCGGAGCGCGAGTACCTCGCGGGCCCGGACCGGGAGCCTGGCGACCGCGGCGAGCACCGCGCGCCTGTCCTCTCCCGCCAGCACCTCTGACTCGGCCGACCAGACCGGCGGCTCGTGCTCGATGCGCCGGAGCCATGCCCGGCGGCGGCCACGCTGTACTGACCGGCAGCCGTTCACCACCGACGCCCGCACGTAGGCGAGTGCCTTGTCTCGGTCCCGCAGCCGCGGCAGCGCCCGGTGGAGTCCCAGGAACGCGTCCTGCACGACGTCCTCGGCGCTCGGCTGGTCTCCGACCAGCAGTAATGCCATCCGGATCAGGGCAAGAGCGTGCGCACGGAAGAGGCCGGCGACGATCTCGTCCGTCGACGCATCTGTCGGCGCCGCGGCATGCGGCCCGGCATGCACCTCGGCATGCGCCTGAGCATGCGGCCCGGCATGCATCTCGGCATGCGCCCCGGCCGCTGATTCCGCAGCTCCGGCACTCGCCGCCGAGCCCGTGCTGTTCATGATCACCGGCCACCTTCTTCCCGTGACGCGTCCCCCGGCGTGCTCGCGGCCGCCGCTGTGTGGTGCGCGGCCGCCGTTGCCGCGTGCTGCGCGACCGCCGCAGCTGACGGATAGGTTTTCGTCTTCACACACCTATGACGCCGCCGGGGTCGCGATGCTGAGTGTCGGCGCCAGACAGCCCGCGCTGCCGCCCCGGTGCATCTCCTGACCGTCCGCGTCCATGACAGCGCAGGTTGCACTGCGGGCATGTCCGGCTCCTTACGGCGCGGACGGCTGGCAGACGGGGCACCAGAACGTAACGCGCGCATCTGGATCTCCCGGCCGGTCGCCTGAACCGGCTCGCTCGGCTCGCCCGGTCGGCCCGCTGACCCTGCCCGGCCTGGCCACGCGAACTGGCCCGCCGCAGCGGCGGCAGGCACGCCCGGACCTGCCGTAGACCCAGGTTTCTTCGCCGCGGCCCTGCATGCCCGTCGTGATCTGGCCGACGCGCTCCTTGTTGGCTTCCAGCAGCCGGTGTGCCAGCATGACGAGCGCCTCGACATCATCGATGTCAGCGACCGGCCGCCACGGGTTGATCCCGCGCAGGAACAGCACTTCGGCCTTGTAGAGATTGCCGATGCCGGCAAGATTGCGCTGGTCGAGCAGTGCCTCGCCAACTGGCCTCGCCGGATCAGCGCGGAGCCGCCGGACCGCCTCGGCGGCGTCCCAGTCCGGGCCGAGCAGGTCAGGGCCCAGGTGGCCGAGTGCTCGCTCCTCCCGGGCGGTCGGCAGGATCTCGACCACGCCGAGCAGGTACCCGACGGCCTGCCACGCCTCGTTCGCCAGTACCAGCCGGACGCGATGATCGCGCGGCGGGTAGCCGCCCGCGGGCCGGATCCGCCACGAGCCGTCCATCCGCAGGTGAGTATGGATGGTGAGGCCGTCCTCCACGCGGACGAGCAGGTGCTTCCCGCGTGAGACTGCCTCGGAGACAGACCGCCCGGCAAGGTCGGCGGTGGCGAATCGCGGAACGCGGAAGTCGCTGCGCACGAGCGCCCGCCCGGCCAGCGCTTCATCCAGTTGACGCGCTGCCCGCCAGACGACATCACCCTCGGGCACCCGCCTAGCATCGCATCCGGGCAGCGGCGGGCGTCTGGTGAAGTCAGGACAGGCCCGACTCGCGCAGCGTGATGTTCAGCCGGCCAGCGTGCAGCCCGATCGCTGGATCGCCGACGCCCGCCAGGGTCCGGGGAACCCCGTGGTAGGCCAGTCTCGACGGGCCGCCGAAGACGAAGAGGTCCCCTGACTCCAGCTCGACGTCGGTCCACGGCCGGTTTCGGCTGTGCTGGTTGCCGAACCTGAATACGCAGGAGGCGCCCAGGCTCAGCGAAACCACCGGCGCCAGGCTGCGCTCGTCCTTGTCGGCGTGCATGCCCATCCGGGCCTTGCCGTCGTAGTAGTTGATCAGCGCGACGTCGGGGTCATAGGCGCCTGCCGCCGCGGCATCGGCGTAGGCGTCGGCCACGGCGCGGCGGCCCAGGTCAGCCAGCATGGAGGGGAATGGCTTGACCGGCGCTCCGTCGACGTCGTCCGCGGTTCGCGAGTACCGGTACGGCAGCCAGTGCCAGCCCAGGCAGACCGTCTGGACGGACATCATTGCGCCCGTCGGCATCCGGGTAGCACGCATGCCCGCCGGCGGCCGTGCCCACCCGCGGCACGCGACCACCAGCTCGCGCTGCTCGTCTTTAGTCAGCCAGCCGGGCACGTGCACCGCCCCGTCGGCGATCTCGGCCTGCGGTCGCCGGATGAGGGCCGTCATGGAGCCCAAAATATCCTGAAGCCGACCGTGGGTCCGTGCGGGCGGTCAGGAACGCGGATCTCCGGCGGCTGCCGGAGGCACCTGGGCTGGCGCGGCCGGGCTGGAGCAGCCGGGCTGGAGCAGCCGGGCTGGAGCGGCCGGGCTGGAGACGGTGAAAGGCGCGGGGCGATGTGGTCAGGCCCGACGCGGGAATCAGGTCCCGGCGGCGTGCCTCGGCGCGTCGGCGGATCGCTACATGAGCTTCCTGAGGTGGAGCAGGTCGAAGATGTTGCCCTCTACCTTGAGCCGGCCGGTCAGCCATGCCCGGGCGAAGCTGCCCGGGTCGCCGGCGATCGACACGACGACGTCGCTCTTGGCAGTGAAGCGCACCTGGGCGGCCATGTCGCCGTTGCTCGCCTCCCGGACCGGGTCCGCTCCGTGCGGCCCGAGCCGGGTCAGGAAGGTCACCCCCAGGTCAGGAACGCGGCAGCTGAGCGTCCTGTCCGCCAGATGGGCCGCGCGGTCCCTCGCATCCATCTCCGAGATGCGGGCGGTCAGTTGCTCCAGCGCAGTGCGGCACTCTTCGGCAGTCGCCATCATGACCTCACTCTCAAGGTCATTCTCCGTCGCTGCACCCCCGGCTCGCCGTCCGGGGGCGCGTCAGCGGCTCCAGGTGCACCAGTCCGGCGCTGGCGGACGGTAGCGTTTCTGACAGGCAAGCAGGAGGACCGGCCGTGCGCGGCCGGCGCGAGGAGCGTGGTTGCTGATGGAGCACGACATCGAGGAGTCTGGGCTGTGGCCTGCCGTCGGCGAGGAGGAGCCCGAACTGACGGACGTGCCCGGGGCCGACGTGCCCGAGGCGGCGGGCATGCTCAATGCGGCGGACGCAGCCCAGGCGGACCAGGCAGCCGAGGGCGGTGCGCTACCGGCGGAGCCGCGGCAGACGACGGGCGAGCCGCGGGTGGATGAGGCGCTGAGGAAGCTAGACGAGCTGGCGGAGCTGCCGGTATCCGAGCATCCTGCCATCTTCGAGTGCGTGCATGCCCGGCTCACCGAGGTGCTGGGCGAGCTGGATTCCGGGTCGCTGGCGGGCGCTGCGGGGCGCCAGGGCAGCTGAGCGGGCCGAGGTCAGTCCAGTGAGCAGGAGGGTGCGGCTAGATGCGGAGCTTGTACGCAGGGGACTGGCGCGTTCACGAGAGCAGGCGGCAGAGCTGATCGCCGCTGGCTGCGTCGCCGTCTCCGGCCAGACGGCTGGCAAGACCGCCACTCAGGTCGGTCAGGACGCCGCGATCACGCTCCGGGACGCCGGCGGAGTAGCGGAATACGCATCGCGGGGTGGCCGCAAGCTGGCCGGAGCGCTCTCCGCCTTCGCGGGAATTGCCGTCGCCGGCCGACGCTGCCTGGACGCCGGGGCTTCCACCGGCGGATTCACCGATGTCCTGCTGCGGGCCGGGGCCGCCCACGTGGTCGCCGTCGATGTCGGCTACGGCCAGCTCGCCTGGCCGCTGCGCGGCGATCCCAGGGTGACCGTCCTTGACCGGGTCAACGTGCGTGCCCTCCGGCCCGAGCAGGTCGCGCCGGCACCCGGCATGGTGACCGCCGACCTGTCCTTCATCTCGCTGGCCCTCGTGCTCCCGGCGCTGGCTGCCTGCGCGGCGGCCGATGCGGACTTCGTCCTGCTGGTGAAGCCGCAGTTCGAGGTGGGCAAGGGCCGGGTCGGAGCGGGCGGCGTGGTCAGGGATCCGGCACTGAGGGAAGAGGCGGTCGCCGCCGTGGCGGACGCCGCCCTGGGAATCGGCCTGGGCGCGCGCGGCGTGACGGCCAGCCCGCTGCCCGGCCCGTCGGGGAACGTCGAGTACTTCCTATGGCTGCGCCGCGGCGCGCCTGCGCTTGACCGCGCCGCGCTGCGCCTGGCGATTGCGGAAGGACCGCAGTGACCTCGAAGCGGACGGTGCTGCTGGTCGCCCACACCGGGCGCCCGGCAGCAGTGCGCAGCGCCCGCTCGGTCGTCCAGCGGCTCACTTCCGCTGACATGGAGGTCCGGGTGCTCGCGCCCGAGGCGGCCGACCTCGGCTGCGCGGCCGCATGCGCCGTGCCTGTGTCCGCCGGCGCGGCGCAAGGCGCGGAGATGGTGCTGGTCATCGGCGGCGACGGCACGCTGCTGCGCGCCGCCGAGCTCGCCCGGCCTGCCGGGACGCCGCTTCTGGGCGTGAATCTCGGCCATGTCGGGTTCCTGGCCGAGGCGGAGCCCGAGGACCTGTCCGAGGCGGTAGATCGCGTGGTGGCCCGCCACTACGCGGTAGAGCGGCGGATGACCATCGACGTGACGGTGCTGCGGAACAGTCACGTGACCGCGACGACGTGGGCCCTGAACGAGGCAACCGTGGAGAAGGCGGCCAGGGAGCGGATGCTGGACCTGGTGACCGAGGTGGACGGACGGCCGCTGTCCCGGTGGGGATGCGACGGCGTGGTGTTCGCGACCCCGACCGGATCCACCGCCTACGCATTCTCGGCAGGGGGGCCGGTGGTATGGCCGGAGGTCGAGGCGCTGCTGCTGGTGCCGATCAGCGCGCATGCCCTCTTTGCCGGGCCGATGGTCGTATCGCCGCGCTCGGTGCTCGCGGCAGAGGTAATAGGGCCTGTCGGCGGTCAAAGTGCGGCGCCTGCTGCCGTTCTGTGGTGCGATGGGCGTCGTAAGGTCGATCTCCCGCCTGGTGCGCGCGTCGAGGTCCGGCGCGGTGCCAAGCCCGTGCTGCTGGCCAGGCTTCGCGGCGCGGGCACGGACGCGGACGGCGTCGAGATCGGCGCGCCTTTCACTGACCGGCTGGTGGCGAAGTTCGGGCTGCCAGTGACGGGCTGGCGCGGCCATGGTGACGCGCGGCGCAGAGCCGCCGTGCGCCAGCGAGACGAGGAGCCAGGCGGCGATGCTTGAGGAAGTCCGGATCACCGGCCTCGGAGTGATCGACGAGGCCGTCCTCGAGCTTTCACCCGGATTCAACGTGGTGACCGGCGAGACCGGCGCCGGCAAGACGATGGTGGTCTCCGGCCTCGGGCTGCTGTTCGGCGGCCGCGCCGATCCGGCCCGCGTGCGGCCAGGCGCCGACCGTGCCAGCGTCGAGGGTCGGCTGCGCATCGACCCGGGCGGGGAGGTGGCGCGGCAGGTGGACGGCGCGGGCGGCGACCTGGACGACGGCGGCACGCTCATCCTGAGCCGGTCAGTGTCCGCCGAGGGACGATCACGCGCTAACGCGGGCGGCCGGTCAGTCCCGGTCTCCCTGCTGACCTACCTGGCTGATGACCTGGTCGCCGTGCACGGGCAGGCCGACCAGCAGCAGCTGCTCAAGCCCGGCAGGCAGCGGGAGGCGCTTGACCGCTTCGGCGGGCCGGGCCTGACCGCGGTGCTGGCCGAGTACCAGCGTGCCTACCAGCGCCACCAGGAGGTCCGCGGCGAGCTCGACGAGCTCACCTCGCTCGTACGCGATCGCGCGCGCGAGGCCGACGACCTGCGCCGCGGGCTCGCCGACATCGAGCGCGCGGAGCCCGCCGACGGCGAGGACATCGAGCTGCTCGCCGAGGATGAGCGGCTCTCCAACGCCGACGCGCTGCACACAGCCGCGACGACCGCGCACGAGGCCTTGCTCGGAGATCCCTCCAGCGGGTCCTATGAGGCGGCAGACGCTGTGACGCTGCTAGGCGCCGCACGCCAGGCGCTCGAGGCGGCAGCACAGCACGACGCCGCCCTGTCCGCACTGGCGGAGCGGGTATCCGAGGCCGCCTACCTGGTATCCGACGTGGCGACCGAGCTCGCCTCCTACGCGCAGTCCGTGGAGGCGGACCCGGCCAGGCTGGCGGTCGTGCAGGCACGCCGGGCCGAGCTGGCCCGGCTGATCCGTTCCTACGGCTCAGAATTGCCGCATACGGCAGGTGACGCCACCCCCGCCGACGTCATCCCAGTCGACAGCACCGCAGCCGGAGACGCCGCAGCCGAAGACGCCGCAGCTGGCGGAGCGGCAGCTGGCGGAGCGGCAGGCGGCGGAGCCTCAGCTGGCGGAGCGGCAGCTGGCAGCACCGGCAGTGACCTGGCGGCGGTGCTGTCCTGGGCCAAGGTGGCCGGAGCCCGGCTGGGCGAGCTCGACGGGGACGACGACAAGATCGCGGCCCTGGCCCGGGAGGAGGCCGCGCTCGCCGCGGCGCTGCGGGAGCTTGCGGACCGGCTCAGCGCGGCGAGGAGGGACGCCGCGGGGCGTTTCGCCGCCGACGTCACCGCGGAGCTCGCGGCGCTGGCCATGCCGCACGCCGCGCTGACCGCCGCCGTGACCCCCTTGCGCGAACTCGGCCCGCACGGCGGTGACGAGGTGGAGATCAGGCTGTCCGCGCATCCTGGCGCGCCGGCGCTCGCGCTGCACAAGGGCGCATCCGGCGGCGAGCTGTCCCGGGTGATGCTGGCGATCGAGGTCGTCTTCGCCGGCGCGGATCCCGTGCCGACCTTCGTGTTCGACGAGGTCGACGCCGGCGTCGGCGGCAAGGCGGCGGTCGAGGTCGGGCGCAGGCTCGCGCGGCTCGCGCGCCTGGCCCAGGTGATCGTCGTCACGCACCTGCCGCAGGTCGCCGCCTTCGCCGACACTCACCTGGTGGTGGAGAAGGCCGACGACGGGTCGGTTACCAGCAGCGGCGTGACCCGCCTGGACGACGCCGGGCGGGTCAGGGAGCTGTCGCGGATGCTGGCGGGCCTGGAGGATTCCGAATTCGGCCGGGCGCACGCCGGGGAGCTGCTGGCCGCCGCAGCCGCCGAGCGAGCCGGACTGCCCGAAAAGGCCTGACAGTCGAGTGCGGGCGCCGGCGCTTCGCGGGTCTGGCAAAATTGAGATCCGATGAAAGCGCTGTCCCGCGGGTTCCTGGCAAGGCGTCGGATCAGGTCGAGTGACCTGCCCGGGATAGTGGCGACGGCCCGGCTTGACCTCAGGACCAAAAATCTCCCCAAACGGCTTGCCCCCGGCGACATCGCGATCATCGATCATGCCGATCTGGACCGGGTCAGTGCTGCGTCCTTGGTCCGGTGCCAGGTGTCAGCGGTGGTGAACGTGGCCCAGAGCATCAGCGGCCGCTACCCGAACCTGGGCCCGCAGGTACTGCTCGAAGCTGGCGTCCCCCTGGTCGATGACGTCGGGCCGGACGTCTTCGAGCAGGTGAAAGAGGGCAAGTCCGTCCGTCTCGACGGCGACACCCTGTACCTGGGCGAGGTGATCGTCGCCAAGGGCACCGTCCAGACGGCCGAATCGGTGGCCGAGGACATGGCCAGGGCCAAGGAGGGCCTGGCCGATCAGCTCAATGCCTTCGTGGCCAACACGATGGATTACATCGTCCGTGAGGCCGAACTGCTGATTGACGGGCTCCACGCGCCGGAACTGCGCACCAAGCTTGAGGGCAAGCACGTGCTGGTGGTGGCCCGGGGCTACCGGCACCGGGAGGACCTGCAGGCCCTGCGGTCCTACATCCGCGAGTTCAAGCCCGTCATCATCGCGGTGGACGGCGGCGCGAACGCCCTGATGGACGCCGGATATAAGCCCGCCCTCATCGTCGGTGATATGGACTCAGTATCGGACAAGGCGCTGAACTGCGGCGCTGAGCTGGTCGTCCATGCCTATCCGAATGGCCACGCGCCCGGCCTGCCGCGAGTGCAGGACCTGGGCCTGGACTCGGTGCTGTGCCCGGCCCCTGGCACCAGCGAGGACGTCGCCGTCCTGCTCGCCGACGAGAAGGGCGCGAGCCTGATTGTCGAGGTGGGCATGCGGTTCACGCTGGTAGAGTTCCTCGACAAGGGCCGGTCAGGGATGGCCAGCGCAGTCCTGACCAGGATCAGGGTCGGCGACAAGATCGTCGACGCCAAAGGCGTCAGCCGACTCTACCGCAACCGGATCTCTGGCTGGGCCCTGATCGTGCTCGTGCTCGCCGCGGCGGTCGCTATCGTGGTGGCGATCCAGTTCCTGCCGGTAGGCCCGATCTACCTCAGGCTGATCGGCGCGCAGCTGGACACTTTCTGGTACTGGCTGACTGGACTCTTTTAGTGATTGATTTTCGCTACCACCTGGTCTCCATCGTTGCGGTGTTCCTGGCGCTGGCGGTGGGCATCGTGGTCGGATCCACGGCCCTCAAGCCAGGCGTGATCAAGGCGCTGACGGCGGTGAGCTCGCATGAGAAGAAGCAGATCGACTCCCTTCTCGCCCAGCAGCGTTCCCTCAAGCAGCAGGTCAGCGCGGACCAGAGCTTCGCGCAGGCGGAAGCATCCCGGCTGCTGCCAGGACTGCTGACCGGCGAGGATGTCGTGATCGTGGACGCGCCGGGCGCTGACAGCCAGACGGTCAGCGGAATCACCACCGCGCTCCACCAGGCAGGCGCGAAGGTCACCGGGCAGATCGGCCTGCAGTCGTCGTTCTTTGACACCAGCGGGGGCGCCGAGAGCCAGCTGAGCCAACTGGCCCAGAATCTGGCGCCGGCCGGGCTCGACCTGAGCAGCCAGGCGGCGGATCCGAAGCTCACCGGCCAGGAGACCGCCGCGCGGGTGATCGCGGCGGCTCTGGTCACTGGCAGCAACTCTGCCTGGAGCGCAGTCCAGAGCCATTCGATTCTCTCCGGCTTCGGTGAGCAGGGGTACCTGCAGGTCAGCAACGCGGGCGCGGCCGGGGGCACGACGCTGACATCGCCCGCCACGCTGGCGGTCGTGGTCATCCCGGCGACGCCGCCGGCCAGCGATACCGACCCCGCCAATCTCGCGCTCGTCGCCTTCGCGCAGCAGTTGCAGACCGCGAGTCACGGCGCCGTGGTCGCCGGCTCGCTGGCCGGATCAGGGGCTGGCAGTGCCATCGATGAGATTGTCAGCAGCAGCGCGGCCACCCAGCTGACGACCGTTGACAACGCGAGCCTGGAGGCCGGTCAGATCGCTGTCGCGCAGGCGCTCCGCAACTTGCTGAACGGAGAGAAGCCGGCCAGCTACGGCGACGGGCCCGGCGTCTTCCCGAGCCCGGCCCCCAGCCCGGCGGCTGCGGCTGACCCGGCGGCGACCACGCCGGCGACCGGGCCTGCGGCCGGGACCGCAACTGTCCCGGCAAGTACCAGGGCAGCACGCAGGAATCCGGGCCAAAGATGAGCCGCCGGCCGATCCTGGCCTGCGGCCTGGCGGCGGCGTCGGCTCGGCTGGCGTACGCCGCGCTGCGCCGCTGGCCGCCGCGCGGCGCGGCGGCCTGGGCCAGGACCAACCACCGCGGCGAGCCTGTCACCCTGCTCGAGGGGCCCGCCGTAGCCGCTGCTGCGGTGGCGGCCACGATGATCGCGCCCGGTCTCGATGCCCGCCGCCGGGCAGCACTGGCGGTCGCCGGGGCCGGTGCCGCCGCCTTCGGCTGCTACGACGACGTAGCGGGCAGCGGGGCGCGGCGCGGCTTCCGCGGCCATCTCGGGGCCCTGGCCCACGGCGAGGTCACCAGCGGCGCGGTCAAGATTGGCGGCATCGGCGCCAGCGGCCTGGCTGCCGCGGCGATCCTGGGCGGGACCGTCCCCGAGCGGGCGATCAATGCCGGGCTCGTGGCCGGCGGCGCCAACGTGCTCAACCTCTTCGACCTGCGTCCCGGCCGTGCCATCAAGGTGACCCTGGTGGCAGGAGCACTGGCCGGGACGGGCTCCGCCGCGGGTCGGCGCTGCGTGGCCGCGCCGCTCGGCGCCGCGCTCGCGCTGCTGCCCGAGGACCTGGCCGAGCGGGCGATGCTGGGTGATGCCGGCGCGAACGCCCTGGGCGCGCTGCTCGGCGCCGCCGCGGCGGCGGCCCTGCCGCGACGGGCGAGGGTAGCCGCGCTCGCGGCCATCGTCGGCCTGACGGCGGCCAGCGAGGCGGTCAGCTTCACCAAGGTCATCGAGCGGACGCCGCCGCTGCGCTGGCTCGACATGCTCGGCCGCCGCCCCGCGGCCACGGCCGCCACGGCCCTCGCCCCTTCCTCCACAGCCCCAGCCGCCGGAGCCAGCGCTGCGCCTGCCGAGCAGGGCTCAGCCGATCCGGGGAGCGCTCCGGCCTCGGCAGCCGCAGCTCCGCGGTGACCGGCCCGGCCGCCCCGGCGACCGATCAGGATCCCGAGCCGGGGCAGCCGGGGCGGGCGGCGAGGGGGATAGGGCGCGCGGCCGCCCTGATTGCCGCGCTGACCTTCCTGGCCCGCGCGCTCGGCCTGGCCCGCACGGTGGTTTTCGCAGGCACCGTGAAGACGGCGTGCCTGGGCGCGGCGTACGTGACGGCCAACCAGGTGCCCAACGTCATCTACGACATCCTCCTCGGCGGGGCGCTGACCAGCATCATGGTGCCGATCCTGGCGCGCCCGGCGGAACGGTCCGGCGTGGCAGCCGATCCCGGCGCCTCGGCCGAGGTCAGCAAGATCTCCACCGCGCTGCTGACCTGGACGATCGCGATCCTGCTGCCGGCCAGCGCGGCGGTCGCCGTGATCGCCGGCCCGGTGATCTCCTGGCTGGACCCGCTGAACCCGTCATCGAGCTGCGTGCACGCCGACGTGGTGCATGTCGCCTCGCGCATGCTGGCCATCTTCGCCCCGCAGATCCTGCTCTACGGGCTTGCCGTAGTGCTGTACGGGATCCTGCAGGCACACCGCCGGTTTACCGCGCCCGCGCTGGCCCCGGTCCTGTCCAGCCTTGTGGTGATCGCGGCATACCTGATCTTCGTCCCGCTGGGCGGCCAGCACACCAGCCAGCTCGCCGGGCTTTCCCCGGCCGCCCTGCTGACTCTGTCGGTCGGCACCACCGGGGGCGTGGCGGCGCTCGTGCTCACGGCGCTGGTGCCGGCCTGGCGGCTGCGCCTGCGGCTGCGGCCGACCTTCCGGTTCCCCGACGGCGTAGGCCGCCGGGCACGCAGCCTCGCGGCGGTGGGCGTCGCCACCCTGGTCGCGCAGGATGCGTCGGTCCTGGTGGTGACCGCCCTGGCCAACGGCTACGGCGGGCGGGCGGCCGTGGCCGTCTACAGCTACGGCTGGCAGGTCTTCGCCTCCGCGTACGCGGTGCTGGCGATCCCGGTCGCGATCAGCGCGTTCCCCGTGCTGTCCGCGCGGCACGGCGAGGCGTTCAATGACACTGCCGCCTCCTCGACCCGCGCGACGATGCTGGCGTCCTGGCTCGGCGCCGGCCTGCTGGCTGGCGCCGCTGTCCCCGTCTCCCGCGCGTTCCCGGACCTGAGCCAGCCGCAGGCGCACGAGCTCGCTGTCGCTCTTGCCCTGTTCGCGCCGGGCCTGGCCGGGTTCGGGCTGGTCGCGTGCCTGTTCAGGGTGCTGCTTGCCGACGGGCGGAACCGGATCGCCGCGACGGCCATGTCCGCCGGGTGGCTGCTGGTGATCGCGGTGGACATGGCCGTGGTGCCGCAGGTGCCGCACACATCGGTGGTGCCGGTCCTTGGTCTCGCCAACACCGCCGGCATGACCGTGTCGGGGATCGCCCTGCTCATCGCGGTCCGCCGGGCCAGAGGGCGATCGGCGCTGCTCGGTGCCGCGCGGGCGGCCGCAGCGGGACTCGCCGCGGCCCTGGCCGGCGCTGCGGCCGGAGCGGCGATCTCGGCATTGGTACCGGTCACGGGAAATTTCCTGAACGGATGCCTCGCCCTGCTCGCCTGCGCCTGCGCGCTGGCCGTGTTCGGGGCGGTTGCCTACGGCCTCGACGGCGGCGACCTGCGTGCCGTGGTAGCGCGGGTCCGGAGGCGGGCAGTCCCGTGACCGCGCACCGGGTCGCGTACGTGCTCGGCACAACGGCCGGGGGGACCGGCCGTCATGCGGCGATGCTGGCAGCAGGCTGCCTGCGCGCGGGCCTGGAGGTCAGCGCCTTCGGCCCGGAGGAAACCAGGCGCCTGTTCTCGGCCGGCGCCGAGGCGCTTCTCGCCACCGGGCCCGCGGGAGCACCCGGCGGGCTGGCCAGGGTCGCCTTCGATCCGGTGGACATCGCGCAGCGGCCGCGCCCCGCCCGTGACGCCGCCGCGGTGCTGCGGCTGAGCAGGCTCCTGGCGCGCGCCGCGCCCGACGTCGTGCACGCGCACGGGCTGCGGGCGGGAGCGGCGGCCGCGCTGGCGCTGGCACACGACCGTGCTCGCGCCCCCGCGCTGCTCGTCACCGTGCACAACGCCCCGCCCGCGCCGGTCCTGGCCAGAGCCGTCTACGGGACGCTGGAACGGCTGGTCGCCCGCCGCGCCGCCGCAGTGCTCTGCGTTTCGGCAGATCTGGCCGGCCGGATGAGCCGCCTGGGCGCACCAGACACCGCACTGGCGGTGGTACCGGCGCCCAAGGCCGCGGCGCCCTCGGCTGCCGCAGTCGGGCAGGCACGGGCGGACATCGGCGCCGACGGCCGGCCGGTCGTGCTGGCGGCCGGCCGGCTGACCCGCCAGAAGGGCTTCGGCACCCTGCTGGATGCCGCCGCGCGGTGGCAGTACCGGGTCCCTCAGCCGCTGCTGGCCATTGCCGGGGAGGGCCCGCTGGCCGCTAGCCTGGCCGGCAGGGCCGATGCGGCAGGGCTGGCGGTCCGGTTCCTCGGCCAGCGCGGCGACGTCCCCGCGCTGCTGGCCGCCGCCGACGTCATCGCGGTGCCCAGCCGGTGGGAGGGCCAGCCGCTGATCGTGCAGGAGGCGCTGCAGGCCGGCCGGCCGATCGTCGCCTGCCGGGTCGGCGGCATTCCCGATCTGACCGGCCGCGATGCCGCGCTGCTCGTGCCGCCGGGGGAGCCGGCTCAGCTTGCGGCCGCTGTGCTGAGCGTGCTCGATGACCAGGACATCGCAGGCCGCCTGGGTGCGGCGGCCCTGGCCCGGGCGGCAGCGCTGCCGTCGGCCGCTGACGCCGTCCACGCCGCGCTGGCGGTGTACGGCCGGCTGGCGGCCGCCGCGCCGTCGTCCAGCTGATCATGGGCGCCCGCTCCAGCTGGGCCGCCGCCAGGTCCGGCTGGTCATGGCCTGCCTGACCAGGGCGAAAGCGTCGGTCAGGCCGACGGCATCGAGATGCGCGACCACTCGATGACTCCTCTGATCTGATCGCTGATGAGATGCCGGACGCTGGCTGCGGCTGACGGCAATATGCATTATTCAAAGTGCAAAAGGAAAATTTCGCGACACAGAGTAAGTTTCTGGTAACAATCGGCTGTTTCCCCTGAACAATCGGCGCCGATGTGCTGAGCTATCCCTGCTGGGGCCGGGCCATCATCCCCTGGCCTCGGGGGGTTACATGAGTAAGGAGAGTCGTGCCTTGCCGTCGTCGGCGCCAGTAACTGGCGCTGGCGAGAACAACCATGCGCCAGTACACCTGAATAACCACGCGCTGGTACCCGCGCCGCAGCCCATAGATCCCAGCAAGGGCGCCTCGGCGGATGCTCGGCGGCAGGCCCTGGCCGAGCCGTCATGGGGGCAGGTCCTCGTTACCACGATCCGGCTCTGGCTGGAACGCCGGGTGCTGCGCCGCAGGCCGCTGGTGGCTGTGCTGATCCTGGTGGCCGTGGTCTTCGCCGCGGGCGCGCTGACCGTGGCGCTGTCCAGCGGAGTCACCTCCCGCACCGGGCGGGCAGGCGGTAATGACTCGCCGCCCGGCGGCAGCCTCCGGGTGGCCGCGGCCGACCGGCAGCAGGCAGCCAAGTGGATACATGCCCAGGTCAGCCAGAGCGCGACAGTGGCCTGCGACCCGGTGATGTGCTCAGCGCTGCAGACGGCCGGCTTCCCCGTCGGCAACCTGCTCGTGCTGAACTCCGCGGCGGGAGATCCGCTCGGCTCCGCGATCGTGGTGTCGACCGATGCGATCCGCAGCGAGTTCGGCGTCCGCCTGACGAGCGTCTACGCGCCGGTGATCATCGCCAGCTTCGGCTCCGGGACGGCCCGCGTCGACGTCCGCGTGACGGCCGCGGACGGTGCCCGTGCCTACCTGAGCGAGCTGAGCACGGACAGGCTCCAGCGGCAGAGCTCCGGCAGGCAGTTGCTGGGCAACCAGCACTTTGCTGCCGCTGCGGCCGCAGGGCGGGCCCTGGCCGCCGGCGAGGTCGACGCGCGGCTGCTGAGCACGCTTGCGGTACTGGCCGGCACCGCGAACCTGAGCATGGATGTCCTCGCATTCGGCGATACCGGGCCGGGCGCAAGCCCGGGGGTGCCCATGCGCTCCGCCGTGATTGAAGTCCGCACGGGCGGTAAGCAGCCTGCCAGCACGCGATACCTCCAGTCGGTACTGAGCTTCCTGCGCGCCCAGGAAGCGCCCTTCCGCGCAACGAGCATGACCGTGGCACGCGCCGCTGGCCAGCCCGTCCTGCGCATTGAGTTTGCCGCGCCGAGCCCGTTGTTGCTGCTGGGCTCAGGTGCACCGTAAGAACCGCGAACAAACAGAGGGCGGAGCCGGGCCCACCGGCCCGCCGGAACGGAAGTGATGACCAGTGAAGTTCACGCGCATAGTCCGGACGGCTGCGGCCGCCGGGCTCGTCCTGGGGATGGTCGGGCTAGCCGCGCCTGCCGCGTCCGCGCACTCGGGGACCGGCTGGCTCCGGCTCGCCCACCTGTCCCCGAACACGCCCGCCGTTGATGTCTACCTGTACTCATTCGGGAACTCCAGCGCCATGGTCGTGCTGAAGCATGTCACCTACGGGACCGTCTCTGGTTACGAGAAGGTCGCCAGCGGCGAGTACACCGTCGCGATGCGCGGGGCGGGCGCCGCGGCCGGCTCCAAGCCCGTTCTGTCGACCACGATCGACGTCGCCACCGGAGCTGCCTACACGGTAGCGGGCATGGGCCCGGCCTCCGGCCTGCGTCTGCAGGTCTTCAAGGACGCGCTGACCACTCCCAAGGGCAAGTCGCTCGTGCGGGTGATCCAGGCTTCGCTGCAGCAGCACAAGGTCACGGTGACTGCCGGCGGCACGGCCCTGGCCAGCAGCCTTCCGTTCGCCGACGTCACGTCCTACAAGGCGGTCGCGGCGGGGACCCGGAAGGTGCACGCATCGGGCGGGACCGAGAACACCACCAAGACCGTCAGCCTGGCCGCCGGGAGCATCCACACGATCGTCATCCTGGACGACCCCGGTCACCTCACGATTGACAACCTGACGGACGCCGTCGGCAGCGCGACCGCGCCTGCGGGCGCGCCGGCGACTGGCCTGGGCGGCACCGCGCCGCGTCCGGGCGCCTCGCTGCTGCCATGGCTGGCGATCGTCTGCGCAGGGCTCCTGCTCACCGCCGCCAGCGCGATCCGGCGGCGTCAGTCCCGCGCCAGGACGCTGCGGGCCCGGTGATCTGATCCATCGATCCTCTTCGTGAAATGACGAGACAGCGAGCCCGGCACAGAGTGCCCGCTCGTGGCAGAGTCGCGCTCTTGCTGCTGCTCTGCGGTCTGCTCGTCAGTGCGGTAGGAGCGTGCGGCCTGGCCGTCGCCAGCCGGACCGGGCATCCCGGCCTGGCGGTGGGCAGGCCCACCTTCCTGCCGGTGCCCCGCGGGCGCCGGGCGCCGGTGCCCGTGCCCTCGGCGCGGCACCGGGCCGCCCTGCCGACCGACTTGATCATCCCGTCGATCGGGGTACAAACCCGGCTCATCCGCCTCGGGCTCACCCATTCGGGTGCCATGCAGGTGCCCGCCAGCACGTCGGTAGCGGGCTGGTTTGCCGGCAGCCCGCGGCCGGGCGGGATCGGCTCGTCGGTGATCGTCGGCCACATCGACTCGGTCCGGGGCCCGGGCGTCTTCTTCCGGCTGCGCCTGCTGCACCAGGGCAGCCGCGTGTGGGTCCGGCAGGCCACCGGCAGGCTCGCGGTGTTCCGCGTGACGTCGGAGCACATGTACCTCAAGGCCCGGTTTCCCACCCAGGCCGTGTTCGGGCCGACCCCGGATGCGGAGCTGCGGCTCATCACCTGCGGCGGCACGTTCGATCCGGCCACCGGCCATTACCTCAGCAACGTGGTGGTCTACGCGACGCTCGTCCGCTGAGCCCGGCCGGCGCCGCTCCGCTGAGCCCGGTGGCGTGACCGAGGTCAGGTACGAGCGGCCGCTGTGCTGAAGCGGGCCAGGGCGAAGCGCGGGCCGGGAAGATCATCGGCCTGGCCGGTGGCCAGGGCCGCCAGCCACTCGCCGAGCAGCGGCCCGAACTTGAACCCGTGCCCCGACGTGCCGCTGCCGATGACGACGTTGCCGGCCCGGTCCAGGATGAAGCCCTCATCCGGGCTGTTGTCATAGATGCAGCGCTCGGTGGCCACGGGCTCGGGGCTGTAGCCCGGCAGGAGCTCGCGGGCCAGCTCCGTCAGCCGCCGGACCAGCTCCTCGTCTGGAGCCTGCGACGGACGGTCGGGGTCAGCGGGCGGGCCGCTCTGGTGGATGCCGATCTTGTACAGGGATGAGCCCGGCACGGGCAGTCCGTAGGGGACGCAGACGCCGTGGCTGATGAAGATTGGCATCCGCGGCAGCGGCTGGTGACCGGGAGGCTGGTGACCGGGAGGCTGGTGACCGGGAGGCTGGTGACCGGGCGGCTGG
>Ga0209871_1000097_pt1 | contig 27149 bp, 27 predicted proteins | sample OrgsoiDNA2013045_FD_185795 | JGI IMG/M metagenome (GOLD analysis project Ga0209871, IMG submission 185795) | Permafrost soil microbial communities from the Arctic, to analyse light accelerated degradation of dissolved organic matter (DOM) -... | ecosystem: Environmental > Terrestrial > Soil >... | reverse complement strand
CTCCACCACGCACCAAGAAGATTCGACGTCGGCGGGCAGCCACCCCGATTTTCACGCCCGCAGGGCGTCCCTGCAAGGGACATTAGTGACTGTAAAACCGTCGGCTCAGCGGACGTAGCTCCCACGCTGCGGAACCGTGTAGATCAGGTCCTCGTCCCTGAGTACAGCCAGGGTGCGGCGCGCGGTCGAGCGCGCTACCTCATAGGTCTCGGTGATCTCCGCTTCGGTGATCCGGCTGCCGGTGGGTAGCTTGCCCGAGCGGATCTGGCGGCGGATGATTTCCGCAACCTGGAGGTAGGGCGGCACTGGCCCGCTGGCAGATCGAACACGAGGGGCCGGTGTGGACGGCAACCGAGCGTCCGAGCTCGACAGCGCTTCACGTCATCATCGCTTATGACCTGGATGCGCTAGAGCAGAAGATCATCGCATCAGAACATCCCGGCTGAGCACCCTGCTCCGCCACGCCGCAGGCCATCACAGGGCGGTCAGCTCTCAGTTCCCAGGTCCAAGGTTCCGCTTGGCCGCAACCTTGGTTCGAAAGTTGACTAGGAAAGTCTATAATTCTGACCGTGACTATTGCCGCAACGCCTGTGCCGCTGTCCGAAGCCAAGGCTCGCCTCTCTGAGTTGGCCCGGCGAGTGCGCCAACAGCATGAGCGGATCACGCTGACCCGCAACGGCGAGCCCGAGGCTGTCCTGCTTTCGGTGGATGACCTTGAGGGCCTGGAGATGACCCTGGAAATCCTTGGTGACCGTGAGGCTGTCACGCGCATCTCGGAGAGCCTGGCAGCGCTGGGGCGCGGTGAGCCTGGCGCTGACCTGGCCACTGTTCGCCAGGACTTGGCTCGGCGGCGCGTCACCGGCGCGTGACAATCGAGCACGCGCAGCGGTACGAGATCCGCTTCCAGGCTGCCGCGCGGCGGGCGATCGCCGAGCGGCTTCCGGAAGCAGTTGCTGCCGCCGTCCTGGAGTTCTGCGATGCCGCGCTGGCCGACAACCCGCGCCGGGTCGGCAAGCCGCTGTTCGGGCCGCTCGCTGGCTGTCATGGCGCCGGCGTGGCACCTATCGCATCGTCTATCGGATCGACGAGGCCAGCCGCGTTGTCCACGTCCTCGACGTTGACCACCGCTCGGAGATCTATCACCGACCGTGATAGTGACCACCAGTAACGGCGGCAGGGACCTTGATCATGCCCAATACGTGCCGAAATCGGCCTGAACAAGATCGCGGTCGTGCTGCCTGCGCAGGCCAGCCCCCTGAGGAGGCTCGCTGGCCGTCTGGACTCATAATCCGCCGGTCGTGGGTTCGAGCCCCACCCGCCCCACCGACCGAGACATCGGTACCCTTTCGATGGCCTTCACCTGGCATTACGTGACCTTGCGGGGGTACCGATCGGTCGGCTCACCACAGCAGGGTGGCGGTTGTTCGTCACCGTGGCCGGTAGGCGTCACGGCGGTGGGCAACCGCCAGGACAGTGATGGCGTGCTTCCGGTCGTCGATGGAGTACAGGGCGCGGTAGTCGCCGCGCCGGGTTGTCCAGACATCGTCAAAGGGTGCTTCCAGCGGTTTGCCTAGCCGGTGCGGATTACCGGCCACCGGACCGGTCAAGTGCTCATGCAGAGCGGCCGCAGCCGACAGCGGGAGCCTGGCTAACCCGCGACGGGCAGCAGGGGCGAAGTCGATTGCGTACGGCGACGATCCGCTCATCCGCCGGCAGCGCGGCGCGCGGCCAGGTCAGCGGCGATCTGGTCGGCGGAGAACACACGTCCGTCGCGTGCGTCCGCCAGCCCCTCCCGCAGGTCACGGACCAGTTCGCTGTCCGACAGAACCTCGATCGTCTCGCGGAGCCGGTCGAGTTCCCCGGATGGGACGATCTCAGCCACATGGTCGCCGTGCGCGATCACCGACACTGACTCGCCGTGCTCAGCATGGCGCACGATCTCCGCCCAGGACGGCTGGTCCTCGGCCTGCACACTAAACACCGGCTCGCTCACCTACCCAATCCTACGCGCCAGTCCTGACAGCAGCCCTGGCGTCCTGCTGCTGCGCGACACCCTCGTGGCCCGTGACCTGCGCAGACGTACCGGAAGCAGGTCACCTTCGATCAGCACTTCGCGGTTCGCAGAGTGCCAACGCGAGATCCCCTCGATTCCGGGCCTGGCATGGCTCCTCAGCGGCACTACGGTGGCTGATAGCTATTGGACGAATCAGGCCTGTCCATACGGTATGCGTGTCACTGTTCGGCCTTGAGCGGTCGTGCTCAGCTCCTCTGCCCTGCCTGGGAGAACGTAATGGCCAGACGAAAGTCCTTAGTTGCTCAGTGTATGCAGCGCATCAGAAAGCCAAGCTGGAGCGTGAGCGGGCAGAGGAGCGCGCCCGGAAGGAGTTCGCGGCTGAAGAGCGCCGGATAACCGCCCGGCTGGGGAAAGGGGCAGCCCAGCGGCGTCGGGACGAGGAACGCGCCGCTCATGGCGCATGCGCGGCAATGTACCGGCCCGAGGCCCGCGAGCTGCTGATCGAGTACGAGCTGCCTCGCCAGAACGTAGTACCCGCAGTCGCGGCGTACCGGTACCTGAAAACGAAGGACATATCCAGTCCGTGCAGAGAGCCTTCGACCAGGATTTCGCGGTTCGCATGCTGCTGCGTTCAGCCCACTTATGATCATGGGCCTGAGCTGGGCATTCGTGGCTGCTGTGCGCATCATGATCCTTTCTGGTTGCAGTTCTGGTTGCAGTTGACCCTGGCGGATCAGCCCAGCAGTCAGCCCCACAAGGCTTCGGTCATGCGGTCGGCGGCGTCCTGGCTGAGTGCGGTTGTTACATGGGTGTAGCGCTGCTCCGCCAGATCGGCTGGTATGCGTACGGCAACGCGGTGACACTGGTGCTGATCGTCCCCGCGGTCGCCACCGGGCATTCCCAGCTTCCTCCTGATCCTGGGCCCGTGGCGGTGGCGGCAGGCGCGGCCATCGGGATCATGCGCTACCGGCTCTACGACATCGACGTCATCGTCAACGTCAAAGGATCGCCTGGGGGTGTGCTGACCGCCCTGGTCCCTTAACTCACCGTTACCTGCGACCAGCCCGTCGCGTGCGGGCCGTGTGCGGCCGCTGCCGTGATCACCGTTGATCCCGGCGGGGTCGGGACGGCGGCCCGGAAGTGGCCATCAGCGGCGGCGACGGTGACCACCACGGAGGTGGTGTTGGTCGCTGATTCCGGCTGGCCTGCCGAGATCACGACCGTCGCTCCCGGCGCCGTGGTACCGCTGACCACGGTCTGGGCCCCAGTGACGGCCGCCCCCGGAGATGGCGATGTGATCGACATGGGCAGCTTGGCCGGTGGGCCGTTCTTGACGTAGCGGCTGGCCGTGATGACTGGCTGGTCGGTCAGCGAGCCGCTATGGAGGTCCACCACGAGCCGGAGGTACTGGGCCTGGGCCCAGATGAGCGGCGAGGCCGAGCCGGCCGGCTTGCCGTTGGTGAACCCGATGGACGCCGTCGCCGGGTCCGAGCCGTAGGGTGAGGCGGGCACGTCGGGGTCCTCCCAGGCCTGCTCGGGCACCATCCCGAGCCCGGAGGTCATGTGCTGCATGGTCTCCAGCAGCCGGGCCGCGCCGGGCGAGTCCCCGGTTTGCAGGTCCTGCTCGGCGCGCTCGCCGTCAAGCAGCGGCCACAGGTGGCCTGACCCGGTAGCCGTGGGGAACCAGGGGGCTCCGGTGGGGGAACAGTCCGTTAGGTCCGGCACGTAGCAGTCGCCGTAGCCGTCGGAGCTGCCGCTGGCCTGGATCCCGTAGCGGTGCCAGCCTGGCCCGGAGGCGGTCTGGCTCCCGATGACGGAATCGACGACCTTAAGCGAGGCCAGCACATCGGGGTCGTTCGCCGGGAGCTCACCCAGGCGGGTCAGCTCCAGGAATCCGGCATCGATCACTCTGCGCTGGTCCACCTGGGGCTGGCTGCCGTTGCCCAGGTCATAGGTCTCCGCCGCGTTCGGGTCGCCCGTCGGCGACAGCCGGATGAAGTAACGGCCGTTGCCGTAAGGCCCGGTGCTGGTCACGGTCCAGCTCTTCACGTTGCGCTGGTAGTCGTCCGCGGTGGCCAGGTACAGGGCAGCCCGGGCCGGGTCGCCCGCGGCCCGGGCGAGGTGGGAGGCGGCCACCAGCCCGGCGATCTCGGCCGCGATGGTGGACGGCGAGTAGCCGGGGTGCTCCTCCCAGCGCTCCACCCCGAACGCCGGGCCGTGGTCCACGATGAAGTCGGCATCGGGGCGGATGTGGCCGGTGTAGAACGAGGCGTTCCCGCCGAAGCCGGCCTCCCACGCCATCAGCAGCGGGTAGGCATCCTGGTCGATTTCCGACAGCCCGAAGGTGTCCGGGGCGACGGCCCCGTCGAGCAGGGAGTTACGGGGGAAGCTGCCGTCGGGCTGCTGAGTGTCGTCAAACATGAACGTGACCATCGCCCGGGCGCTGGGCATGTCCCCGTCGGCGAGCAGGCCGGTGAATGTCTCGTAGCTGTCCCTGGCGAACACCTCGCGGTAGGTCCATCCCGGGTGCGTGGTCGTCGCGGGCACCGACTGTCCCCAGGGATCGGTGGGCGACGCCACGAACGCGCCTGGGTGAGTCTTGTCCTCGTCGGCCTTCAGCACGTTCGCCGACAGCCAGTACATCGCCCGCATCTGCGCACCGGCTGCGGGTGACAGCCCGGACAGCGACGTGGGCGGCCGGCGAAGCGTGTGGTCGTAGGCCTTCCAGCCGCTCACGTACTCGCCCAGGGTGCGGCCGAACGGCGCCGTGGCGCTGGCGCTCGCCGCGCTGATCGCCGACCGCGCATCCGGGCCGAAGCTGAGCGCCAGGGTGAAAGGCTGGCCGGGCGCGGTGTCTATCTCGGCGGTCTGGGCCACGTTCCCGTCGGTGGCCGATTGGTAGTCGCTGACGAGCTGGTGGTGTGTATCGAGCTGCTCGAGCCCGTCGCTTGGCGTGCCGGCGAAGCCGCTCGACTCGGCGAGGAAGGGCCGGTTGGCCAGCAGGGCGCCCGTGACCTGAGCCGCGAACGGGCCGGTCGGTGCCTTGGTGTCGGAGGACACCAGCGCGGTCGTGGCGGGGTTGATCGTCGCGGTGTTGGCACCCGCGTTGGTCGCGCCACCGCCGCCGGTGTTGTCAATGGTCGCGTCCCAGCGGGCGTAGACCTTCAAGCCGGCGACCGAGGCCTGGTCCCCGTGCAGCGGCAGCAAGCGGGTCCGCATGACGACGCTGTCCCGGTTAGGGTCGGCGATGTAGTCGGTGACCAGCTGGAAGCCGTGCGCGGTATCGGTGCTGGTCACCTGGCAGACCATGCCGCTCGGGTCGGGAGAGTTCACCGTGCCCGTCATGTCCCGCTGCTGCAGGTCGGCGAAGCTGCGGCCGTCGGTGACGATGTACTGCAGCGTGCCGTTGTTCGTGTTCTCGATCGTCGGGCTGTACACGTCAGAAAGCACGCCGTCCGCGACGGTGTACCACACCTTTGAGGCGGCGGGCGTGGCCGTGCCGAAGCAGTCCTTTCTCGAGGTATCCAGGTACGACTGGCTGCCGGGGCCACCGGGAGCGGCGCCGTTCGGCGACGCCGACCGCAAGCCAGCCAGCGGGCTGGCGGCTTGAGCGGAGGGCTCGAGCGCCAGCAATCCCGAAACCACCAAAACGGCCGCGCTGACGGTCACCGCATAATCACGCACTGATCTCTTCACGGCCGCTCCTTCATCCGCTCCATCAGACCGCCGGGGCGCGGGGGCTACCCGTCCGGCTGCCTCCGCCTCTACCCGCCGTTCACGGCTTGATGCCCGGAGCGGGCCGGAAGATCAGCGGTGTTCTGCCATGGCGGCCTCGAACTCGCCGCGCGAGCTTGCGGTAGATCCGAGACATCGGTACCCCCGGCGACCGCCGTCGAGGCCCAGGCGGTGGCCGGGCAGGCGCGGGGCCTGGGTCGCAGGGCGGGGCAGGCCTTAGCCGGGTGGCGGGGCGTCGTGGATGGTGCGCTCGCGCACGTCGGGGAGGTACCGTGCGGCGGTCGCAAAGTCCTTGTCGTCGTGGAGGACGACCAGGTCGTGCTGGGCTGCGGTGGTGCAGATCATCAGGTCCACGGCCGACAGCGCACGGTGGGCTCCCTGCCGGAGCAGGCGATACTGAGCGGACTCTATCCACCGCCACGCTCCTTTGGGGAGCGCCGCATCCGGGTACAGCGCTTCGAACATATCCGACATCTGCTCGTACTCGTCAATGGTGCGGGCCGAGCGGCGGAACTCGACGCGCTGGGGGTGACAGGAGCCGATCGCGCCCGCGGAGACGACCTCTGCCCAGGCCGCCCGCAGCTCGGGGTCCCGCAAGATCCGCCACAGGGCAGAGGAGTCGAGCAGGTAGCGGATCACGCCGCCGGGTCTTTCTCAGCCGCCCGGCGGTGCTCCCACCCTTCGAAATCCCACCCTGCCGCCAGCGTCGCATAGTGCTCCAGGGCCGCGATCCGGCGGTGCCGGGCGGCGAACTCCCGCAGCGCGACGTTGACCGTTTCCTTCTTCGTCTTCGCCCCGGACAGCCGCATGGCCTCGGCGAGGGCGTCTTCATCAATGTCGATCTGGGTCAGCGCCATCAGCCGCCTCGCGTTAGTGATGATGTATACCCATAGTGTAGGCCATCAACATTGCACGGGAACCAGTCGTAGGTTTCACGTCCAGGACGGCAAAGCGACCGAGGTATGGACTCATGCCGCTGACCCCTTCGCGGCACAGGAGTTCTGGTCCTAGCTAGCACTGTCCCGCGCCTCGCTAGGTGGATCTCCACGCCCTCGGGCACCGTCTTGTCGATCGTGGCCAGGAACTTGCGGAACTCGGTGGCCCGGTGCTGGCGGGTGCAGCTCGGAGCTGACGGTGCCGTCGGCGGTGCTGAACGCCGCGAACAGGCTGGTGATCCCGTGCCGGTAGTAGTGCTCCAGCGTCGCTCCGATCACGTCCTCGACCTTGTCCAGCAGGATCGACGGCGCCGGCCCGTCCGCGGCTCATCGACCTTCCCATCCAGGCGGCCGGCGATGAAGCGGCGCCGCCACCTGGTCACGGAGCCCGGCGTCACCCGCAGGTCCGGCCGCCGGCGCCGGGCCGGTTGCCCCGGCGATCTGCAGCTACGTGCTGAGCGGCAGGAATACCGACCTGGGCGCGCCCGATCGCGCACTCGACAGTGGTGGTCTTCCCCGCGGCCACCGCATCATAGCCCTTGCGAAGATGCGCGATCTCAACCGCCGGCCTGCCCGCGGGTGCCGATCGCACTACCTTCCTTACTCATCGGGGAACGGCCCTTTCGCTTGTATTACCCGCGCCGTTCAGCGCGAGCTGCCGCCAGTGCCTGGCTGGGCAGCTGAGCCGTTGCGTTCGGACGCGCGATGAGGTTACGCCGCTTGCGCGGCCGGTAATCTTGACGCGAATGGCTGCCGGTGGCCTGGGACCGGCGGGCCCGGTGGAGAGGCAGCTGATGGTGGTGGCGGAGCCTGGACTGAGTTTCGCCGACCTGCTGCGGCGGCTTCGGACGGGTGCCCGGCTGACGCAGGAGGAGCTGGCCGAGGCGGCCGGCATTAGTCCGCGGTCGGTCAGTGACCTGGAGCGTGGCATCAACCGCACGGCGCGCAAGGACACCGCGTTTCTGCTTGCCGATGCGCTGAACCTGACCGGGCAGGTGCGTGCGGCGTTCACCGCGGCGGCACGCGGGCGGGCGCCCGCCGCGGAGGTCCTTGCGGCCCGGAGCGGGGCCGCAGCGGCCAACGGGTCGGCAGCGGCAGCGACCCGGACGTTGCCGCGTGATATCGGCAGCTTCACCGGCCGTGAGGGCGACCTGGCCCGGTTGCTGGAAACGCTTGCCGGGGTTACCGCTGGCGGCGGAACCGTCGCGATCCATGCCATCGACGGCATGGCGGGCATCGGCAAGACCACCTTTGCGGTGCACGCCGCGCACCAGCTCGCCGGGAGCTTCCCTGACGGGCAGTTCTTTGTTCCGCTGCACGCCCACACTCCCGGCCAGCGGCCGGTCGACCCAGCCGATGCGCTGGCCAGCCTGCTGCTGATGGCCGGGATGACGGCACAGCTGGTTCCGCCGGGCCTGGAGGCGCGGGCGGCCCGGTGGCGTGACCAGGTGGCGGGCAAGAGGGTCCTGTTGCTGCTTGATGACGTGGCTGGGCATGAGCAGGTCAGGCCGCTGCTGCCGGGAACGCCCGGCAGCCTGGTTCTGATCACCAGCCGCCGGCGGCTGACCGCGCTTGAGGACGCGAAAGTGCTCAGCATCGACACCCTCACCCCAGCTGACGCGGCGGCGCTGCTGGCCCGGCTGGCTGACCGCCCCGACCTGGATCCGAACGCAGATGCCACAGGGGAGATAGCCCGGCTGTGCGGGTATCTGCCGCTGGCGATAGGGATGCTCGCCGGCCAGCTCCGGCACCACCCAGCCAGGATCGCCGCTGAGCTGGCCGCGGACCTGGCGGCGGCCCGCGACCGGCTGGCCGTGATGCGTGCCGAGAACCTGTCGGTCGCGGCCGCGTTCGACCTGTCCTACCAGGACCTGAATGCCGACCAGCAGCGGCTGTTCCGCCGGCTGGGCCTGTCCCCTGGCCCGGACATCGACGCATACGCTGCCGCTGCCCTCGATGAGACCGGTGTGGAAACCGCCCGCCGCCAGCTGGACGAGCTCTACGACCATCATCTGATCACTGAGCCTGCACCTGGCCGCTACCTGCTGCATGACCTGCTCCGCGAGTACTCTCGCACGCTCGCTGACGCCGGGGACCCCGCGGATTCCCGCGCCGCCACCGTTCGGCTGATGAACTGCTACGCGCACGTAGCCGCAGCCGCCAGCAAGCACATCGCCACCTGGACCACGGCCGGCGGCCGTCCTGCGCCGGGCAGCCCGCCTGCCAGCGCGCCGCAGCTAGCCACCTCCAAGGAGGCAGCCGCCTGGCTGGAAGCCGAGCGGTCCAACCTGCACGCGGCCGTCGACTTCACCGCTGCGGCCATGCCCCGGCACGCCATCGCGATCGCCACGGCGATGGGTGGCTTCCTGCGCTCCCGCGGTCACTGGGACCAGGCCGCGGCCCAGTACCAGACAGCGCTTAGCGCGGCGCGCCGCGCCGGGGACCGGCCCGGCCAGGCGGGGACGCTGGACGAACTCGGCCTGCTGCAGCAGCTGACCGCGGATTACCCGGCCGCCACCGCCACGCTTGCCCAGGCCGCGGCGTTGTATCAGGACCTGGGTGACCAGTCTGGCCAGGCTTACGCGCTCAACCATCTAGGCCTGGTGCAGCAGGACACCGGGGACTACCCGGCCGCAGCTGCCAGCCATCAGCAGGCGCTGGCTCTGGGCCGCGATGCGGCTGACCCGCTCGCCGAGGCTGTGTCCCTCACCGACCTGAGCCTGGTGCAGCAGGCGGTCGGGGATTACGAGCCCGCCGCAGCAGGCTACGAGCGGGCGCTGGCGCTGTTCCGGAGCGTCGGTTCCGAGTTCGATGAGGCCGACGCGCTCTGTGAACTCGGCGCCGTGCGGCGGCTGACCGGGGATTACGCTGCGGCGGCGGCAACCCAGCGCCAGGCCCTGGATCTGTTCCGCCGTCTCGGCGACAGGCTCGGCCAGACCTGGGCCCTTGACGAGCTCGGCCTGGTGCAACAGCTGACCGGCGACTACCCGGCCGCCGCCGCCAGCGTGGCCGAGGCTATCAAGTTGCTCGGCGACCTCGGTTCCCGGCGCGGCCTAGCCATGGCGCTGAACAGTCTCGGCGAGCTATCGTCCCGGACCCAGCAGACCGACCAGGCCCGCAGCCACCACAGCCAGGCGCTCGCCATTGCCCGTGAGATCGGCGCGCCTCTTGAGGAAGCTCGCGCCCTGGCCGGAATCGGCAGGAGCATGCTGCCCAGCAGTTCCGCCGAAGCCGCCGTGCACCTGCGGCAGGCGCTCGTGATCTACCAGCGCATCGGATCTCCAGACGCCCGGCGGATCCGGGACACGCTGGTCGAGCACGGACTCGAGATGTAGCCGGTCACCTCACTCGCCCGGGGCCAGCCGCCTGCGGTCGTCCTCGATGAAGGCGACGTCGCCCGGGCCGCCGCTCGTACCACCGAGCAGAGCCGGAGCGTGCAGGACCGCCCAGAGGCGGATGCCCACCCGGCGGCTGCTGCGACCAGCGCTGCTCACGGTCGATGCCATCCCGTCCGCCCTGCGGATCGGGGAAGCTGGCCAGATCTCGGTTCCGATCATCGTCCTCGCCTTTCTGTGTCATTCAGCTGACTCCACTCTCGCCAGCGACGGCTGTCAGGACCACACGTGCCCGCCCACAGGAGTGCCCACAGGACTGCGCCGAGCGGTGACTCCTTCCCGGTGACCGCACCGGGCCGCTGACTTTCCTGGTGTACTGGATCAGCCGCGCAGGCCCGCGGGCCCGGGATGCACGATGTGTGAGGCAGTTGCCCGGTTCATCAGGAATGCGATGGCAAGATCTCGGCCAGCGCTGCCTGCCGCCGGGCAGACGTACGATGGCTCCATCGCGACCGCCCTCAGCTATGCGGCGACGAAATCGGAGCCGGATCATGCCATCGTCAGTTCCCGTGATCGACCTCACGCCCTGGCTCAGCGGAGACCAGGCGGCCCGCGCTGAGGTCGCCGCCAAGGTCGACGCGGCGCTGCAGAGCGTGGGCTTCTTCCTGATCACAGGCCATGGCGTGCCGGGCGAACTGCGCGCGCTGGTCCGCGCCGAGGCGCGGGCGTTCTTCGCGCTGCCGCGCGAGACTAAGCAGCGGTACGCCGTTACTGTCGGCGGCCGCGGCTGGCTGCCGCCCGGCGTCGAGGCGAACGGCTACGCCGAGGGCACGGCGACTCCGCCGGATCTGAAGGAGTCATTCGCAGTCGGAGCCGACCAGCCTACCGGCGACCCTGACGTCGACGGGTACTGGTTCCAGCCCAATGCCTACCCGGCCGAGGTGCCGGCCCTGAAGCCTGCTGTCGTCGCCTACCTGGCTCGCATGCGCGCGCTCGCGGACGAGCTGCTCGCGCTGTGCGCGGCAGCGCTGGCCCTGGACAGCGACTTCTTCACCCGGCACACCGGGCAGGCCACACACACGATGAACATCAACTGGTACCCGCCGATGACGCTGGCCGGCGAGCCGGAATCCGGTCAGTTCCGGATCGGCCCGCACACGGACTTCGGCACCGTCACCATCCTCGACCGTGAGCCGGGCCGGGGCGGGCTGCAGGTGTGGACAGAGCAGGACGGCTGGCAGGACGCGCCATACGACCCCAGTGCCTTCACGATCAACACCGGTGACCTGCTAGCCCGCTGGAGCGGCGACCGGTGGAAATCCAACCGGCACCGCGTGCTTCCGCCGCAGGCCGAGGCGCCGGAGGAGGATCTGGTCTCGCTTGTCTACTTCTACGAGGCCGACCACGATGCGGTGATCGAGTCGCTGCAGCCGCCGATCGGCAAGCCGAACGACTATACGCCGGTCGTGTCGGCGCAGTTCCTGAAGGAACGCCTGGACGCGATCACACTAGGCTAGCTGCCGGCTCGGTCAGCCTGCCGAGCACGCGGACACGGCAAGCCGGCTGTCCCCTCTGCCAGTCGGCGGTCCCGTCGGCGTAGCAGCAGGGGGCGCCGCCAGGGCGGGCGTCAAAGAGATGCTGCTCACCGGCCGGAATCAGGTCGATAAGTGCTTGATCGCTGCGGCATGCCTCGCCAAGCACGGGGGACCGCCTCCCCGGATGAAGCCGGGCGCTTCATGTAAAACTGCTGCCATCAGTACTCATCGCAGGTCCGCCAGCGTTACCTAGCGCGGCCTGCCGATCTCAGGGGCGCTGGCACTAACACCGGGAAGATCGGCGAAACGAGCCTTGGCGTCGAAGGTCAGGACGACGCGGTCGGTCTGCAGGGCATGCGCGGCGATGATCAGGTCATGCGCGCCGCGTGGAGCGCCAGCCCGGCGCGAGTGCGCGATGAGCCTGGCGTGGCAGGCCGCGGTGACCTCGGTGTAGTCGAGGACATCGACTGCCGAGGTGATGGTGGCCAGCGCGCGGGCCCGATCGGCAGCCCGGCCGGGGGTATCAGCAAGCTCGATGCCGACGCGGTACTCAGCGATGGACACCGCTGCGACGGCAAGCTCGTCAGCATCCAGCGCGGCCCGGTCGATCGTGCCGCGCTCGTACGCAATGAGGACGTTGGTATCCAGGATCAGGCGCCGCCCCACGGGTCGTTCCCCTCGCTGGAGATCAGGGCCAGCGCGTCCGCGATGTCCGCGGCAAAACGATCATCAGGAGGCGGGACGTCCTCCAGTGCGGCCCGCAGCCCGGCTCCGGTACGGCGCGAGGCTGGCCGCATCTCCGCGACCGCACGGTGCCCGCGGGTGATGGTCACGGTCTCGCCGCGCTCGATCGCATCGAGGAGGCCGGAGAAGTTCCGGGAGGCCTCGGTAGCTGTCATCGTCCGCACGCCCTCACTATATCTGATTATCAGATCTCCTGCAGCCCCCGTCGTGCGCACGTCAGGCAGCCGGGCGCCTACCGGGGTTCGTCCGCCGATCAGCGCGCCGAGCCGGTGATTGTGATCCTTATCTGGCGAAGCTCGGCTTCAACTCGCGAGCCCAGATCGCCGCCTGGATGGCATCGCCGACTCCTGGGGCGGGCTCCTGGGCAACCAGCAGTTTGCGGCCGGATATCCGGCCACCCAGAACGAGCATCAGCAGAGGTTCGACCAGCAACTGGCAGCGATGAATCCGCGGTCACCATCACCGTTCCGGTCCGTGTCACGCAAGCCGCCGACGATGAGCGCGTCTACGCCAACCCCGCACCGCTTCCGGGAACCGACACTCTCATCCGGGAAATCAACGCCGCCAACATCGCGACAGGGAACACCGTCACCTACCAGCGCTACCCGGCGGGCACCGTGCCTCCCGACCCAGTGCTCGGCATCCACTTCGCGACGATCAACTACGACACCCCGGCGCTCCTCAACTGGCTCGAGCCGCTCTTCATGCAGCCTCCTGTTGCCTAACTTCGCCTCACTGCCGGGTCGGCCGGAGTCGGGCGCTCCGGCGGGTCGCGTCGGGGGACTGGCAGGCACGGGCGCTCCGGCGGGTCGCGTCGGGGACTGACAGGCAATGGCAGGGCGGAGGTCCGTGCCCGCCGGGCTAGTGCGAGAGAGCGGAACTAAGATCTGGTCATGCCGCTGGAGCTGACGCCGGAGGACTTCGACATCCTGGCGGATCGCGTGTGCCGGGCAGCGAGCGACTACCTCGCCGGCCTCGACGGACGCCGATCCTTTCCCGCGACGTCCGGGACGGCGACGGCTGAGGTATTCGAGCGGCCGCTGCCTGAGGAGGGTGCGGGCATCGCGGCGTTCGACGACCTGGCCGCGATCGCGGACCACTCGCGGCCAGGGAACGCGCGGTTCTTCGGTTACGTGCTGGGTTCTGGCGAGCCGGTCGCGGCGATCGGGGACCTGTACGCCTCGGTGCTGAACCAGAACGTGACCGCCTGGCGGTCGGCACCGGCCGCGGTGACGATCGAGCGTACTGTCCTGCGCTGGCTTGCCGAGGCAGTCGGGTGCGAAGGCTTCACCGGCAGCCTGGTGGGCGGCGGATCATCGGCGAACCTCATGGGCCTGGCGATGGCACGCGAGGCCAGGGCGCCGGCGAACGAGGACGGTGCCCGGCCCTGCGCGGTCTATGCCTCCGCAGAGGTCCACATGTCGGTGCCGAAGGCCCTGGCGATACTCGGTGTCGGCCGCGCCAACCTGCGCCTGGTCCCAGTGGACGAGGGGCTTCGCATGCGCACCGACGCGCTGGAGAGGGCCATCGGGCAGGACCGCCGTGCGGGGATCCAGGCGATCGCGGTCGTCGCGACGGCAGGCACGACGAGTACTGGCGCCATCGATCCGCTCCGCGAGATCGCTCGCATCGCGCAGGCTCACGACCTCTGGCTTCACGTCGACGGCGCCTACGGCGGTCTCGCTGCTCTGGCTGCTCCCGGCCAATTCGCCGGCCTGTCACAGGCTGACTCGATCTCCCTGGACGCGCACAAGTGGCTGTACCAGCCGCTGGATTGCAGCGCGCTGCTCTACCGCGACGCCGGGACCGCGCGCCGGACCTTCGCCCACACCGGCGAGTACGCCAGGAGTCTCACCGACGATCCGGTCGAGGGTTTCGCGTTCTTCGAGGAGTCCCTGGAGCTGTCCCGCCGGTTCCGGGCGCTCAAGCTCTGGCTGTCGCTGCGCTACCACGGCGTCGGCCAGTTCCGCGAGGCTATCCGGCGGGATCTCCGCCACGCACAGCTACTAGCACAGCTCATAACGGCCGAGCCCGCGCTGGAGCTGTTGGCGCCGGTCGAGCTCAGCACGGTGTGCTTTCGCTGGAAGGACGCCCCTGATGGAGAGGCGGATCAGCGCAATGCCGCGATTCTGCGCGAGATACTTCGTCGCGGGCGCGTTTACCTGTCCAATGCCAGCGTCCGTGGTGCCTTCGCGCTCCGCGCCTGCATCGTGAACCACCGCAGCACCGAAGCTGATATCGCCGCGGTCGTGGAAGAAGTCCTGGCCGCCGCAGCCGCTACCGGCTGACGGGCAACGGGGATTCTTCCGCTATCTCGTCTCGATCGCGATGGTCTTCGCCTACGGGTGGTCGCTGCCGGGCTGGCTGCGATCACCATCGTCTGGGCGCTCCAGCTATCATCACTCCATGTCGGTCGGAAGGGCGATAGATCTGGCCCCGATCCATTCCAACAGCCTCGCGGCCGTTGGCTACGACTCGACAACCAGAACGCTGCGAGTAAATTTCCGGAACGGCGGCCTGTACGACTACTACGAGGTTGCCCGTGAGGTGTACGAAGGGTTACTCGCGAGCCAGCCGCATCCATGGAGTTCCTGGGGTCGTCACATTACCGGCTCGTACCGCTACCAGCGCGTCAGCTAGCGTGGCCACTGGTTGGCCTGGCGCGACCTCCGGTAACTCCAGGTGCACGCGAGCCTGCTGCCCCGCACATGGTGGATCCTGATGGGCATGACATTCGCGTACGTGCGCCGCCGGATGGCCAGGCTCGGATGTATCGCGGCGGCGGCATCCTGCCTGATGGTCCTGCCCGCTGCCTGCGGTTCTGCCCAGCCGGCCGGGTCATCGCCCGCCCCGACGTCCCCCGCTACCCCAAGCAGCGGCACGCGGGCGCTCGCCGCTTTGTATCTGGCCATAGCGAAACCCGCTAACCACCGCCTGGATACCGAGGTGAACGGGTTCACGGACCACGAGCGCGACAACCTTGCCGCAGCTGAGGCGGACCTGCGCGCGCAGGCGGCTACCGAGCGCCGGTTTGACCGGAAGCTGCTGAAGACCGGGTTCCCGGCCCCGGTCGCTGCCGTCGTCCATGCCCTGGTCCGGGTCAACCAGAATCGGGTGAAACTCACCGAGCGGCAGGCCCGGTCGGCGTCGATCACGCAGCTGCGGTCGTTCGCCAGCCAGCATAAGACTGCCGACGCGGCTGTCGAGGTTCAGGTCAGGATCATCCGCCGAGATCTCGGCTTGCCGCCTCCGGACACCAGCTGACAGCGGGCGCTCGCCCCCGGGAGACGAGCGCCCGCCACCGGTCGGCCGCCTGTGCACCTACGGCCGAGGCCACGTCCGATCAGGTGATGTACGCTGCAACGTCGTCTGACGCATCGCATTTCCGGCCCAAGGAGGACCACATGTCAGGTGTGCGCCCCGGCGATCTGGCGGAAGCGGACTTGCTCCGTGAGCTTGAGCATCTTCACACCACTCGCCACGACGCTTTCCTGCACGGTGCACCTGACGCGCTGCGCGAGCACAGCAGCCGTACCGCTCAGCTTGAGCAGGAGTACCTCCGGCGTCATCCCGAACGGGAAGTTGATCCGGCCCGGACCCGGTCCGGTGCCCGCGGAGCGGGTGAGCGCTCCTGAAGGCGTGGCCCAGCAGCCCGGATGCTGACGCGACCGCTACCGCGCCGCAGGCACCACCTTGCCCGCGAGCGCGCGCTCGCGGGGGACGACGACTAGCTCGCCGCGAGCCGTGCGAACGCTGAAGGAGCGCTCATCGCTGGCTTCGAGAATGCCGAGCACATCCGTCACCCGCTCACCAGCCTCGCCCGGCCTGCGCCAGCGGATCACTACCCGCTCGCCGATGTCCGCGGGCGTGAGCCGGACCTCGAGCCGGAACGGCACCGGGGGTCAGCCGTCGGCAGGCCCGGACCGCCGCAGCGGCCAGAGCGGGTCGCCGAATCGCAGAGTCCCGGCTCGCGGGCCACCGGACCGCGCGAGGTTCCCCACTACAGATCCCCTTTCGCCGGTAGCTGGTGCGCCGAACGTAGCCTCCAGGGTAGCCGCGCAGCCTCCAGGGTAGCCGCGCAGCCTCTCGCTGACTCCGCTGCTGCTGCTTGTCGCGGAGTCAGCGGCAGACGGCGCAAATACCGAGCACGTCGATCCGGTGACTGTGCGGCTCGAAATCCTCGGCAGCGGCGAGCTCATTGAGGTGACTGCTGACCGCACGCTCTACGACCGCCGAAGGGGTGATATCGATGACCCTGCCGCAACTGGTGCACAGCAGGTGATGGTGGTGCGCCGTCAGGTTCTCGTCGAGCTCGAACCGGCTGAACTCATCGCTGGCCGCCACCCGCCGGACCACGCCAGCTGACTGCAGATCGGTCAGGTGCCGGTACGCCGAGCTGCGCGGCAGGGCAGGCAGCGCCTCGACGATGTCGGAGATGCTCACCGGATGTCCGGCCTGCAGGAACAGTTCGACGATTGCCTGCCGCCCGCTGGTATAGCGCTGGTCGACGCGGCGCAGCCGGGCCCACACCAGCGCGTGCAGGCTGGCGTGGGAATCGCCTGCCGGTTCATCGCCTGACAACGTCGTCCTCCGCGCGGGCGCACCTTGACCAGCGTTGCGGCGGCCTCGACGAGCTCGCTCGTCTGCTGGCACGCCCTGAACATCCATTCATAACTATATTCGCACGCACATCTGCGCCGAAGCCGTCAGCCGTCCCGTGCTGGCCCCGCGGCGCGTCCAACCTCCGCGAGCAGCTTGACGCTCATCACTAGACTGGTTATCGTTTTCATTTGTAATAAGGTCTGAGTCGCGGATCGCCATCGCCGAGGAAACGGGAACCTCATTGTGACAATTCGCTCCGCAACCGCGGCTGTGGCGCTGACTGCCGCGGTGACGCTGCTGGCGACGGCGTGCTCACCGAGTTCACCGAGTTCCCTGGTCAGCAGCGCCAGCGGGGTCGTCGTCGCGGTAGGCGCCGAGAACCAGTACGCCAACGTGATCGGGCAGATTGGCGGCAGGTACGTCAGCGTGACCTCCGTCGAGAGCAACCCCAACACTGACCCGCACACGTTCGAGGCCAGCACCAGCGTTGCCGAGGTCCTGAGCTCCGCGCAGCTGGTCGTCCAGAACGGGCTCGGCTACGACAGCTTCATGAACAAGGTCGAGGCCGGATCCCCGGATGCCGCACGCAAGGTCATTGACGTGCAGCTTCTCCTTGGCCTGCCGGACAGCACGCCCAACCCGCACCTGTGGTACGACCCGAAGACAATGCCGGCCGTGGCGACGGCGATTGCCGGTGACCTTGCTGCGCTTCGGCCCGCGCACGCGGCGTACTTCGCCGCCCGCCTGCGCTCGTTCGACAGCTCGCTGAAGCCCTGGCTGCAGGCGATCGCGCGCTTCAAGGCCGTCTACCCTGGCACTCCCGTGGCGGTCACCGAGCCGGTCGGCGACTACCTGCTGCACGCCGCCGGGACCGACGATCTGACCCCGTTCGGGCTCCAGGCCAGCGTCATGAACGGCGTTGATCCCGCGCCGCAGTATGTGGCATTCCAGGACGGCCTGTTCCGGAATCACAAGGTGAAGGTCTTCCTCTACAATCGGCAGGTCGTCGACTCGCTCACCGAGTCGTTCCTAAGCACGGCCAGGAAGTACCACATCCCCGTGGTAGGCGTGTACGAGACGATGCCGGCACCCGGATACGACTACCAGTCCTGGATGCTCGCCGAGATCCAGGCGCTGCGCAAGGCCGTGGCTGACCGAATATCGACGCAGAAGCTCTGATGACGCAACCTAAGCTGGCCGAGGTGGCGGGGGTGACGGAAGTGGCCGAAGTGGCGGGGATGTCCGAAGTGACCGGGACAGACGCCAATATGCTCGCCGGGACAGACGCCGAGATGCTCGCAGTGGACGGCGTTACCGTGCGGCTGGCGGGCCGGGACGTCCTGCAGGACGTCCGCTTCGCTATCCGCCGCGGCGAGTTCGTCGGCCTGATCGGGTCCAACGGCGCGGGAAAGACGACGCTGCTTCGGGTCATCCTCGGGCTGCAGGTGCCGACGGCCGGCACGGTCCGCATCGCCGGCCGCCTGCGGGCCCGGCGCACTGGGCTCGTCGGCTACGTCCCGCAAAAGATCCTGCTGGATCCCGACATGCCATTGCGGGCCCGAGACCTGGTCGGGCTTGGGCTGGACGGGCACCGGCTGGGCATCGGCCTGCCGTCCCGGAGCCGCCGGAACCTGGTCGAGGAGATGCTGCGGGCTGTCGGCGCCGAGCGCTTTGCCGACGAGCGGGTGGGCAACCTGTCGGGCGGGGAGCAGCAGCGGGTCCTGATTGCGCACGCGCTGATCAGCTCGCCGGCCCTGCTGCTCCTGGACGAGCCGCTCGCGAACCTCGATATCCGCAGCGAGCAGGAGATCGTCGCGCTGCTGTCCCGGTTCTCACGGGAGCAGCAGATCGCCGTGCTGATCTCGGCGCACGAGATGAACCCGCTGCTGCCGGTCATGGACCGCGTCGTCTACATGGCCGCCGGCAAGGCAGCGAGCGGGACGACCGCCGAGGTGGTCCGGCCCGACGTGCTGAGCACGCTGTACGGGCAGCACGTCGACGTGATCCACGTCCACGACCGGATCCTGGTCGTCGCCGGGCGCGGGGGCGAGCCCGGCACGGCGCACGAGGAGCCAGACGTGGCGCACGAGGAGCCGGACGTGGCGCACGAGGAGCCGGACGTGGCGCACGAGGAGACCGGCACTGCCCCGGTCGGCAGCGCGTAACGGTCATGACCCACCTCCTGCGGAGCATCGTCGAGCCGGGATTCCTCGGCAACCAGCCGGTCCGGGTAGCGCTGCTGGTCGGCGGCCTGGTCGCCGTGGTGTCCGGGATCGTCGGGACCTTCACCGTGCTGCGCGGGCAGGCGTTCGCCGGGCACGCGCTGGCGGATGTCGGAGCCACCGGCGGCTCGGGCGCGTTCCTGGTCGGGATCAACCCGCTCTTTGGCTTCGTCGGGATCGGCATCGCGGCAGCGGGGGTCATGGAGCTGATCGGCATCCGGCGGCCGCGGGGACGTGACCTGGCTACCGGCATCGTGCTCGGGGCCGGACTGGGCCTGGCGGCGCTCTTCCTGTACCTGGACGCGACATTCAGTAACACGACGGGCGCCACGATCACGGTCCTGTTTGGGTCAATGTTTGTTATCAGCAGCTCGCTGGTTCCGATGATCGCGGCGCTCAGCCTGCTGGCCCTGGCCGTGGTCCTCGTGCTCTACCGCCAGCTGCTGCTCAGCTCGGTCAGCAGTGACCTGGCCTTCGCCAGGGGAGTCCCGGTACGCCTGACCGGCGTGCTCTACCTGCTGGCGCTCGCCGTCGCAGTCTCGCTGTCCGCCCTGACGATCGGCGCGATCCTGTCCACCGCGCTGCTCGTGGGACCGGCGGCGACCGCGCTGCGGCTGACGGCCAGGCCCGGCATGGCGATGATCTTGTCAGCCCTGATCGGCCTCGCCGCCACCTGGCTGGGCGTCCTGCTCTCCTTCGACAGCTTCTACTGGCCACCGCGCCAGCATGGCTGGCCGGTGAGCTTCTTCGTGGTGTCGCTGATATTCGTCTTCTATCTGATGGCTCAGCCGCTCGGCCGCCGGTCAGGGAGCCGGACGGAGACTTCAGGGAACCGAGCAGGAAGAACGGCATGTTCTCGAGCTTCATGATGGACACATGGACGGTGGCGACTATCGCGGCGATGGTGGCCGGCGTCGTCGGGTTCTTCATCGTCATGCGGGGCTCGGCATTTGTCGCTGACGCGGTGCCCCAGGGTGCCTTCGCCGGCGCGGCGGGCGCCAGCCTCATCGGCATCAATACCCTCATCGGGCTGGGTGTCTTCGCGCTGGGCGGCGCGCTCGGGATCGGCTGGCTCGGCCGCCGCAGCCGTCATGATGTGGCGACGGCACTGGCGCTGGTGGTGATGCTCGGGCTCGGCGCGCTGTTCCTCAGCATGAGCACTGAGTACGCGCCCGAGATCTACGCGCTGCTGTTCGGCGAGGTCCTCGGAGTCAGTGCCAGCGAGGTGGCGCCGGTCGCGGTCATCGGCGCCGCGTGCATCGGGGCGATCATCGTGCTGTACCGGCCGCTGCTGCTGTCCTCGGTGCTGCCCGAACTCGGCGAGGCGCGCGGAGTGCGCAGTCACCGGATCGAGATGTGCTTCCTGGTGGTCGTGGCCCTGGCGACGAGCATGGCCCTGCCGGTCGTCGGCGCTCTGCTGATCTTCAGCCTGATGATCGGGCCGCCGGCCGCGGCCCGGTCGTTCACCGACAATCCGCTGCTCGCGATGATCTTGTCGGTGGTGATCGCGCTTGTCACAGTGTGGTCAGCGATCGCCGCGTCGTTCCTGTGGAACTGGCCGGTCGGCTTCTTCGTCGGAAGCCTCGGCGCGGTCTCCTACGCGATCGGCCGCGGCTGGGCATGGTGGCGCAGCACGCGCGCGGTGCGCGGCGGGCCGCGGCAGGCACTGGCCTGGTGACCTCGCCGGGCATTGGCCTGGTGACCTGGCTCAGTCTGGTCCGAGTGCGGGTTCCTGGCCGTCGGCCGGCGCCCGTCCGGTCCATCGCGCGGTGCCCGTATGCCGGAGCCGCCAGGCCAGGAAGCTGCCCAGCACCGCCGCGACCGCGATGGCGGTCACGTGGCCGACCGCGGCGACGTCGAGCCGGCTCAGCCCGCTGAAGATATGGCCGACGACGACGAGGATGGCGAGGTCGGCGGCTGCGGCCGCGCGCGCCAGCCAGGTGCCGTACAGGAGAGCCACCGTGATCGCGGACACGACCACGTAGGACGGCCCGACGTCGATAATGTACCTGTCCGCGGCGGGCAGCAGGCCGTGCGCCACCTGGTAGCTGACGATGCCCTCGCTGACCAGCGTGCCGATCACCTGCCCGGCGGCGCAGACCAGCGCTGTGCGCCAGTTGCCGAGTACCCGGTTGGCGCCGAACATCGCCAGCGCGATCAGTACCGGCCATGCGGTTGTCGACGCCGCCGCGAAGAACGCCGATGTCACCAGGGAACTGACCGGATCGTGGCGCAGGTTGACCACGTTCGTGCTGGCCCACTGCAGCAGCGCTGACTGGTCGTGCCGGGACAGGGCCGCATAGCCGATCTCGGCGCCGACGACAGCCGCCAGGTAAGCCCAGGCGACCGCGTACCTGGCGAGCAGCGTCCGGATCGGCAGGCGGCCCATGAGCAGAGCCTACGGATCCGGTCCGTGCCAGGTGGCTGAGCACCGTGCTTTAGCGATCACCTCGCGCGATGCGCCTAGCCAGTTCCAACTCTTCGCCGGGCCATGGCGTCATATCCGGTGAACGCGCAGGATGCGCCCGGCCCAGAAGACGGAGCGCTGGCAGGCGACGCGGGCGCTGGTAAGTGGCCGCAGGCAGGCGACGCGGGCGCCGGCATGCGGCGCTAGCAAGGGGACCGGGATGACCAGGAGGACCGGGATGAGAAGCTTTCGGACATTGGCACAAGGACTGGCAGTACTGGCGCTCGTCAGCCTGGCAGCCGCAGGACCAGCCGCCGCCGCGGCGTCAGGGGCGTCAGGGGCGGCGAAGACCACCGGCGCGCGGAGCATCCAGTCGCCGGCGGCGGCCAGGGCGAGCGGTTCGTCCTGGCGGGTGCGTACCGTGCTGCGCGAGCGGCGCAGCGGGCGGATCATCAGCCAGGTCGTCGACCCGCGGGCCGGGGCGGACTACGCCCTGGCGTCCGCGACGGTGTCGGGCAGCGGCCCGTACCGGCTGCGGCGGACGGACCTGGCAACCGGCGCAGTGCGCACGGGCCCGGAGTTTCCCGTGTCCGGCCTCAGCCTGGCAGCCGGGTTTCTCTGGGTTTCCGGGGGTGTCCCGCCGCAGAGCACGTCCTTCAGGCTGGTGCTCTACCAGGTCAGTCCGCGGACGCTGGCAGTAGTCCGGTCCTGGCGGCTGACGTCCGCGGGTGAGCCCGGGACCGACATTGTCCAGGTCGCGACCGGTAGCGGTCACTCAGTATGGGTCGGCTTCCGGCGGATGGCAGATCTCCACCGACACGGGCGCAACGATGGTCAGAATCAGGATGCCTCGGGGCACGTTCGTCACCGACGTGTCAGAGACCCCGGCCCACATCCGCGTGTACGTCGCCGTAGCGAGCGTCAAGTCCGGTGGCGCGGACGTGTTCGAGTACGTCGAGGGGCGCCGCCTGCTCGCCAGCACCAGCCGCAACCCGCTCCCTTCGGCCGGCGGCGCGGAGCTGACCGCAGTGCCGGGAGGAGTATGGGCCACGTTCCGCACCGGCATGATGGGGGAGACGGTACTGCTGCGCCGAAGTGACCTCGGCCGCGTCCCGCTATCGGGCGGGATCTTCGGCTGGCCGATGAATGCCACCACGATCTACGGCGGCGGCGCGCTCTGGCTGGCCAACGGCAGCAACGCAATCGGCTGCATCGCGCCGAACGCGGGACTCGTCCGGCACCAGCACACGCTGGCTCAGCTGGGCGAGAATGGCGAGCTGCTGGCCGTTAATGCCGTATCTCATGTGATCTACGCCCTCGGCGATCACGGGGTGATCGCGATCAGCCCGCCGGTCGGCTGCTGGGGGTGATTACCCCTGGCTCACCAGGCTCTCCAGGGGGTGCCTAGGCTCTCCAGGGGGTGCCGCCGGGCAGCCTGATCGCGGGACGGGTGAGGTCTTCCAGTGGATCTGCAACGGTGGCTGAGCGTCGGCACGGACGCGATCGAGACGTGGCAGAGCGCCTTCGGCTCGTTTGATCACCATTCGTCGCTGCAGATCAGCGACGAGGAGTTCGCGGCTGTCTTCGAGAGCTTCACTGCGCGGCTGCGTGACAACTACCCCTTCTTTCATCCGGCCTATGCGGGGCAAATGCTGAAGCCCCCGCACCCGGCGGCTGTCGTCGGCTACCTGACGGCGATGCTCGTGAACCCGAACAATCACGCGCTCGACGGCGGCCCCGCGACCGCGCGGATGGAAAAGGAAGCCGTCGCCCAGCTGGCCCAGATGTTTGGCTTTGCCACGCACCTGGGCCACCTGACGACCAGCGGCACGATCGCGAACCTCGAGGCGCTCTATGTTGCCCGCGAGCTGCATCCCGGCCTTGGGGTCGCCTACAGCGCCGAGGCGCACTACACCCACGGCCGGATGTGCGGAGTGCTCGGCGTGCAGGGCGCCGGAGTTGATGTCGACGGCGCCGGCCGGATGGATCTGGGCGCCCTGGACACGCTGCTGGCGCGCGGCGGGATCGGGACGGTGGTCGCGACCGCGGGGACGACCGGGCTCGGTGCGATCGATCCCGTGCACGAGGTGCTGGCCGTCGCCCGCCGTCATGGCGTCCGGGTCCATGTCGACGCGGCCTACGGCGGTTTCTTTACCCTGCTGGCCGGGCTGCCGGACCGGGCGGGCCTCGACGACGCGCCCTGGCGGGCCATCGCCGAGTGCGACTCGGTGGTCATCGACCCGCACAAGCACGGGCTGCAGCCCTACGGATGCGGGGCGGTCATCTTTGCCGATCCGGGTGTCGCCCGCTTCTACCTGCACGACTCGCCGTACACCTACTTCACCTCCGACGATCTGCACCTGGGTGAGATCAGCCTGGAGTGCTCACGGGCCGGAGCGGCGGCGGCCGCGCTGTGGCTGACGTTCCAGCTCCTGCCGCCCACTGCGGACGGACTCGGCCAGGTGCTGGCGGCCGGACGCCGGGCGGCGCTTGACTGGTCGGACCTGATCGAGGGCTCTTCCCGGCTGGAGCTGTACCAGCGCCCCGAGCTGGACATCGTCTGCTACTTCCCGGTCACCAGGCCGCGCAGCCTGACGGCGATCGACCAGGCCTCCGCCCGGATGCTGGCCGCGGGAATGACCGACCAGGCAGAGCCGGTGTTTCTCAGCACGCTCAACGTCCCTGCGGCCAGGTTCGGCCAGCGCCACCCGGACGTGCTGGCCGATGGTGACGGAGCCCGGATACTGCGCAGCGTGCTGATGAAGCCTGAGGCCGAGGGCTATGTCTCGCAGCTGCACGCCAGGGTCGAGCGGCTCGCCGGCGGCTGAACTCGGCCCTGCCCGGTCGCTTCCGGCGGCTCAGGCTATCTCCTGCTCGGCTGCGCGGACCCGCTGCGCGGGGCACAGCCGCTAAAGCCGAGGGCAGGAAACCAGGTCAAGGCGGAAAGCAGCCATGCACAGGCCCGAAATCACAGCACAGGCAGCAACCAAAGCGTACGGGGAACTCCAAGGGAGCAGAGACTGAAACCGTGCAGCCGGAAAGCGGAAGGAATTGAGCCCATCCGGCTTTAAGCGGATCTTCTCCGGTTCTCCCTCGATTCGCACGAATTTGCCCACCCTGCAAGCACCTGTGATAGCAAACCCCGGCGGCAGTAACGGCCAGGGAAGCGCCACGCCCGCCGTTCGCGAAGCCCCTCCATCCGCCATGTAGGCGATCACCCGGTCAACCAGCCCCGCCGCCAGGAACGGCGCGGCGACTTCCAGGCCACCATCCAGCAGCAGCCGCCGAACGCCGCCCTCATGCAGGGACGCGAGGACAGCACTCGCGGCCGTGTCGGCTGGCGCATCCTTCACGTCCAGGATCCCCGCGCCATGGCTGCCGGGCACGGCCTCGGTAACAGACCCGCCCGCGCGGAACACCGCGTCAGCGTTCAGCCGCAGCCGCAGCCGCAGCCGCAGCCGCCAGGAATCTGCCTCAGGTTACGTGTTCGCCGTGACCGCCCGGGCCTTCAATCCCGATCTCCTCGGGCTCCTGCTCGGCGAACACCACTCGGGTCTGCGCGATACGGTCCCGGTTGGTGATCGCGAAGTAGGCGAGCACCAGGACGCCCAGCGCCATCCAGGCGAAGGCGACATAGGGGGCGTAATTGGCTGGCCAGGCCAAGGACGTAATGCCCAGCCCCGCGAAGTCGATGCCGAACGCGGCAAGAAGGACTGGGATGAACGCGATCGACCCGACGAACGGGATCACGATGTGCAGCAGCGGGTTGATCTTGTCGCGGTGCTCACGCAGATAGAAAACGATGCAACTGATCCCCGTACAGATGTAGATCGCGATAATGAGTACGGCCGAGATGGTGCCCTGCAGAACCAGCGCGTTGAGTGGACTTTTGAGGACGAAACCCAACACGAGTGCATAGCCGACGGCGAGGGCGATCTGCACGTGCAGCGCCACCGATGGGGTGCCGAACCGCGGATGGATCCGTGCAAGGACACGGGGCAGCATGCGGATCCTCGCCAACGAGTATCCGACTCGCGTGGTGGACACCGAGCTCGCGTTCGACCCGGCGATCGCGGAGCTGACCAGCGCGATGATCAGCACAATGAAACCAAGCCCCCAGACCATCTTGGCCATCCCTGTCCAGGGGTCCGAGGCGTTGAAGTCGATGAACGTCGTCATCTTCGACGGGCCGAAGAACACCGTCGCTGCGTAGTAGCAAACCAGGTAGAAGACCCCGATACCTAGGCAAGCCCCGAACACCGCCCTCGGAATGACGCGCTTGGGGTTACGCGCTTCTTCGCCAAGCGGTGCTGCCGCCTCAAACCCGATGACACCGAACACGGCATACAAAATGCCGGGGATCAGCGAGCCGATACCGTGCTTGTTGTGGTTCGACGGGTTGAAAACCGCCACGGTGTTCGCCGACCCGGCGTGCACGATCAGGGTGATCGCCAGGCCCAGGAACACCACAATCTCGAACAGGCCGAGGGCGACACTGGCCGTAGTGGATAGCCGTATGCCCCGGTAGACCAGGATCCACACGGCCAACGCGCCGAGCACCACGCACGGTGCCCACACCCACGACGGCCAGCCCAGATTCGAATGCAACGCGCCGGAGACGACGATGCCCAAAATGAGCAGTCCGCCCGGAGCTACCACCACCTCGGCCATGATGAACGCCCAGCCGACCAAGAAGCCGACGTACGTGCCCAGACCCCGCGCGTTATAGGTGTACAGGCCACCGGCGGAAGGCAGGTACTTGGCCATCTGCCCGATCGTGATCGCAACGAGCAGGCACAAGATGAGGCCGACCAGGACCGCCAGCGGAGTGGCACCACCCGCGTACGAGGCCGCGAACAGGATGGAGAAGGCCACGGAAGCGGCTGGAGCCATGTTCGCCACCGACTGGAACAGCACCGACACCAGCCCAACGGCGTTCGCCTGCAATCCCTGAGGGGGACTGCCTCGTGCACCGACGCTCTCACCTTCACCCGATCCCACGGAACACCTCCACCCAGCCGACCGGCGTCCCCACCGACCACAGCTTCCGGGTTCCTGCCTACGCCGCAGTCTAAACGCCACGACCTGGCGTGCCGCCGAATGCCGGTGTAAGAATCTCGGAGCTGTGGCGCTCTCCGAGCGTGAACACGTCCAGGCCGAGCCGGTCGGCCTGGTTCCCGTACGAGATGATCGGCCGCCGACCGTTCCTGACCGCCGGCACCGGGAGGCGTTACCCGCGGCCCGACCCTAGGAACGCTTCCTACGCGAGCCATCACTGCGAGTAGGCCGCGCAGATCGGTTAGCGGGCTTCACGCACACTGAACGCCCATGACGGAGCGTAATGGCTCGGCAGGGTAGCCGCTGCGGGCGCCCGGGTCATGCCGCTGCGGTTCCAGGTGTGGCTCGGCGGGGGCGCCCGGACTGCGGCGCCCAGATGACCCGCCTCTGATCCCGCCAGGAGCGGCCGGAGTAGCTGCGACCAGCAGCAAAGCTGCCAAGCGGCGATCATCATGGCAGAGGCGGGCGGGAACACGTGAGCAGGCCGGGCGGCCGGAGCCGGGCGGGCGTGAAGGTCTACGATCGTTCGACTGCAGGCGAGCGAGAGGTCCCTGATGGCCGG